>ENA-OSEO01000733-OSEO01000733.1-sediment-metagenome-genome-assembly--contig:-NODE-733-length-76016-cov-9.081078_pt1 | contig 76016 bp, 58 predicted proteins | sample MGYA00237883_ERZ534232 | MGnify/ENA metagenome assembly ERZ534232
AAGGTCACTGTAAGTGCCTGATAGCCAGCGTTTTACGCTGGTTTTTCATTTTTAGGTGCGCCAAAAGTGCGCCACGCTTTTTTGTTGTTGCATTGGCTTTACGAAAATTCGTTTAGCTATGCAAAGTTTTAATTTACCTTACCGTTATGCTCAGCGTTCCCGGGGAACCACCATGGTCTGTTTTTAAGTATAGTGCCGGCATCTTTAGATTTACCCGCTTTTATCAAATTGACGATTTCAAATTTAACCTTTTCAAAAGCTTCATATTCATTGCCACAACTTCCCAATTTTTTGGTATACAAATATCTCGATTTTTCCTTGCTATAACAGACCACAAATACTACAGCGGCAGAACCACGCATATTACCAATTTTATCCAGTTGACGTTCCAACCGGTAACAAAAGGAAGTATGTGAACCTTTGCCAGGATTGAAGGTTTTATATCTACTACAAGGGAAAATCAGCGTAACGTATTTTCAGAATTATGTGCTACATTTGAAGGACATAATTTTATTACTGGATAAATTAACCAGCTAAATAATTACCAAAAATATTTAAATTAATAATGAATTTCTACGAACAGTTATTGTCCGGCATATTGTTGAATGAACAATCTGATTGATAACCGGTAAATTGAATTTAAATCTGATTATATAATTTGAACTTATCATGAACAAGATTAACTGGCAAAAAACAGTAATTACACTTTTCAGGATGGCCATAGGCTGGCACTTTTTGTTTGAAGGTTTTGTAAAGATATGGGACGGTGACTGGTCGGCGGTGAATTATCTTGCCGGTGCAAACGGGCCGTTTTCTTCATTTTACCATTGGCTGGCCACTTCAGAAGGTATAATTATGGTCATTGACATCATTAATATGTCAGGGCTTTTGCTGATCGGTCTCGGGTTGTTCCTGGGAATTGCCATAAAGGCCCTTTCGGTTTCGGGGATAGCCCTGCTTCTTCTTTATTATTTTGCCTATCCTCCGTTCGGGGGATCATTGCTCACTTCTGTTGAAGGCAATTATTATATCATTGATAAAAATTTCATTGAAATCCTGGCACTTGCTGTCCTGCTTCTGATCAAAGAGAAGGGATATGGCATCTATAACCTGAGGCAGGCATTAAGAAGAAAGATCAGTATTCCCGGATCCCCGGGGAAAAATGAGTATGGGCATTCGCGCCGCGAGGCCCTTAAAAATCTGGCTGTGCTGCCTGCTCTTGGTATAATGGGATGGGGGGCTCTTAAAGAGGTTAGCAGATACGGGGTGGATACCTTATCCGGTGCAACAGTTACTTTTGACACTGCCGGCCTCGGCGACCTGAAGGGAGAACTGCCAATGGGTAAGCTCGGCAGGCATGAGCTCGGCAGGCTTATCCTGGGAGGTAACCTGATAGGTGCATGGGCTCATGCACGTGACCTGATCTATGTTAATTCGCTTTTCAGGGCTTACAATACCGAGAAGAAAATATTTGAGACCCTGATGCTTGCAGAAAAAGCAGGTATTAACTGCATCAATATTAGTTTTGTAACAAATGAGACCCTGGCAAAATATAAGAGAATCACGGGAAGCAAAATTAAGGTCATTTCCCAGGTGCCTCCTGATATGAAGAACAATGATTATTTGGTAAATATTAATAAAGCAATTGATTATGGTGCAGATATAATCCAGATACAAGGCAACTGGTGTGACTGGCTTGTGAGAGATAACAAAACAGATGTGATAGGAAAAATGATCGATAATATCCGCAGTCAGGATTATGTGGCCGGACTCGGGGCACATACCGTTGATTCGCTTATCACATGTAAGGAGCAGGGGATAATCCCGGATTATTATATGAAAGCAATGCACCACGATTATTACTGGTCGGCCCATCCCCGGGAAAATCGTGTTCCTTTTGAAGTGGACGGTAAAAAATTCCCGGACCATGACCGTTTTCATGATAATATCTTTTGTCTTTTCCCTGACAGGACGACTGCCTTTGTTGAGAAGTCCGGGGTCCCGGTTATGGGATTCAAGGTGCTTGCAGCGGGGGCAATACCCCCGGAGAACGGATTTAAGTGGGCATTTGATAAGGGTGCAGATTTTATATGTGTCGGAATGTTTGATTTTCAAATTGTGGATGATGTTAATATTACTATTGAAATATTAAAAAACCGTTTAGATCGTAAACGGGAATGGTATGCATAATCTTCCCGCCTGAAGGACTGTTGGATCAAAAAAATTTAAGATCACTATATTTAAAATGCCGTTCAGTAATTTAAAATTTTTAATACCATAATAAATTTGTTGCCGGTTTCACTGAGGTTGAACAATATACTGCTCCTGATAATTTGTGCGGCAGGTCTGAGCTTATTCAGTATTCAATTATATGGACAGCCTGACGGAAAGGACATCTATTACCGGTTCTGTGCCCAATGCCACGGAGCCGACCTGGACGGGGGCAATGCCTCAAGTCTGGTTGACGGTATCTGGCAATATGGTGCCGGCGAAGGTTATATTACCCGTAATATTAAATATGGAATTCCTCATCTTGGAATGCCTCCGTATGAAAAATCACTGTCTTACGAAGAGATAAGAGCTGTTGTTAAATATATACACAGGGCTGAGGAGAGCAGGGAGGCTGAAAAGCCTGCTCTTCCGGATGTATTGAAAACCATGAACAATTTTATGGATATGGAGACATTTGCCGACGGGCTTGAAATCCCCTAGGATATTGATTTAATTGACGAAAAATATGGCACTGATAACCGAACGGGAAAGTTCACAGGATACATAAAGACGGACGAATACCTGAAAATAATCCGTTCCTGTATGACGAAAATTCCATTAAATCATTGTATTCCCTGGGTAACAATAATATCCAGGGTATGGCTCTACACCCTCTGACAGGGCAGCTAGCGTGAGTTTATCACAAGGTGAGGATAATACGCCATAACATCCTTAATAACATCTATATACATCTAATTTATTTGTATACACCAACGTTTCTGATCTTTGGCCTTTCATTGTGATCATTTTCAATACCTAAAACTTGCATTATCTTTTTTTCGTGTTCTGTCATTTCTTCAAGTTTATAAGTTGCTTTTGGTTTTCCTGTCTTTTTCGATTCTTCCAATATTGTTCCAAGCCTGATATTATTGAGCATGTCTAATAAATTATCCAGGCTTCCCGGGTAACCTGCTTTAAGTTTTGCCTCTCGCCAAATAATGCTTGATAATAAATATCCAATAACACAAATAAAATAATGCACCTTAATTTTCTGGTCAGTCCAATGATATTGTGGCTTCAAGGTTAAATGATACGGATTCTTCATGTTTTTGAAAGCATGTTCTATTTTAGATTGGCCATAATAAGCGGTAATAATCTCCTGGCTTGTCCATGCATGCCTGTTGGTCATAATAATTCTGAAACCAAGTTTTTCTTCAACGCAGAGAAGTTGTTCCTGATTGATCCGGTAATCTAAAAAATATTTTCCATCTTCTGCCTCAATTAATTTCCATTTTATTACACCCTTTAAATATTGGTCTTCTACGATAGATTTAATCTTTTTTTCCAGCTGTTCACGATCGCGTTTTTTCCCTTTCTGACTTACAAGTGCCTGTTGGAGTTCTTTTAAGCTCTTTTCCTTTTTATCAAGGCTTTGATAAATACCCCGTATCTGACCTGCTTTTAACCGATCTGATACAAATACCAGGATGGTTCTTTCTTCTTCCCATATAATATTTTTTTCGCGGTAGACAGCCAATGTTTCATCGTCTAATCCTATGGTGGCAATATTTTCCATTGCCCTGTCAATTATATCTTTATGGTGATAAGGTGTTAATGCGCCAACATAATAAAAACCTAAACTTTTTACAACAGAAAGATTTTTCCTCGAGTTGTTTCCACGGTCGAAAACTAATGTATGTTTCTCAAGATTCAATCCCAAAGACTGCATCCTGGTTTTTATTCTTTCAATTACTTCCCTGAAAACGCTGCAGTTTTGTAAGTTACCCTGGTAGCTGTGATGAAACAAAGGGATATAATCTTCTTTGTTGACAACCATAGCAAGTCCAACTTGTCGTAAATCATTTCTTTTTTGCTTATTCTTGCCTCTTTGGGCAATATCACTGTGAGTATTAGTGGTGTCGATATAGGTGAAAAAATTAGTGGTATCATAAAATAAGGTGTCTGTCCGGATTTTGTAAACTTCAAACACACGTGTCAATATCTCTTGCTCGGCAGAGGTTATTGCATCCTCAGGAAAGCTGTCCATTAAATCCCAAAAATGCTGACTGTCAACCTTGATCAAGCTACACCGCAGAAGATATTCTACTGATGTGGTTTTTGCCCAGTTCCACCATCCCAATTTACTGGTTGGCATGCATACGCACCCGATGGCTCCCAGTAAAAGGGTGATTCCCGCGGTTATATTATTTCTTATCGGTTTCTCGGCCACATAGTTCCGGGAAGACTTAACATACTTATTCAAAATATCAACTATATTAAGTTTGGCGGCAACATCAATTAATGCGCATACAGCTCCATGAGAATATGATTTAAGTTTTAGTTGATAAAGTCCCTGTAACCGTTTCAACAGGTCATCTGCTTTGCCGAGATAGGCCAGGACAACAGGCCTTGGTTTGCCATTCACCCTTCTGGATTCTACTATATACCAGTATTTGTAACCTCTTGATCTTTTACTTTGTATAGTTGCCATAATTAGTGTATACATTTGATTTGAATACACAAATATATACTATTTATTAATGCATTACAAATCTTTTTATTAACATTAATCAGTGTATATAGAATAATTGTGACAAAAAAGATGAATTTTATTGATATTCAATCCATTACACCCTTGGAAAAAACTTTAATACTGAATTTATGATAAACTCACGCCAGGGGCTACCGAGCACGGTCCGATGGGCGGGGATGAACTGAATCTTATCTGCCCGGGTAATAATTATGGATGGTAAACCATTACCTATGGGGTTAATTATAACGGTACAATTATTACTGAATATACCCACAGACCGGGAATGTAACAGCCGGTACTATACTGGAAGCCGTCAATCGCTGTGTGCTGCCTTGATTTTTATACAGATGACCTGTTCAGTAAATGTAAAAATAAATTACTGGCCGGGGCCCTTAAATATAAAGAGGTCCGTCTCCTGCATATTGAAAAGGACAGGGTAATGCATCAGCAGGTTATCCTTAAGGGGGCCGGCCGGGTTCGTGATGTGAGCGCCAGACCTGAGGGTGCTATCTATGTAGTGCTTAATAATCCGGATAAGTTGATCAGACTGGTATCCAAAGAATAAATTTAAGGGTGCCGGTGATGAGAGAATAAAAAAATTCTGCCCTGGTTATTTGTTGCCCAGGATGAGAGTAACAACCAGGTTCCCGGTTGAACTGACCATCATATTATTTACTTTATAGTAAAGCTTCAATTCATTCATTTCCGCCACTTGCACGGAGTTACCGCGGAGTTCCAGAGTCACTATCCTGTGAGGTTCCAGGATGACCCTTTTTTGACCTGGTAATACCGTTTTTAAGAAAGAATCGGGTAGAAGGAAAATTTACCGGTCATTTAATATTTATCTATCATATATTTATCATCTTAAGTTTAGCCGATCATTTCAATTCAGGCCTTAATTCTTCAATATATAATTTATAAAAGGCTTCTCTGATCTCATCCCGCACCCGGTAATATTCATTCCGGATAAATTCCGGTGTCCCGGTGGCATGAGAAGGATCGTCAAATCCAATATACAGACGATGTTTTACCTTTCCCGAAAATGCAGGACAGGTTTCATTGGCCCCGCCACATACGGTAATAACATAGTCCCATTCCCTATCGAGATACAGATCTACTGAATCGGAAGTATGCCGGCTTATATCAATGCCTGCCTCCTGCATCACTTCAACAGCTTTCCGGCTAAGTTTCCCCGATGCCTCAGTACCGGCTGAAGCCACTTCGAGCCTCTTGTCGAACGACTGCAAAAAACCATGTGCCATCTGACTCCGACAACTGTTACCCGTGCATAATATTAGAATCTTCATCCAAAAAGGTTTTATTGTATCAAAAAGCATAAACAATTTACTGTTGAAAATGTTGCTGATCTTCAGTTCATTCCTGCTAACTGGTTTTAAAAAATTCCTTACATAATTAATTTGTTTTCAGGCAAAGTCAAATATATAGTTATATGCCCTTTTACAAGTCAACAGAACAGCTTTTTGAGTGTATTTGACATACATCCCGTGTCCGTTAACAAATATCAATTTCTACTTATATTACTTCATCATTTTGTAATGTACATCAGCAAAAACCTTATGCCCTATTGACTCAGTATGACATGAATTACAACTCATTTTAACTGCTGTATTACTTACTTTTCCTTCATCGCCGTGACATGTTATACATGTAGTTGAGGCTTCATCATTATGTGTATTGGTTATGTAAGTACTGGCAAAAATTTGATTAAATGAATCTGTAATTTTCATTGCAACATCACCTGTCAACCGGCGGCATCTCTCTTTTCGCTCTTTGCTGTTGACTTTAAAACCTGATATATTGCTCCAGTTGGTATTCGATGCATGACATAAAACAGAATTTGAAATGCTTGTAGGCGGAGTAAAATCTAATCCTGGATTTTGCGGAGTGAATTTTGGAAGTGATACCTTCTCATACCATTGAAAGATATCCGCAATCATCCTGTCCTGTACTTGCTTATCATTAATAAGCAAACCAATAAGGGCTGCTGCTCCGTTCAATGCACCGCAAACAGACCCATAGCCTCCAACACCTCCATGCCCGTATTTGAACATCTGACACGGAAACGATGAGTATGGTTCACCATATTTTTCGGCTAACTGAGATATGACACTCTTTATGGTTGCATACATACAACTTCCTTCGCTGTAATATTTATAAGCAAGTTCACCTGTATTAGCAAGATCCAGACGGGAATATTTCCAATTATCTCCCGACTGGTTATACTTTAGGTCTTCAGGCCCTGCAACTGGCTGATTTTTAGTTTTAAATGCTGTTGAAAGAGCAAATAGTCCGACTCCTCCGCCTGCAATTATACCTCCTCCTAATTTTATTATTTTACGCCTGTCCATTTTTTATATTTTTTTATTTTTAATTCATACACTTTACACATCTGCCCTGATATCCCCCAAAACAAGAGAAGTCCTTGCTCGTCTCTCAGGAAATTTACTAAACCGACAATTAATTTGCATTATAATAATTGTCTTTAGTTGTCATTTCGTGAATTTACGAACAAAGAAAAAATATTTTTCTATGTTTTCAAAAAAAATTTTCACACAATCTCTGAGATAATTGACAAAACTGTGATTCTGAAAGCAAAAGGGAGTGAAAAGATTTTACCGTAAATGACAAAAAAATTGTACCTGATTTACAGTTTCCAGTAAATATTCACTCATAATTTATAATTTTACTTATTAATACCGGTTATTTTAATCACATGAAACCATCTATTAAAAGAATCTCAACTTTTAAGTCCGGACTAATCTCTGCATTAATTATTACCGGGCTGGCACAGTTTGCAATTGCTTCAGGATCAATATCATCCTTATCGAACACAGGGAGTAAAGTATTTGAAATTTATTCCTCTGCCGGTTCGGATTGCACTAAAAAACTTCCTGAATCCAGGACTGAAAACATATCATTTAAAATTCCTCAATATGACAAAAAGGGGAAAGATACTTCCGGAGAACGAATAATCTGGGAAAATTATTCAAGTGCAAAAGGTGACTTTCCTGCCCCGGGAGTTGGTAATCAGTCGGCTTTGCTGGTTTTTGACATCGACCTGGACGGGACAGACGAAATAGTTGTGGCCGGATGGGGCGATACAAGTATGGTGTGGTACAAAAAGACAGGTGATACATGGTCCAGATACCTGCTCGATAAAAGTAAAAGTCATATTGAGGCCGGCGGCACTGTTTATGACATTGACGGCGACGGCGATCCGGATATTTTGCATGGCGGCAGCTGGGCAACGAATGAAGTCTGGTGGTGGGAAAATCCAAGGCCTCGTTATAATCCTGAAGTACCATGGACAAAACATACGATAAAGGATTTTGGTTCCAAACAGCACCACGACCAGATTTTTGGTGATTTTGACGGGGATGGAAAAGCTGAACTGGTATTCTGGAATCAACAGGCCGGAAAACTTTTCATAGCTGATATTCCCGGAAAACCTAAAGATAAAGATGAATGGGAATTTCATGAAATATGGTCGTGGGGTGATAACCTGAAATATGAAGGTCTTGCAAAGGCTGATATTGATTTGGATGGAAAAGAGGATTTAGTCGGTGGTGGTTATTGGTTTAAACATTCCGGCGGAAAAAATTTCGAAGCTCATAAGATAGATGACTACGGATCATCCCGTTCTGCTGCCGGAGACCTTATCAGGGGAGGCAGACCTGAAGTCGTGCTCGGATCGGGAGATGAAACAGGACCATTAAATATGTATCAGTGGAAAGAGGACCGTTGGGAGAAAACAGTTTTGTTAGGAACGGTAATCCATGGACATAGTCTTCAGATCCTTGACATCGACGGCGATGGAAACCTTGATATCTTTACCGGTGAAATGGTTCTGTGGCATAATGGCAGCAATCCCGGATCTAAAACATGGATTCTTTTTGGGGATGGTAAAGGGAACTTTAAAAAAGAGGTAATAAATGAAACAATAGATATTGGTGATCATGAATCAAAACTGGGTGATGTTGACGGCGACGGCCGGCCTGACATAGTTCAGAAACCTTTTATGAAAGAGATTCCCCGAATTGAAATCTGGTTAAACAGGGGGATCAGTCCTTCAAATTGATTTTGTTAACTTAATTACTGAATAAGCCACTGGAATATACTGCCATTTGATATAGAAGAATTGGTTGTTTGGGTTTACTCAGAAACAACGAAAATTACTGATCACCATTGTTAATAACAAAAAAAGTGAGGCTGACTTAAATAGTAATTTTGGGGCAACCTCCCTGTTATAGAATTCTTTTCGAAATCAATTAAACGACATCAGGAACAATGTATGGAGCCCTGTAATTTCGTGTGAGCATCTTGTCGGCTTCCGGATCGTTTACAAACTTTTCTGACTGCGGATGGAATGTTAACACCCTTCCCAAACGGTAAGCAATGTTTCCAAGGTGTGCCAGTCCGGAAGAGAGGTGTGCTGTTTCAACAGGTCCGTTCAGGATTGTTTTATCGTGAGCTCGAACTGCATCAATAAAATTTTTGATGTGCCCGTCAGTACCGGTATCACCACGTGCCATTTCCGTTTTAGCTATAGCACCGTCGTCGCCCGACTTAACCAGTTCTCGTTTCTGACCCATATAAAATTTATATTTGTCATAACCGTCAACCACCAGGATTCCCTTTTCGCCATAAAAAATATTACCAACAGTAACACCCTCTTCAGTATTGGTACACCACGGGCGCACTTCAAACTGAATTATCTTATCCTCCTCGGGATAGTGATAGATCGAAGAGAGTACCTCGGGTGTCTCTTTTGCATCATCAAACAGAAATTTTCCACCCATTGAGGTAATCCTTGTGGGTAAGCCTACATCCAGACCCCACATACAGAGATCTGTTTCGTGAATTCCCTGATTGCCAACATCCCCGTTACCATATTCAAAAGTCCAGTGCCAGTTGTAATGCACCAGGTTGCGACTGAACGGCCGTTTAGCTGCCGGACCAACCCATAAATCATAGTCAAGACCTTCAGGTACCGGTTCGAAACCTTTATTGCCAATATCGGCCCTCCACCTGAAAACAAGCCCGCGTGCCATATAAACGCGCCCAATAAAGCCCTCATGCATCAATTTTACAGCTTCTCTCACTGAAGGAGAACTGCGCAACTGTACGCCATGTTGTACAATACGGTCATATTTCTGGGCAGCCTCAACCATTTTCCGGCCTTCATAGATGTTATGAGTACCGGGTTTTTCAACATAACAGTCTTTACCGGCCTGACAGGCCCAGATCACTGCCAGGGCATGCCAGTGATTCGGTGTGGCTATTCCAACCACATCGATGTCTTTGTTGTCGTAAATTCGGCGCAGGTCCTGTTCAAGTGCCACATCCTTACTGTACTTTTCCTTAAACTCTTTTTGGCGTTCCTTAAGCACATTCATGTCGGGATCGCACAAATGAGTAACAACCACATTATCCTGTACCATAAAACCTGAAATGTGACTCTTCCCGCGTCCGTTAACACCCAAAACAGCGGCATTGATACGGTCGTTTGCACCAAAAGCTTTAACCGGAATAATAGTCGGAATAGAAATTGCAGCAGTAACAGCAGCAGTATTCCGGATAAAATTTCTTCTTGATTGATTTTTGTTCATCTCTCTAATATTTAAGTTCGAAATAAAAGCTCGTTAATTCGCTAAATTAGTACATATTTATACATGATTTTAAGCGGATTTAAATGTAAAAAGAATTATTTTATCTACTGCAAAAAATTTCAGCGAGTTTGATAATAATATATTTTTTTCTAAGATAAAAATACACTAGAAGGTCTTCCCTTTCTTTATGGCAACTGCTCTTGAATAGACTTTATTGGAAATTACTTTACCCATCTTTTTAGTTTCATCAATCCAACGTGAAATACTTTCCGGCTTGACTGAATTCAACTCTTTCATTAAAGCTGCTTCATATTTTAGTGCAATTTTAGCCTTTATCTTTTTATAGTCCGTTTTGTTTAAAACCTGTTTCTCAATCTTCAGGTTATTCATAAGCTGCTCTGCATCATCAGGAGTAACTTCATATTCCCATCTTATTGATTCCATTAATTCATTGATCGAAAAGATATCAATTGTACCGTTTCCCTCCAGATTTTCAATAAGATGATCAGACAGACTTTTTACCTACTTCTTAAAATCAGGATAATCAGTTGCAATCTTCAGGCATGCACTTTGTATTAATTTTTTCTTTACAGAAAGAGCTTCCCCGGGAAATTGATTCAGATCTTCTTCTATTTCCCATATCAGGGTACTACGCTCCTCTAAACTTAAATTAGTTGAAGTAAAGGCTTCCATGCCAATGGCCATTAACTGTTCAACTGTCTTCTTAAATTTTCTGTTTCGCTTTGATAACAGATTTAATAGTGATATTCTTCTGATAAAATTAAACAATGAATTTCTTACAGGATTTAGATTTGATCTCATTTGTCTGTATTTGGATCAATTTTTTTAAATCCTTCCTGCTCTTTTTATATCGAATAATTACCTGCCGGCATTTAATTCATCCTGATACTTTTTTAACTCGCTCCACTTGCCCTGGAAAGCGAGTAAAGCCTGTTCCGGCCATGTGCGGGGTTCATGCATGTTGTATCTCGGACCGCCGGTATTTACAAGTATATCTTTGATCTTATCAGGTGTAGTCCGGGCCAGTCTCCACCAACCTTCAATCCCGTTGCTTTTAAGTATCGACTCAATCTTTTCCCCTATTCCTTCAATTATCTTCAGGTCATCGGGTTCAAACTTAAAACCAAACACACCTGCAGCTGCATCAGCATCAAAAACCATTTCCGGCATTGCTTCAGCTGCCGAAAAATATGATCTCTCCTCAAGCTTATATGATTCAAAATCGCTCCTTAACTTCTCAATCTCCCCCTCTGCACCAGTGCATCTTTTCATTAACTGCACATGCTCCTCTTCTGCACTCTTTTTCCACTCTTTTAAGCCGGTGATCACTTCTTCAATTTGAGAAAATTTAAGATGATAATATCTGCGTATAAGATATCCGATCAGGAAACCAATTGCTGCTGCTACAAGAAGCACAACAAGAATAAATATCAAATCAGAGGCAAATCTTTCAGACATGTTATTTAATTTATTGGATTATTATTTCTACTCTGCGGTTTTTAGCCCGACCTTCCCTGGTGGAGTTATCACCGATCGGCTTATTGTCGCTTTCATATCTTACCTCAATGGCAGTTGTAAGAATTCCTGCCCCGGCCAGTTTTTGTGCAATAAAATCTGCACGTATGAGGCTGACCTGCTCTTTTGCAATATCCGGACCTATATTATCTGAATGACCGGTTACCAGAACCTTCCGTCCGGCATTGGATTCCAGATAACTCTTTATTAATTCAAAATGAGCATGGCTTTCAGCAGTAATTTCCGCCTGACTCTTATTAAATTCAAAATAGATAGTGTGCGAAGCCGGCATTGGGATTGACTGTTCCACTTTGGGTGCAGGTTGTGGTTCTGTATCAGGTGCTTCAGTTACAACCGGCTCTTCAATTAAAGTTTCTTCCCGGATACAATCCTTCCTTATCTTACAGACATAGATATATGAAGAAATTGATATCCAAATAAATAGCACGGATGATAACAGACTTACAGTGGTTCTCATGGTCTATTTTCTATTAAAATTACAAAAAAGAAATGAATTTTACTCCCTAACTGTTTAAAAACTTGAAATTTAATTATTTCCCTGTTCCTGCAAATAACCCTCTGCTATTTACTAAAGACAAAGAACTTTTTGCGCAATAACAGAACGATAAATTAAAAGAAAGTATATTCCGCTAAACAGGCTGATAAATATTTATGAATAAGCCGGTTAAATTCCTTCAATATGAGCAGCCAACTCTCTTTTTAGACTGACTTTGCTGTTTTTTTGTTCAGAATTACTAATTTTAGATACTGATGAAACGAGCTTCCCAAATAAAAAACGGGACAAATAAAGATGATTAAAATAAGAAACTGCAAGAGTGAGGATCGAACGCCTTATCTCCCTGACTGTTGTTAGGGAGGGTTACATATGTTCTCAAATTTTTAATTTATTTATTTATAAGTAATTATGAAATTTTAAACGAATGATACCTATTATTCATGAAACAATACCTGATACTCTTGATATTGTATGTTGCATTTTTTTTCGGATGTAATACCCGGGATCAACAGGCAAAAGAGTATTTCAAAAGCGGTCTGGCAAAAGACAACATACAGGATTATAACGGAGCAATTGAAGATTACAGTAAAGCTCTGGAAATAAAACCTGAATACCCTGAAGCATATTATGGAAGAGGCCTGGCAAGAAGTAACCTGCATGACTACAAAGGGGCTATTGGCGATTTTACAAAGACTGTTGAAATAAATCCGCAACACTCGGAGGCATATTTTATAAGAGCACTGTTAAAAAATAATCTAAAAGATTACAAAGGGGCAATTGAGGATTATAATAAAACAATAGAACTTGTGCCTTACCATTCTGAAGCTTATATGATAAGAGGACTTACCAAAATAAAACTGGGAAGGAAAAGCAGTGGCTGCCTGGATTTAAGTAAAGCCGGCGAATTGGGTCACGACCAGGCATATGATATTATCAGGGACCTTTGTAACTGACCGGTTAATACAGACCGGCCCGGTATACCACTTAAAACCAGTATGGGTTTCACCCGGATTCAATTACTCAAATAATGGGTGCAACCTGTTCCGGTAGTTTTATTTTTTGTAATTTTACTCCTTCATATAGTATATGCTGACATTGAAGTACATTTTTTGTAATATAAATTTTTACGTCTGATTATAATAAATACAGTTAAATAATAAAAAAATAAAAAACATGCTGACACATTTCAAAAACAGAATCATATTCTGCCTGCTGCTGCTTCCTTTAGTAATTTCTTCCTGCGGTTCGCGTGAAAAGGCTGATCTCATAATCCTTAATGCAAAAATAATAACGGTCGATAAAGATTTCTCAATAGCTGAAGCATTGGCCGTTAAGGAGAACAAAATCATTGGGGTAGGAACCGGGAAAGAGATGCAAAGGATGGCAGGCGAAGAGACAAAAATTATTGATGCAAACGGTAAATCTGTAATACCGGGACTTTTTGAAGCACATCTTCATCCGGAACAGGCTTCATTGAGTGAACTAAAGGACGAAATTCCGGATGTCCATTTTATAGATGAGGTGCTTGAATGGATCAGTCATCAGGCATCCCTAAAATCAGAGGGAGAGTGGATAACCTTCCCGAAATTCTTCTACACTCGTCTGAAAGAGTTGCGTCCCCCTACTCTCGAAGAACTTGATAAAGCAGCACCGGATACTCCTGTATTCCTCGACGGCTCATACGGCGGTGTTATAAACAGTGCAGCGATGCGGATTTCAGGAATAACAAAAGATACCAGGCATGAAGGTATTCTGAGAGATCCGCGTACGGGACTGCCAAATGGTATTATCAGACGCTCTGCTTTCAAACTTGTGAAGCTTCCGGCAAATCCTTCCTGGTCGGAACAGGAGAAAACTGATGCACTTATAGCTATGTTTAAACGTTATAACAGGTATGGCATTACAAGCTTATGCTCGGGATCAGGAAATTTCAGCATGTTTGATAAGTATAACCAGATGAAGGAACAGGGATTGCTTACAATACGTGTATTTGTAAATATTCCCTTATCAATGAATACTGAACGAACCACAGAAGAATGGGAAAGTTATATCTCGGGTCTTAAGTATAAGACAGGTGATGGCGACGAATGGGTAAAGGTGGGGGCAATGAAGGTATCACTTGACGGAGGTATCCTTACAGGTACTGCATTTTTACGGGAGCCATGGGGAGTAAAGGCACAAGAGATCTTTGGCATTGAAGATCCTGAATACAGAGGAGTGCAGAACTATACTTACGAACAACTCCTTCCGGCTGTCAGCGCCGCTGTAAAAAACGGCTGGAAATTCACGGCCCATTCAACCGGAGGCGGGGGAGTCGACCTTTTACTGGATGTTTATGAAGAGGTTAACAAACAGGTGCCGGTTAAGGATAACCGTTGCTCAATAATTCATGGTAATTTTTTCACCCCTCACTCTATCGAAAGAATGAGCAGAATGGGTGTATATGCCGATATCCAGCCGGCATGGTTCTACAAAGATGCTGATGCAATGAAATATATCCTCGGAGAGGAGAGGATAAAAAGATTCCTTCCATACAAATCTTTGCTGGAAGGTGGTGTCATCATGAATGGGGGATCCGACCATATGGTGAAATTTGATGCTGACAAATCCATAAACCCGTATAACCCCTTTCTGGGAATATGGAATATGGTAACACGGACGACTGAACGCGGAAATACGATCATCCCTGAAGAGGCGATATCAAGAGAAGAGGCTCTGAAAGCTTATACGATAAATAATGCTTTTGCCTCATTTGAGGAAAAAATTAAAGGCTCACTGGAAGTTGGGAAATTAGCTGATCTGGTCATTCTTACAGATGATATTCTGACTTGTCAGGTTGACATGATCAAAAATATCGAGGCTGATCTGACAATTGTTGACGGGAAAGTTGTCTATTCTTCAGGAAAAACAGAGGTTCCATCGTTTTAAACGGTGGAATCCTCATATACTATCCTGCCTCCGACTATTGTCATAACTGATACAATTTCTTTAATCTTATCTACATCACAGGTGAGAATATCCTCACTTAACACCGCTATGTCGGCCAGTTTACCCGGCTCTATTGTTCCTTTAACTGATTCTTCAAAAGAGGTATACGCATTGTCAGAGGTGTACATCCTCAATGCCTCCTCCCTGGTAATTGCTTCAGAAGGCATGATCACTGAGCCTCTTTCGGTTGTCCTGGTAATGGCAGACCACATTGAAAGGAAAGGATTATAGGGATTTATCGAAGTATTGGCATCCAGCTTGACCATGTGATCAGAACTGCCGTTAACCATAACTCCGGCATCAATAAGAGACCTGAAAGGATTGAAATTCCGGACTCTCTCTTCCCCCAGAAAAAACTTCATGGCGTCTGCATCTTTATAGAACCATGCGGGTTGTACATTGGCATAAATCCCGAGTTCCTTCATTTTCCGGATTGATCTTTCTGTAAAGAAGTTACCGTGAATAATGGAAAATCGTTTGTCCCTGATTGATTTCGTCCTGCCGGCCTCCTCAAATACATCGAGAAGAAGCTCAACACTTCCACCACCTGTGCAATGTGCAGTGAAGCCCCATCCGGCTTCGCCGGCGGCCGATACAATAGCCAAAAGTTCCTCGCGCGAATAATTCAGGACTCCTCTGTACATCGGATCATCTACCCCGAAAATATCCTGGATCTTATCTCCCCAGGGCTCACTGAGATATGCAGTCCCTGTAAGAATACCTCCATCTGTAAGTATCTTCAGGGGACCTGTTCTTTCCCATTCATCCCCGTCTCCGGTTCTGAAGTCAAAACCGCCCAGTACTTCCAGAACTTTCTCTTTGGTTATCTTCCCGGGAATTGTTGGAAGCAATATATTTTGTAATATCCTGGTGGTAAGTCTGCCCTGCTTTCGCAGATTTTTATATGCAGCTATTGTCTCACTATCATCAAATCCAAAACACACACTGGTAATTGCATAGCGGTTATAGCGTTTAAGCATTTCCAGGAGTGCTTCTTCCCTTTCGCTGTCAGTCAATTGTTTTGCGGGAGGAAGCTTCAGAAGACCAAAGGCAGAAGCTTTTATGAATCCTGTCGGTATACCTGTTCTGACATCAGTAATAATTCCGGGATGAGAGATACCGGCGGTAATGCCCGACTGTCTCATCGCCTCTGAGTTGATAACTCCTCCGTATGTGCCATTCAGAAAAACAGGATTCGTTGGAGCAGTCTCATCAAGTTCAGTAAGCGAGGGTTGCCTCAACTCTCTGAGCCTGGTGGGGAAAAACTTCGGATGAATTATCCATTCACCCTTAGGTTTGAGTTTTGCCTGCTCTTTAATCCAGCCAAGAAGTTCACCTATAGTCTGCACATGAGGAATTTCCTCCTCCAACTCACTATAGGCAGCCATTTCAGGATGCAGGTGGGCTTCAATAATACCCGGAATAACCGTCCTCCCTTTGAGGTCGATTATCCGGGTATTATTCCCTTTAAGGTTTTTCATTTGGTCGTTAGTACCAGTGGCAACAATCTTATCACCCTCTATCGCCAGGGCATCAGAAATGGAAAAATTACCATCGACTGTAACAACCTTTCCGTTTAATAATATGATATCAACAGAGTTCATTTTACTGCTTCTTATCAGGTGAAGACAGTTCTAAAGATAACCGGCATTATCTCTGAACTCTCCCGGAAGCATCACCTCCCATCAGTTTCTCAACTTCAGGTACAGAAACCCTGTTGAAATCGCCACTAATCGAATGTTTCAGACAGCTTGCTGCAACAGCAAAATTCAGGGCATCTTCATGATTATCATAATTCAGCAATCCATATATCAGTCCGCCGCTGAATGAATCGCCGCCACCTACCCTGTCGACTATATCAGTGATATCATATTTCCTGCTAAGCATAAATTTTTCGCGGTCGTTCAGACATGCAGCCCATCCGTTATGATCGGCGCTCTTGCTCTCGCGAAGTGTAATGGCTATCATCTTCATTTGAGGAAACTGATCCAGTACTTTCTGAGTAAGTTTTTCATACTGACCAACATTCAACTCTCCTTTCTCAACCTCTACATCTACGGATATTCCAAGCGATTTCTGGCAATCCTCTTCGTTTGCTATGCCTATGTCGACATATCTGACCAGCTCATTCATTACTTCGACGGCCGACTTACCATATTTCCAGAGATTTTTCCTGAAGTTAAAATCACACGAGACTGTCAGGCCCATCTCTTTGGCAGCTTTAACTGATTCTATTGACAACTCAGCAGCAGAAGCACTTATTGCTGGAGTAATACCAGTAATGTGATACCATGTGCAGCCTTCAAATGTCTTATTCCAGTCGATGTCACCGGGTTTTGCCAGTGCAATCGCTGAATAGGCCCTGTCGTAAACAACTTTCGACGGACGCTGGTTTGCACCGTTTTCCAGGAAATATATTCCCATGCGGCCAGGACCGGTTACAATACGTGATGTGTCAACTCCGAATTTTCTCAGTTCAGCCTTACAGGCATTTCCAATATCATTTGATGGTAAAACAGTTACATAAGCCACATCCATGTTAAAATTGGCTAATGATACAGCAACATTGGCCTCTCCTCCTCCAAATGTAGCCTCCAGCAGAGGTGATTGGAAAAACCGCTCAAAATTTTGCGGTTTCAGCCTTAACATGATTTCGCCAAATGAAATAATCTTTTGATTCATATCTATTCCTCCGGTATTTAAAAATTGTATCTGTCCTAAAAAATTTTCACCCTTTCAGACAAATTAATAAATTTATTTATTTGATTTATAACCATTTAAAAAGCCTTAATTTGTAAAAACAAATATTCCTGCTTTTTAAAGAGAGCACAAAATTTATTTTTGAAGAAGGTGAATTGCAAAGCCTCCTACACTATCTTTAAGATAAACAGCTATAACAGGTCCGCCTGCCGGCCCTTTGGCAGTATCGGGGTCGACTGCAAAACCATTTCTCCCAAGATATGCAACAGCTCTGCTAATGCTATTGGTTTTAATGGCTATATGTCCTTTTTCTCCCAGTCCGATCGACTTGTTAATTTCAATGCCCGGACCGGCAAAATTTGAACTGTTCCCCTCTTTCAGGGGGAAGCCAAACATACTTACAAACTGTTTTGCTGCGGCTAATGATGACTGGGCATCAGGCATGTTGATTCCGATATGGGCAAGTTCAAATCCCATCACAAGATTAACTGCTTCCCTTGTTAACCTGGTAATTTCAGCAAAATCTCCCTTCTTAATGAGTTCATCCTTAACCATCCAGCTTCCTCCACAGGCCAACACTTTATTGAACTTCAGATAATCAACTAGATTAGCAGCGTTTATTCCTCCTGTCGGGATAAATTTCATCATTCCGTAAGGTGCACTTACAGCTTTTAAGGTATTCAGTCCGCCGGCAGCCTCAGCAGGGAAAAATTTAACCACGTTAAGATCAAAGCCGAGAGCCGCCTCTATATCGGTAGGACTGCTGCATCCGGGAGTGATCGGTACACCTTTTTTAAGTGAATACTCAACTACTGTCGGATTAAATCCGGGACTTACCAGAAACTTTGCCCCTGCATCAATAGCACGCTCAGCCTGGTCAACAGTCAGAACTGTGCCGGCACCGACAAGCATATCAGGAAATGCTTTAACAATATTGCCGATTGCCTCACCGGCAGCACTGGTTCTGAAAGTTATCTCTGCAATAGGTAATCCGCCGTCAATTAAAGCCTGTCCGAGCGGCTCAGCGTCAGCAGCATTATCTATCTTTACAACGGGAACTAATCCCAGATCGCCAATCGTTTTTAAAATCTCATTCATTTTCTATTTTTTTTGTTTGTTTTTTAATTTCTGACAAAGGCACTAAGGCTACATCAAATAAATTAAAAACCGAATTTATAATGGTTCTTATTTCATGAGTACTTATCAAAAAAACTTACAATTTCACTTTAAATTATTATTCTCTTAATTATCAAAATAATAAATGGCCCAATCAAACAGGTTTATTTACCGGATAAACAGGTTTCCCCTTAGTTAAAACATCTTTTATATTTATTGCTGCTTTCCGTTTCAATTCGCTCATCGACTCCTCACTGTACCAGCCGACATGATCGGAAAGAACACAATTCTCAATTTTCATGAGCGGATTGTCTTTGTCAAGCGGCTCTTTTGTATGTACATCTAATCCCGCACTGTTAATTTTTCCAGTGGTTAATGCCTCAATTAATGAATTTTCATCAATAACAGGCCCCCTTGAAGTATTAACGACAATTGCCGTCGGCTTCATCAGATCAAAGGCTTCAGAATTAATAATTCCCCTGGTCTTGTCATTCAAAGGCATATGTATTGAGATAAAATCAGCCTCGCTGAGGGCTTCTTCCCACTCAACTTTCTCTCCACCAATTACTTGTATTGTCTCTGAATCCAAAAAAGGATCATACACCAAAATTCTTGAGAAACCAAATCCTTCAATTTTCCTGAACAGGCAACGGGCAATCATTCCGAATCCCAGAAAAGTAAATGTTTTGCCCGCAATCCTGTATATCGGATCCTTCTTGCCAATATCCCACATACCAGCACGTACCTGTGCATCACGTCTTGCCACTTTTCGGGCACAAGCCATCATAAGGGCAAGTGCCTGGTCAGAGACTTCCTCTTCGCAATAATCGGGAACATTCGTTACATATATTCCTCTTTTTGTACAGGCAGCAACATCTACATTGTCGTACCCTACCCCATACCGGGCAATTACTTTACACTTCTCCAGCTTCTCAATTACCTCTGCCGGCATTGGAGCAAGATTAACAAGAATGCCGTCTGCATCCTTGCAGACCGCAATTACTTCCTCCGGTGTAACACTATTTGTAACTGTTAATTCGGCGCCAATGCTTTCAAGAACCTGCTTCTCCTCCCCGTAAGTATTGAACCTGTCATCAGTTACAACAACTTTAAATCTGGCCATAATTATCTGTTTTTACTAATTTCAAGAATAAAATTCAAAAATGATTCTTAACCTCTTTATAAAAAATATATCAGTCTCTATACCCCGGAGTAAGAAGAAAAACCGCCGTCAACCGGAATTGTAATTCCCGTAACAAATTTTGAGGCATCCGAGGCAAGCCATATAAGTGTCCCGATAAGGTCTTCAGGGTCTCCGAACCTGCCCATGGGTGTATGCTGAATTATCTGATTACCACGAGGCTTAAGCTCTCCCGTTTCAGGATCGGTCAGCAAATACCTGTTCTGGTCAGTAAGGAAAAATCCCGGTGCAATGGCGTTTACCCTGATCTTGTCACCAAATGCCCGGGCCATATCAACTGCCAGCCACTGGGTAAAATTACTCACAGCAGCTTTTGCAGCAGAGTATCCGGGAGTTCTGGTCAGCGGACGGTAATAATTCATCGATGAAATATTAATAATAACTCCGCCGTCAGCATTATTCACCATCTCTCTGCCAAAAATCTGGCTCGGTAATATTGCTCCTGCCATAAGATTCAGATCAATCACTTTTTTAAGTGCCGAACCGGAAAGATCAAAAAAAGATTGAGTATCGGAGGTTGTTGCATCTTTCATATTGCCGCCAACTGCATTCACAAGGATATCTATACTCTTAAACTCCTTTAAAACATCCTTACAGGTTGAAATCAACGAGTCAATATTCATGGCATCAACACCAAAACCTTTGGCTTTCACCCCAAATTTTTCTCCAATCCTGTCAGCCACATCCAGTGTAATCTCCTTTTTTAAATCGCATATAGCAACAGCAGCTCCTGCTTTTGCAAGCCCTTCCGCCATAGATGTTCCAAGTATACCTCCACCGCCCAGAATAACGGCATTTTTACCTTTTAAATCAAACAACTGCATAGTAATATATTCTTATTTAATTGATTATCAAATTATTTAAGCCAAAACATTGATATTGACCATTTCAATATTTTTATTCGGACACATATTAAAACACATACCGCAGGCAACGCATTCATCCATGTTAATTTCCCAAACATCAGGTGCCTTAAGGTGAATTGCAAATTCAGGACAAAGAGTTGCACATATGCTGCAACCTTCTCCGCATCCGCAATCCAGACAGCGACCTGCTTCAGAAACTGCCTCCTCTTCAGTGAGCGTCCTGACATAGGTTGAGAAATTCGTGACGCGTTCGTCACCAGTTGCAGTATATAAGTCCGTTCGCTCTTTATCTTTAAAGTAGCCGACTCTTCTCAGCACATTTTCTTTTTGGACAACAGGGTGATACGGTTCATATTCAAGAAATGCCTCTTCACCTGCAAGTAATTTATCTATTGAGCATGCTGCTCTTTTCCCGTCAGCTATTGAAGAGATAACAGAGTCTACATTAATAGTATCACCTCCTGCATATACTCCTTTATAGTTAGTCTCAAGCGTTTCGGGATTGGTTGCAACCATACCCTGTCTGTTAACACTTAAACCGTTTAATGAAACGGTCTGCGGCAACTGTCCGACTGCCGGAATAACATTATCGCATGGCAGGAGAAATTCAGCAGCACTTACCTCAACAGGTTTCCTGCGGGACGACTGATCTTTTTCACCCAGCACCTGGTTTACCATCCTGATGCCGGTAACCTTTCCGTTATCTGATTCTATCGACTTGGGTGCCACAAGGTACATTATTTTTATACCTTCAGCTTCAGCCTCTTCAATTTCTGCAGCAGTAGCAGGCATCTCATCTTTAGTACGGCGGTAAGCGATAAATACATCTTCAGCTCCCAGGCGCCTTACTGTTCTTGCAGCATCAATGGCAGTATTTCCGCCCCCCACTATAACAACCCTTTTGCCTGTAGCAACCGGCTTCCTGTCATATACACTCTTCAGAAGTGTTAAAGCCGGAATAACACCATCAGATTCTTCTCCGGGAACATTTAATTTTCTGTTTTCATGAGCACCAATACCTAAAAATATGGCAGCATAACCTTCCGACTTCAATGAATCGATAGTAAAATCGCGGCCCAAACCTTTTCCTGTGACAAATTTAACTCCCATAGATTTCAAAGAGTCAATTTCCATGTCCAGCTCATCATGATTCATTCTGAACCGGGGAAGTCCGAATCTGAGCATACCTCCCAGATAGTCCTCTTTCTCAAATACTGTGACATTATAACCTGCAACAGAAAGGTTGTAAGCACAGGACAGTCCCGCCGGACCGGAACCAACAACTGCAACTGTCTCTTTCCTCTTCCCGTTGCGCTTTATATTTGGCGTCCAGCCGGCTTTTCTTCCATATTCAATTACAAACCGCTTAATGGCTCTTATCGGAATCGGTGTGCCAATCTCACCGCGTGTGCATGCTGTTTCACACTCATGATTACAGACCCAGCCGCAAACCGACTGAAGCGGGTTTTTTCCCATAATCAGATCATAAGCCTCCCTGTATTTGCCCTGCGCAACTTTGCGGACATAAGCCTGGGCGGGGACATTATGGGGACACGCTGACTTACACGGAGCAGCCAGTTCGGGTTCGCAAATCCGGGCATAGCCCTGGTAAAGTGTCAGATCCGGAGCAGTTTTAACCTCAGGTACTATCAGATCACGCATATCACGTGTCGATTTATAGCCGTGATCATCCATATAATGTTTCAGATCGGCAATCAGACCTTCTATAAAGCCGAATCCTCTGATCAGTGTTTCTGAACAAATTCCAATCAAATCTGCACCACACATAAACATTTCCGCAGCATCACGGTAATTTCTTACTCCGCCGGCAGCCATTATCCTTGGTTCAGGTCCGTTTACCTTTCTGATTTCGTACGTGTCTCTTTGAGCTAATGGCTTTAAATATGCTCCTGAATGACATGACATGCTAATCTCCTTCTGCAGATGATATGGCGCTGCCCCCGGATTGTCGAGGTTAATCGGAGGAATACCCAGCCTGTTGGCAGTTCCGCCCACTGCATCAGCACCTGCTGCATAGAGGACTTTGGCAACCTGTGCAATCCTTCCTCCTTCGGGTGTGAGCTTGACAAAAAGTGGAATTTTTACAGCCTTTTTTATTTCGCTGACAATTTCTGCAACCACACTCTCCTGCTGACCTAAACTTGCTCCTGTCCGCACAGTGGAGCAATTGCCTGTGCCACACGAAAGCTCTACATTATATGACATATTGGGACAGCACATGTTAAGCTCGATGATGTCTGCACCCACTTCTTCAAACTTTTTGGCCATATTGATCCATCCTTCAACGCCTTTGTCACCGGCATATGTTATATTGGCCATTAGTATCAAATCGTTCAATACTTTTTTTGCATCTTCGACAAGCTTAAGTCCTTCAGAAAATTTCAGACGCTTCTCGGCTGTAAAACAGAGCGAGTTCCTGTCTCTGAATACTGCATAGCGCGGAACCCTGTTAATATATGGTGCCGGATCTATGGTAAGCTTTATGCTGGCAGCAGCCCAACCCGTCTCCTCAATCCTTTTTAACTGTTTTACCGATTTTGTGGTAGGTCCGGATGCTACATAAAATGGATTCTTAAATGTAACTCCGCCTATCGTTACCGGTAAATAATACTCTTCGCTCATTTAAATCCCCTCCTCTGTAGTTATTAAAATTTATTTTGAATTATTTTATTTTATCATTACTTATCCTTATCCCCTCACGGGCAGACCTGTAGATAAGATTAATTACCTCCAGTGCTTCCAGTCCGTCAATTCCGCGCAGACCGGTTCGGGCATCTTCATCCTTAAGGCAACACTCCATGAAATGTCTTATCTCACTGATATATCCGAGATTGAATTTCTCGTCAACTGCCGGCCTTGACCAGCCGGTTGTAACTTCAGCTTTTTCAACGGTATAGCTAACTCCGGGTATTGAATAACAACGGATAGGGGAAGAAAATGTAAGATCAATATGGATACATCCTTCTGTTCCGTATATGTCAATAACATCTTCCATACCACCCATTGTAACATAGTTGGATTCCAGAAGTGCCGATGTTCCGTCTTCAAATTTCATCAGACAGGCTCCCCAGTCTTCACCTTCCATCTTCTTATGTAAAAAATTATTTTCGTTCCCGCCTGAAGTCATGGCAACCAATTCTGTCCAGCGACCGTTTTTATAAGCCAGCATAAAGCCGACAGTATGAATGCCAAGATGAATCATTGCTCCTCCGCCACAATATTTAATTGTCTGCGCAAAAGGAGAATGAGACCCGCCATGACACTCCCTGGCTCTTATGTACAAAGGTTTTCCGATAGCACCTTCTTCTACTATATCCAGGGCTTTATTGATAGCCGGGGCAAAAATCCAGTCTTCAGCATAATATATTCTCTTCCCTGCCTTCTCTGCAGCCTGAACCATTTCAACTGCATCTTCTACTTTGGTTGCCAGGGGTTTTTCAACAATAACGTGCCGTCCTTTCCTGAATGCAGCAAGTGCTACATCGTGGTGTAAAAAATTGGGCATGCATATATCAACCAGATCACACTCAACCTCTGAAATTGCTTTTTCATAATCGTCATAACGGCTTACTCCGTCAAGTCCGAACCTCTTTGTAAGCGAATCAATCCGGGATAAATCCTTATCACAAACGGCAACTATTTCCGCAATATCCCTGCACCGCTCATATCCGCTCATATGAAGATCAGCACTGAATGCAGCACCCACCAGGAGAACTTTTACTTTTTTTGGCATCATAAAAAATTTTAATTTATATCAAAAACAGTCAAATATTCTTTTAATCCTTGTAATCAGATCTTTTAAAAAACAGAAATAAAAAGCGCAAATAAAGAGTTCCAAAGATAAAAAATTAATCCTCAACGACAAGATTGAAATATTCTATATTTGCAAATGCCTTGTTATCAATATTTTTCCCATGGAGCCCAACCTTCATCAAAATTGATGTAAGCGCGTCTTCCAAACTCTAACGGAGGATTTCCCGTTTCAAATGCGCCTATGTCAGGAGCATCACCCTGATAATCATCATTAAAATTGGGAACAGGAATTCCTCCGTCTATAAGCGGATTTCTTATTTGCTGAACCGGATCAGTTATATCCCTGGTCCTTTCTCCAAATTCATAGGTAACCCTCCCCCATCTGATGCTGTTTATCCACAGTCGCGGATAAAACTCAAGGTTATAGGAAGAAACATATAATCTGGTCCCCGAAGGAGTTGTGCCAAACCTTATTCCGTTAGGTTCTCTTGCAGTACCTCTGTCCATTCCTGAGAAATAATCATAGTCGTAATCACTTGCCGGTTCTTTCTCTCTCGTTGTTGCGAGTCGACCGGGTGAATCAAAAATATTATTGCGTGTAATACAATTGGGATTAACATGGCTTGAAAAAATACTGAAAATTCCGTCCGGCTGAAGAACCGTGTTGTGAAAAACATATTTACGCCCACCGTTAAAAGGCTCACGCTCTCCTGTTTTAATAAAGGCTCCTCCGGCCGGATTCCTGTGTCCTGTCCGGCTTTCTCCCATAACGTTCCTGTATATATATAATGGTCCTCGTGTAGTGGCGGCAGTTGCAACTCCGTGATAAGCCAAATGGACATAATTACCGAAAACGCGGACATTCATATTTGCACCTTCTGTTTCAATTGCATCATCCCAGACGCTGCGGATAATATTTCCATATATGTCGGTATCCCGGTTTACATTTCCTACATCTGAATAGTTGCTGCTGCCTCCTATAGCATCATTGAAACCATGATCCTCAGTTGTCACAATATCATTATAGCGTATAACATTACCACCCAGACTCTGAATAACAGATATTCCCTGGGGACCGGCAGGATGACCTGTTTCCCAGTCATTCGAGGCGCCTCTCGGGTCTTCTATCAAATTTCGTTGAATAGTCAGATTCCAGGTCCCGTTTTCAGCATAAATACCACTGTCCATATTTCCCTCAAAATTACCATAGGTTATTGGTCCCCCAATCCGGCCCCAAAAAGTGATATAGCACTGCTCCACAACAATATCGTGCCGCCCGCGCCTGACCAGTATACCGTGCCTTACGGGATTTCTTATCTCAACACCGCGTACTATCACATAATCAGCATCTATCTCAATGGCCTGTTCATTAATATTTTTCATATTTAAAACCGACCTGGAACCTTTTGGTATGGTAACCAGATGATAACCGCCTGCTGTACCTGACTCGGTAATTACTACAGGTGCATCGGATTCACCAACAGGAAGTACAGTTGTCTTGCCAATCGGGAAATTATCACTTCTTGTTTTGAATTTTAATGTTGTCTTTTCATTTCCATTGTCCAATGACACTTCATACTCTGTACCGGCTTTCAGGTCTACAATACTTCCGCGGTATTCTCCATGACGGACATCATAAATCAGATCAAGGCCTTTCTGCCAAATGTCTCCTGCCGATTCTTTAAAATTTATACTGCATACTCCATTTTCCCGGGTTTTCCAGTAAATGCCCGCACATTCATATGTCGGAACAGCATAAAGGTCGCCCGCATTTTCGCCTGGCGGCTGACCGTTTACAAAACAGGAAATGAACATAACAATACTAAAAATAACAAAATGTCTGAAATTCTTCATTTGATTATAATTTAATGATTATTTGTAACTTATAAATCTCCGGCCTCAAATTGCACCTGGTAAAAAATCCACTGACTTGTATCTCATTTCGAACTAAAGCTGTTTAAATATTTATTGCCAGGTTAACGATGCGATAAAAATATATAAAAATGACAGTCATTTGATACAAATTGGTTATAAAACATCCCTTACGCGGCTATAATATTGCCTGGCCAAAACATGATTAATATGGGAAGGAGCAAAAAAATTTCATTGATTTTGCAAAACTAAAGGCATAATAAAAACTGAATATAAACAGGGTAAAAACGCAGATTCCATTTGTAAACATACCTTCCTGTCAATCATTTAATTGGAAGCAACAACATGACAAACCGGTTTTTATTCAATTGATAATCAAAAAAAATTTTATTAAGAATTCACAAAATTTTACTATAATTGACCCCTGATATTAAAATGTTCTTTGAGGATAAAATTGGCCTTTAATCTCTGCATACAATTATTTTTCCCTTTGAATTTCTTATTATCCAAAGAACAACAAATTAAATTATTCCGGCAATATGCGGGAACAAAAAGCATGACAACAAAAACAGATATCTGCTGACAGGATAACATTAAATCAACAATAATATGATCATCGAAAAAATTAAAAACGTAATAAAATCACTAGGCCCGGGATTCTTAACGGCTGCAGTGGTATTAGGCCCGGGAAGTGTCACTGTTTCTTCCGAAATTGGTGCCTCCCACGGCTATAATTTTCTGTGGGTAATTGTGCTGGCAGCTGTTTTTATGGCAACCTATACCTCTATGAGTGCCCGTTACGGAGTTATTAATGATGACAGCATCCTTCAGACTATAGCTAATAAATATGGCAGATGGGTTTCTGTAATACTGGGTACCGCCGCATTTCTCTCAAGTTTGAGTTTCCAGTTTGGCAATAATCTTGGCGTGGGAATAGCTATGCAGGGAATTACAGGCATAAATGAAAAAGTATGGCCGTTTATTTTTACTCCTTCGGCAATAATATTGCTGTTCTGGGCTAAAAACCTGTATAAAATTCTGGAAAAACTGATGATGATCCTTGTACTGATCATCATAGTTTCCTTTTTCATAAATTTGGTTCTGGCAAAACCGGACGTAACTGAATTTGCAAAGGGATTCATTCCTCATGCTGTTCAAAAAGATCAATACAGCATTGTTGCTGCTCTGATGGGCACTACCTTCTGTCTGGCTGTTGCATTCTATTACTCATATCTTACGCAGGATAAAGGCTGGAAGAAAGATGATCTCAAGAAAAGCCTGAAAGATAATTATACCGGGATATCAATGCTGGCGCTTATCAGCATTATCATCATTACTACTTCGGCAGCTTCACTAAAGCCATTGGGAATAAAAGTGAACTCGGCTGCAGATATGGCTTTGCAACTTGAATCTCTTTTTGGTGTTTATGCCAAGGTGATTTTCAGCATAGGCCTCTGTGCCGCAGCTTTCTCATCACTCATGGTGAACTCTGTTGTAGGAGGAGGATTGCTGGCCGACGGATTTGGTATGGGGAGATCAATGAATGATAAATTGCCTAAGGTTTTCATTACTCTGATACTCCTTGCAGGAATGTTCATTGCTGTATTTATGAGGGGTAATGTAATTTATTCTCTCATCCTGGCCCAGGCATCCACAATTATCACTGTCCCGTTAATTGCGATAGGATTGATAGTTGTGCTGAATGACAAAAAAATAATGGGCGATTACACAAACAACTGGAAGCAAAATATTCTTGCTGTACTGGGACTTTTAAGTATAAGCCTGATGATTTATTTTATGTTCAATTCACTGGTAAATTATTTACAGGCGGTATAACAGTTTTTGAACAATTTCTGTCACAGACTGACAAATATCCTGAATAATTAAACGACAGAAAGGATTTGCCGCTTAATAAAATATTAAACTATATTTAAACCGTGAAATGTAATAAACTAATCCGGCATGAATAATCAGCCTGCAAACAGGGAAAATGCCATAATAGTAAGAAAGGCATCAGGTGAAACAGAGCTGTTCGATGTCTCAAAATTACAACGTTCACTGCAGAAAGCAGGAGCGGAGTTTAGTGCAGTCAATAAAATCACTGAAGATATCAATAAATGGATATACTCCGGAGTTACCACTAAAAAAATTTATTCCAGGGCTTTTTCATTGCTCAGACGGGAACAGAGGGGAGCAGCAATGAGATATAAATTAAAGCAGGCGATAATGGAGCTTGGGCCTACCGGTTATCCATTTGAAAATCTCATTGGTGAAATATTCAGAAAACAAGGATTTAATATTGAAGTCGGGGTAGTTGTTGAAGGCAACTGTCAGAAAATATTGATTCTTTAAACAGCCTGGACATCAATAAACGAAAACTTAACAGGCTGCTGAATGAGTTAAAGGATATGTGCGGTTAAAAAGTCTGTTATTTTTTTATCTATAACCTGCCGGATTCAACAATGTGTTAATATTTTTATTATTTTGCAGGCAAAACTTATAATGCCAGCATCAGGAAAAAATATTAAATATTTTTTAGTATTGTTGTTGCCTGCATATTTTTTTATTGGCTACTCTACAATACTAAATAAGCATACACATTTTTATGCAAACGGCATTATTGTTACCCATTCACATCCGGTAAAAAGAAGCACTGGTTCTGATGCACCCATAAATAAACATAATCATTCATCTTCTGATATATGCTTTTTTTATCCAACAGAGTCTGAAAAATACATACTCCTCTCTGCAACACAATTAGAATATAAACCAACTGAAATCCTGATCAGATATCTGGCTATTAACGAAGTCCTGGTATCATTCCAAAGATTCAGAAAAATACCTCCACGCTCTCCTCCGGTATAATTATAATTATTTTTTCAAAATCTGCAGTCTGTAAATGCATGAGCCGGGACTCAGGTTTTTGTGATTCATTTTCTTACCTGTTATGATAAACAGCCAAATATTATAATTCTACTGAATAAAAAATCATTTAATGAAACGAGCATGATTGTAAAATCACCCATGAGAATGATTAAAACATGTGCGAGTTCCATATGATACCTTTGAAAATAGTTAATTTTACGTATGAAAATATACTTTGCCCTTTTTATTTTACTGTTCCATCAACTTATTTTTGCAAATGAACCCGAAAAAAGGCTGGATACTGATGCCATGCTGTTTGGAGACGTGAAATCGGGAGAGGAGCATATACCTTTTGCTACAATTACTGTCAGGGGAACAACAATAGGAACTGCAGCAGATGTTACCGGACATTTCAAACTTTCTGACCTCCCTCTTGGCAAACAGACCATAGTGGTTTCGGCAGTAGGGTATAAACCTTTCACCAAAGAGCTGGAATTTATCCGCAACAGCAGTGTAACCATACTTGTTAATCTCAAACCCGATAATATTGGAATTGAGCAGGTAGTGGTTTCGGCCGACAGAAATGAGAAAAGCCGGGCTGAGAGTCCGACAATTGTTAACAGCATTGATCAAAGAGTTTTTCAGCGGACGGCAAATGTGACACTGAGCGAGGGGTTGAATTTTTCACCCGGATTAAGAATGGAAAATAATTGCCAGAACTGTGGATTCTCTCAGGTAAGAATGAACGGCCTCGAAGGACCATATACCCAAATCCTGATTAACTCGCGGCCGGTTTTCAGCGGACTGGCAGGGGTATACGGACTTGAACTCATTCCCTCATCAATGATAGAACGGGTAGAGGTTATCAGGGGAGGCGGATCTTCTATGTACGGTAGTAATGCAATAGCAGGTACGATAAATTTAATTACAAAAGATCCTCTGGCTAATACTTTTTCTTTAACGACCAACTCAGGTACTTTTGGGGGAAAAGGAGAACACGGATTAACAGATGATTTTAACCTGAATATGAACGGATCATTTGTGTCAGATGATTATAAGACAGGATTCAGTATCATAGGTTTTTACAGAAAACGTAATCCATTCGATGCCAACGGTGACGAATTTACAGAGCTTTCGCTGATAAAGAATAACACTTTGGGAGCAAGATTCTACCAACGTGTTGCATCAAGAGGTAAAATCACTGTCGACTATTTTAACATTAATGAATTCCGCAGGGGAGGTAATAAATTGCATCTTCCCTTACACGAATCTGATGTTTCAGAAAGTGTAAATCATAATATTCATTCGGTAGCAGGCACATACGAACTTCTTATGAGGGAAACGGATAAGCTTTCTGTTTTCTTTTCCGGTCAGCGTGTCGGCAGGGAATCCTATTACGGTGCCAGACAGGATCTGTCGGCCTATGGAGAGACCAATGATTTTACATATTCGTCGGGTATTCAATATACAAGACAGCTAAATAAATTTCTTTTTGCACCTGCCGGACTTAATCTGGGTATCGAAATGACTGGAAGCAGTCTGAAAGATGAAAAACTTGGTTACTATGATATAGAGGAGAATATTCACTATGATAATACGCTGATAGCACATCAAAAATTAATGCTGAAAGCAACTTTTGCACAACTGGAATGGAAGACAGGTAAAATGGTGCTTACAACGGGACTGCGATTTGACAACTATATAGTTAAAGATGAAAAGGAAGGGAATAGTGATATTTCCGGTAATGTTTTAAGTCCGAGGATAAACTGGCTATACAACATCACACATCATCTTCAATACAGGATTGGTTATGCAAAAGGATTCAGAGCACCTCAGATTTTTGATGAAGACCTGCACATCGAAACCTCAGGATCGAGACAGGTTCTGCACCGCAATGACGAAAACTTAAAACAGGAGTCATCGAACAGCTATACAACTTCCCTGAATTACACACAGGACGAAGGCAGATGGCAATACCAGATTCTGCTGGAAGGATTTTACACAAGCCTTATTAATCCTTTTTCAAATGATTATGGTTTGCCCGATGATAACGGAGTTGTTATATATACACGGAAAAATGCTGAGAAAGGGGCTGATGTTACCGGTATGAACCTGGAAATAAATGCATCACCGTCAAACCGTATTCAATTGCAATCAGGACTTACTCTTCAAAAAAGTAAATTTAAAGAGGAGCAGGAATTTGGAGAAACCAGGTTTTTCCGTTCTCCAAACAGGTTTGGTTATTTAAGCCTGAGTTGCCAGCCTTCCGTGAGATTCAATTTTTCTGTCACCGGAAACTATACAGGCCCTATGCTGGTTCCTTACTTTGGCCCCGAATTACCTGATCCCGAAGCGGGAGAATTACGCAGATCACAGTCATTTTACGATATTGGCCTCAAAGGTGCATATGACATCAAGGTTACGGATAATGTAAAAATGGAGCTCTATGCAGGGGTGAAAAATCTTTTTAATTCATATCAGAATGATTTTGATTTCGGAATTGACAGGGATCCTTCCTATATTTACGGTCCGTTGTCACCCCGCATGATATACCTTGGATTGCGTTTCGGTAATTTTTTAGATTAAAACAAATAAATAACGAATTATCAGACAACGGTTTCTCTTTTTTATTTGAGACAGCCAAAAGATTATTAAATTTGTATCGTTAATTGATATATAAGTGAAATATTTATAATTAGAAAATGTTTTTTGACCATTTAATTTTTTAACTTATCCCTGTTAAGTCAGGCAATTAAATGGTTAAAATTGATTATGTTAGTTATATGATTTGATTTAATGTGATTTTGCAGTATTTACGGTACAAAAAATAGTCAGATGAACGAAACAGAGGTACAAAATAAGATCAAGGCCAGAGAGAAGAGAAACAATATCATCGTAATTGCCCTGTCAGTTGTCCTGGTGTCAGTTGCTGTGCTTTACTTTTTTCAAAACAGGGAACATAAACTTATTGTTAATGAATTAAATGCAGAAAAAGATTCGATACAAACAGAGTTAAGCGATCTGGTCGTGAGATATGACTCTCTTCAGACAGAGAATGATACTATAAATGAACAACTTTTTTTAGCCCAAACCAAAGTTAAGGATTTACTTATTGAGGTTGAGCAGACAAAAAAGATCAGCATATCAAAAATTAATGCATATCAGAAAGAGCTGACCACATTGAGAGGTATCATGCGTGACTTTGTGGTGCAGATAGATTCACTGAACAGGCGTAATCAGGAACTCATGGCTGAAAATCTTGAAGTAAAAGAACAGTATAAAAGGGTTGAAACAGAAAAAGCCCAGTTGAGTGAGGAAAAAGATCGTCTTGAAAGAAATCTGGAACTTGCTTCAGTACTGCAGGTTCGTGAGTTTTCCGGAGTTGCCCTGAATTCAAGAGATAAAGAGACCAAATATGCCAGAAGAGCAGAACGAATACGACTGTATTTTATTTTAGCCGAAAACGTAACTGCAAAAAGGGGTCCAAAAAATATCTATGCACGTATTACAAGGCCTGATCAGCTTCTTATGAGTAAATCAGCCGATAACCTCTTCAGGTTCGAAGATCTGAATATTCAGTATTCTGCAATGAGAGAGGTTGTATATGAAGGACACGATCTGCCTGTTGCCATATTCTGGGATAACACAAACGAACCCGGGCTGATGGTCGGTGAATATACAGTAGATCTCTTCGCAGACGGACGGAATATTGGTACTACAAAATTTGAACTCAGATAAAACCCCTGCTGAAATATTATTTTCAGGCATGTGAAAAAAGCGGCTCAGTTTTCTTTGCGAGATCCAGCAAGTATGCAGTCTCCTTTTCAGTTATGGGTTCAAAATCATTCATGAATTCCAATCCTTTAAGAAACAGGGTGTTATTACCCGGAGGAATTGCTGCTGTAATATTTTTCGATAAGGTATATTTCAATGCCATTTTAATTAATTCCTCATCTTGTATGGGTTGGTACCAGACATTTTTGTAAAACTTCTCCTGACCCTTCTGAAGCCGTGTAAGTGCCATAGCCTTAAGTGCAAGTAATCCCATTCCCTGCCTTTCAGCTTCAGCATAAACCTGGGGACCGAAATTGCCGGCATTCCAGCATGCAAAGTTAAATGGGAACAGAACCGAGTCGAATTTGAAATTCTTCATTGCGAGAAGAGCTGCATCAACAGAGTGGGCAGAAAATCCTAAATACTTTACCTTTCCTTCCTGACGTGCCTTTACGAAAGTTTCCATCGCTCCGCCGGGAGCAAACACCTTATTAACATCCTCAACAGTGGTGAGTGCATGAAGCTGGTAAAGATCAAAGTGATCAGTCTGCAGGTTTTTCAGGGAATTCTCCAGTTCCTTCCGGGCACCTGCTGCTTCTCTCTGTGTGGTCTTACAAGCCAGAAAGCAGTTTGAACGATACGGCTTCAGAGCAGGACCAAGTCTCTCTTCCGCATTTCCGTAAGTTGGCGCAACGTCATAATAGTTGACTCCCAGTTCATAAGCCTTGGCTACAAGCTCATTTGCAAAATCCTGTGGATTATCATTCAGCATGATCCCGCCGAATCCAATTATTGAAAGCTTTTCCCCGGTCTTTCCCAATGTCCTGCGTGGCAAATGATAGTCAGGAGAAAAATTACTTCCAAAACTGCGAATAGCCGGGATGGTTAGGGCGATACTTCCCATTGTACTGTTTCTTATAAAACTTCTTCTCTTCATCTGAATATATTTTTTTAAACCATTAATAATCAATTTTTTATCTTAAGGGGTTAATTTTTTATACTCATTAAGCGGATCATTTCTTTGCTAATTTAGTAATTCAAATAAGCTTATTAATACTGCAATTAATATGAAGACAATTTACAAATTTAATTCAAAAACAGGCTAAGCCTGATAAAGGACTATCATTATTAATGTCGTGACTTCAACCTTTAGGTACCAGTCTGACGTAAGGAACAAGAATCTCTTCAAGCGAGATACCTCCATGTTGAAATGTATCTTTATAGTAATTGGAGTAATAGTTATAATTATTGGGATACGCAAAGAAATCTCTGTTACAGGCAAATATATAGCTGGTACTCACGTTGCGTGAAGGGAGAAATGCATCCTTAGGATCACGAACTTCAAAAACCTGCTTTGATCTATAGTTCAAATTTTTACCAAGTTTATACCTCAGATTTGTATTCGTCTCCCTGTCGCCAATCACTTTAACAGGATTATCCACCCTTATTGAGCCGTGATCAGTTGTAATGACAATTTGAATATTGGTTAAAGCAAGACTTTTAACGATGTCAAGAATTGAAGAGTGGTTGAACCAGCTCAGTGTAAGCGACCTGTATGCCTTTTCATTATTGGCAAGTTCCCTGATCATCTCCATTTCAGTCCGTGCATGCGAGATCATATCGACAAAGTTGAATACCATTACAGAAAGATCACTTTTTGCAATATTGTTAAGATTTTCTGTTATCTGGCCGCTGCGCCGGATGCCCGAAACCTTTTCGAAATATAACTTCTCAGGTCTTCTGAAACGCTCCATCTGTTTTTTTAACAACTCCTCTTCATGCCGGTTTTTATTTCCTTCATTATCATCTGCCTCCCATAAATCAGGATAAACCATCTCAATCTCATAAGGCATCAATCCGGCAAACATTGCATTCCTTGCATACATTGTAGCAGTCGGCAATATGCTGTAATACAGCTCCTCCTGTGCAATACGGAAATATGGCTCAAAGACCCTGCTTATGATCCTCCACTGATCGAATCTCAGATTATCGATCACCAGAACGAATACCTTTTCTCCCTGATCTAGCAGAGGAAATATCTTATGCTTGAAAATATCAACCGAAAGTGTCGGACGTTCTCCGGTATCCCTGTTCAGCCATTCAATGTAATTCTCTTTTACAAACCTGAAGAAAGCTTTATTGGCATCATCCTTTTGCATAATAAGTACCTGATCCATTGCCTCATCATCTGATCCGCTAAGTTCCAGTTCCCAGTATATGAGTTTCCTGTATATATCTTCCCACTCACTATAGGTAAGCCTGTCGTTAATACGCATTCCCAATTCTGCAAACTGCATTTGATAGGCCGAGGTGGTCTGTCGTGTTACAAGCCGTTTCTGGTCAATATTCTTTTTAATGGAAAGAAGTATCTGTTTCGGATTTACCGGCTTTATCAGATAATCGGCAATCTTGGCCCCTATGGCCTCATCCATAATATTTTCCTCTTCACTCTTGGTGATCATTATAACAGGAACATTCGGGCTGACTGTCTTAATTACTGTCAGGGTCTCCAAACCGGTCATTCCGGGCATATTCTCATCAAGAAAAATGATATCGTAAAAATTGTTCTTTACTTTTTCAATTGCATCATTACCATTATTTGCGGTCTCTACTTCATAGTCTTTTCCCTGTAAAAAAATGATATGCGCCCGCAATACATCAATTTCATCATCCACCCAAAGAATTCTAGTCTTCTTCATATTCAATTTATCTCCAAATGAATCATAAAGTTACAAAGAAATTCACAAACACCCCTGACGGTTAACATACTTTAACCCCGATTGCTACTGTTCCAGATAATGCAGCTTATAAAAATCCATGTATTCCGTGATATTTTTCTCCTTTAAAAAAATATCAAAATTCTCTTCAGTAATAAGGAAATTGCGATAAGCAGCGTTGCCAAGCGGTGAAAAAAGATCACGATTCTGAACAAACATTCTGTAGTACCTTGTTGCGGTCTCTTTTTCCGGCAGACCTGAAATAATTACCATTTCCCGAAAATCGTCGAGCGTCTGCTCCTCAATAACCAGTCTTGAAATAGTTTCATTTGCCATATTAAACTGACTGACATTGGTGAGGAACTGTTCCTTGTTGACACCCTCTGCCGGTATTACTATAACCATATAATGAGACTTTTCAATATCTGTATTATAAGGTCCGGAATATGATTCAGGAGATGGTTGCAATTCTGTCTCTCTCTCCGCCTCAGTCGATTCTGTGGGTTGAACCGGTTCTGAATCAGTTTCAGGAGTGACATTCTGTGGTGTCTGATTCCTCTGTATATAGTTGCTCCTGAAGAAATTAATATAGTCGTCGGCCTTCTCTTCCTCAATTAACTTTTCAAGATTCTCCTCCGTGATGAGGAAGTTACGATAAGTGGCTTGTCCCAGCGATTCAAACAGGCTCCGGGTAACAACAACTTGTCTGAAATATGACATCGACTCATTCAATGATGGTATACCCTCAACAATAAGCATCTGATATTCACCCGCTGCCTGAACTCTGGTTCCAAGGTTCCACTCTTTAAATTCAGTACGGTTAAACTCAGTGAAATCCCTGAGAGCCTGCCTCATTGAAAACTTTGGATCCTGAACGGCCAGAATAAACAACTGAGAAGTATCAATATCAGTGTTGAACATAGGGGAAACTCCGGTCTGAACGACAACAAACTCTCCTCTTTCGCGTAATATGCTCTCCTCTTCCCTCGCTTTGGCCATGAGCTCTTCAGGAGAGATATCAGGCTCCTCTTCACTAAAGTCAGACTGGATATACCTGCTGTAATTTTTAACAAAAAACTTCAGATAATCAACTATCGATTGTTCGGCAAGAATCTGACGGTAATTTGTTGAAGATATGGCAAAATTATAATAATCAATACCCTTGAGTGTTTCAAAAACAGAAGCATTCCTTATTATTGCACGATGATAAATAACTCCGTTCTCCTTATTCTCAAGAGCTCTTACCACCGCCAGGGCATATCTCTCATTTAAATTCTCGGTTTCAATATCAAAATCCAACTTAGTATAGTGGTCGATATTATAATTGGCAATATCAAATTTCAGCCGGTTCAGATCAATCTTCTCCTCGCGGGGATAGGCAATTACAAAATAGTGAAGTAAATCTTCTTCATATGAAAACTTACCCCCGAATTCATCATTCTCCATCCGGTCGCGCATAAGAAGTTCTTCATTTTGTATCTCTTCATTTATATATCCCATATCAACCAGCTTCTGGTAATCAGCAAGAGTGCTGTCCTGTATCAGCAGAAGGATCTCATTTGCCAGGGGAGAGGGTTCGGCATCGGGATAGGTTGTCAGATAAGTTTTCAGCAACTCCTCAAAATTTTGCATGTCTGTCTGCGTGCCGCCGGCAATAGTCTCCATAAAATCAATCTTGGCCAGCAATACAGTATCAGGTTCAAGCTCTTTCATGGGACCGGCCAATTGTAAAACTCCTCTGTAATTCCCTGCACGATAATTGGTGAAAGCCCTTTCATAAAGCCTGTTCAGACTATCAGTACGGGCCTCCATCTCGACAAAAAAGTTGGGATTTAAAAGATATTTGGCATAACGGGTATCCGGGAAATTGGATATTATAAGATTTCTGTAGTAAGCAGATTTATTCCCGTCACCCATAATTTCATAAAGATCGTAAAGGTCGAAATAGGCAGAAAGAAGATAATCATTTGAGGGGTATCGCTTAATAAGCTCCTCATAGGCCTCCGCAGAACGTTCATAGTTGGCAAATTCAGATTTAAAAATTCTCCCGGTGTTGAAAAGTGCCTCCTGTATTCGCCCGTGAGAAAGTTCCATCAGGGAATCGGTAAGAGGGAGATACTGAGTATAAAACTCTTTCTTTAACGGATCTTCTTCTCTCATCTCCATTTCTCCCATATCTGCAGATTCTGTCAATTCTTCCGACTCATCCATTGAAAGAGTAGATTTATTTGATCTCCTCCAGTCATCTTCAAGACTTCGTTGTCCCCATCTCTGTCTGAAGGTAACCTGTCCGTAACTCACAGTTTGCGGATTATAAAAGTACCATCCCGCACCCTGCCCGGTACTTCCCATTCCCATCCGGTAACGGTTTGAGCGGTAATAACCCTGGTCTCTCTGTCCCTGCATAGCCAGACTTTCCATATTCCGGAGACGCTCCTGCTCATCCCTTATCAATTCTGCAATCAGAGCTTCCCTCTCTGCCTCAGGCAAGCCTGCAATTCTTTGCAGACTGTCTTCTCTCTCAACAGTAAGAATATTATCAACAAGATCCGTCAGACTGCGGTATTTTGCTGACAGTTCCGGATATCCCGGGTAATTGTCGTCTATGATGATCATTGCACTGTCATAATAAGCCTGTGCCTGACGGTAGTTCAGATCTTCAAAATAGATGTCAGCAACTGTAATTGCTGAAAGGGCCCTCTGAAATTGATTCTGAAAGCTTGCTGCTACAGAATTCCGGTAGTTCTCAACTGCCATTTCCCGGTTACCTTCATTGAAATAAATATTCCCGAGAGTATAATAGATCTGGTCGCGAAACTCATAGTTCTTGTCGTCGCGCAGCATCTTTTGCAACTCCCTTTTCATTTTTTCGACATCGCCTCCTTCAAGTGACAACCTGAATGCTTTGATCTTTGCACTAAAGGCCATTATATATGAAGGATTCATCCTGGTAACCTCACTGTAAGCATCAGCTGCCTGTGCAAAATTACCCTCTGCTTCAAGTAACTGTGCTTTTATAAACTGAAGCCGGGCTCTTCTTTTCTTCCGGAAAATCTTATCCTGGGCAATATCGATGAATTTTATTGCTTCACCAAAGTTGTTTTGCTTGATATAATAATCGGCCGTCGCTATTGCCAGGTCCTGATCCAGCCTTCGCGGAAAATCATTATCATTCATCACTTCCTGAATGATTCCGGAAGCCTCATCAAATCTGCCCAGTTCAGCATAACTGCGTAACAGCCATATCTGAGCTTCATGCCGGGCATCCCCATCGGGATATTTCCGGAGCACAAAAGAAAAATTGTCGGCTGCAGCAATAAAATTATGCCGGAAAAAATGGGCCTTGCCTATAATCAGATAACCATCATCAATCCAAGGATTAAACTCCTCTTTGCCGGCAAATTCCTGATATTTCCTTGTCCGTATTCTCCTTCTTTTCGGTTTTGCTGTTATTGAGTGTATTTCGATAAGCTTTGATGCCTTCAAAATAACATTTTCCATATCCGAATTCACCATATTCGCGGCTGAAGGATCTGACTCCTTATAGACAGGTAGTAACCGGGTGTAGTCATCCTGAATGCTCTCCTCAATTCTTTGCGAACCTGCCTTCAGACTCTCATTTGCATTAAAAAAGACATTATATTTTGAAGTTACTTTGTGATAAACACGACTACTGAGAGTATTCTTTTCAGTAGAACACCCCTGCAATAAAGTGAGCAGAAAAATTACTCCAAACGTATTTAATAAAATTCGCCTCAAATGTTATTTATGGTTTTAGGAATAAACTAATTTTTCATAAGAATATTGTTATTGCCGTTAATGTTGTTTTATCTTTTCCCGCCGGCCCCGACAGTATCATAGCTTTTCAGGGATCAGACAGACCTTTGGGGATTAAATATAATAAAACTCTATTTTCTTGTTATCTCAACCTTCCTGGTCGGTGCCCGTTCAATGTTGCGAATATGAACCTGTCTCACTAACCTTTCAGCCACCTCAATGAAGGCTTTGCCCATTATGGAGTCCGGTTTCGCAGCTGCAGGTACTCCTTCATCTCCACCTTCCCTGATACTCTGAACCATAGGTATCTGCCCCAGCAACTCTATTCCGAGTTTATCAGCCAAAGCCCTGCCTCCGTCTTTTCCGAAAATATAATACCTGTTTTCAGGAAGCTCGGCAGGTGTAAACCACGACATATTCTCTATTAATCCAAGCACCGGTACATCTATTGCTTTGCTTCTGAACATGCTTGTTCCGCGGATTACATCAGCCAGTGCAACATCCTGCGGGGTGGTTACTATTACTGCTCCTGTTACAGGAACTGACTGAACCAGTGTAAGATGAATATCACTGGTTCCAGGAGGCAAATCTACAAGAAGATAATCCAGTTCACCCCACTGAGCATCGAGCATAAGCTGTTTTAATGCATTTGATGCCATCGGTCCGCGCCAGATCACAGCACTGTCAGTATCTACGAAAAATCCTATCGATAAAAATTTTACACCATACTTCTCAACAGGTATGATCACATCACGTCCGCCGATTTTTTCTCCTGTCGGCCTTTTTCCTTCAGCGCCAAACATCTTTGGAACAGACGGACCAAATATGTCTGCATCTGTCAATCCGACCTTGAATCCTTTTGCCGCAAGGGCGACAGCTAAATTCACTGCAATGGTCGATTTTCCTACTCCTCCCTTACCCGAGGCTACAGCCAGTATATTTTTTACACCAGGCAGTATGGGCCGTTCCATATCATGGAGAAATTTTACAGTAATGTTATTCTCAATTTCAACATCTTCTCCAAGATTTTCCTTTATAGCTTTTTCACACTCAATAACAAGTGACTCAATATGAGGATCATTACTTTCAGGGACTACAAGAGAAAAACTGATTCTTTTACCGGCAATTCGTATTTCGTGAACCATATTTGCCGTAACTATATCTTTATCATTCCCGGGGTATATTACACTGCACAAAGCACTGGTAACATTTTTTGGAACAATAATTCCTTTTGGTATGTCATTCATAACATTTGTTTTTAATTTATGCAAAACTATAAAAATAAATAAAGGACTTGTAATTCTAAATTTCTTTTAAAGGATCCCAAAAATGGGATTCAAAATTTACAATCTTATTGTCTTTTATCTCAATACCTTCATTTTCGAGCAGCTCTTTCATAGCTTCGGGAGTATCAAAATGGTGCTTGCCCGTCAGGAGTCCGTTCCGGTTTACAACCCTGTGAGCAGGAACATACTCTTTAAAGTGGGAAGATGCATTCATTGCCCAGCCCACCATCCGCGCTGATCCGGCTGTACCGAGATACCTGGCTATAGCACCATAAGATGTAACTCTGCCCGGAGGTATCAGCTTAACAACTTCATAAACACTGTGAAAAAAATCACTCATATCTTAATTATCAAAAAGCATTCATAATGAACTGTTTTACATATTATGATCCACCCTGGCACTCCGGCCGAAACTGCGATAGTCATCTTTCTCAATGTCAACTTCGGGTTCCTTCAGACTGCTGTTTTTCATTCTGAATGAAAGAAATTTTATGGGAATACCGCGACTCAGCCACTGCTGCTCATAAAATGTCCTGACCTGAAGAATCTCATCTGCAATTTCTGATTCATAAAGGTTTTCTGTTTCAGCCAGAATTTCAAAATCATTAATAAGTGCAAGTTCACGGGTATATGAATATTGAAAGTTACTGTCAGTTTTCAGATGAACAACTCCTTCTTGCTTTAAAATATCCCGGTATAGATTTAAGAAATAAGTTGAAGTTAATCGCTTATTTGTTTTTTTCATCTGAGGATCAGGAAAGGTCAGCCATATCTCTTCAATCTCATATTTGCCGAAAATCCGGTTTATTATCTCCACATCAGAACGGATGAAAGCAACATTTTTCATATCTCTTCCGAGGGCGGTTTTTGCACCTTTCCAGATTCGTGCACCTTTAAGATCTATTCCAATACAATTCTTATCCGGATAATGTTCAGCAAGTGCCAAAGTATACTCACCCTTTCCACACCCTATCTCAAGAACAATCGGCTTTTCATTCTTAAAATAAGTTAGTGCCCATTTCCCTTTGAGATAAAAATCCTCTTTAAAAGGATAACGGCAGGGAATCTGAATCACATTTTTAAAGTTGTTTATCTCTTCAAACTTAGCTAATTTATTCTTTCCCACTTTAATAATATCTCCATTCTGACAACCGCATAAAAGAATGTAATCATGATGTAATCCTGCTTATACGTATTCCGACATCGTTTATACCCTTAAGCAAATCCTGACGCATTCCATGTTGCACTTTAATATGATAGTCTCCCGAAACAGGGAAAAAAAACTGACGCCTGTAAATAGCCTGCCGTGTTTTCAGTCCTGCAAATCCCTCTCCCAGCCATCTGCCTGAAGGATCAGCCAGAATGATTTCAAAAGTATCTTTTACTGTCTCTCCCCCGGGCCGGACAATCTCTATGAACAACCACAAGTTACTATATCTGTAATTAACATTATTCCTGACATTTAAATACATATCAAAATTATTCATAGTATCATCTGCAGGAATCTTAAATATTATAACCGAATCTTTATGCCATCCTGATTCAGGCACATGACGGTAATCCTCAAAAAAGTATCTGTTGCCACAGGAACATAAGGCAGCAAATAGTATAAATGCTATTGAAAAATTAACAATAAAAGCTTTCATACTTACCTCTTTGGTTTCCGGTTATTATTCCTGCTTAGTTTCCGGTTCTTTTTCCTGGAAGATCGCTTTTGGGGCTGGTTAAAACGGTCCAGATCCTCCTGATTAACCATATTCGTAAAAGTCTCCTCTCTGTTTTTCGAAATATCCACACCCTCTAAAACCAGTTTTTCAGGTTTTACACCCGATCTGTTCAATTTTTGGACCTGTCTGACCACATGAACAGGTAACGCTACCATTCCTGAGGAGGTCACCCCCTTTAAAGCATACCAGTATATACCTTTGAATACATCAGACTTTAAAAAGACATAATTGCCTGCCTCAGTCTCCAGCGGGATGTTATTCGGAGGAAAATCTTTCTGGGCATCTATATAAGAGTCAATTTCATAATTAAGGCAACACTTAAGCTTTCCGCACTGGCCCGCCAGCTTTTGCGGATTCAGGGAAATTTCCTGATAGCGGGCTGAGTTTGTTGTGACTGAAATAAAGCTTGATATCCAAGTTGAGCAGCAGAGCTCTCTTCCGCAAGGACCGATCCCTCCTATTCTTCCCGCCTCCTGACGGGCCCCGATCTGCTTCATCTCAATTCTTATATGAAATGTATCGGCCAGAATCTTAATTAACTCCCGGAAGTCGACACGCTCATCAGCTATATAATAAAAAATGGCTTTTGTATTGTCTCCCTGGTATTCGACATCGCCAATTTTCATGTTCAGTTTTAAATCAGAAGCTATCTTCCTCGATTTTATCATTGTCTGATACTCCTGTGAAACAGCTTCTTTCCATTTCTTTATATCCAGCGGTCTTGCCTTACGGTAAATCTTTCTTAACTCTCCGTTTACCATGGTAACCTTATGCTTCTTCATCTGTTGGGCAACCAGCTCACCTGTGAGAGACACAATGCCAATATCATGACCGGGATTTGCCTCTACGGCAACAATATCCCCGGGAATCAGTTTCAAATTATTTACATTTTCGTAATAATCTTTTCTGGTATTTTTAAAACGAACCTCAACTATATTAGTGTCCGATGGTATAGTAATATCCTTTAACCAGTCTGTAGCATGCAATTTGGCACAACTGCCAAGATCATATTTACAAACTCCCCTGTCAATCATCTCCTTTTTTTCCATAACCATATCTCATTGGATGCAATATGCCCTGTTAAAACTTAAGTGAAATCTTCATATTGCAAATCACAAAAATAGTGATAAATATCAATTAGATACTTAATAATTTACATTTAAAACGGCAGGAATGAATGTCAGGCATCTTTTTATTGAACATGAAAATTACCTGCTTATCAACCTCACCATACGCAGTGCAGTATCCAGAAAAATAATCCGTGGATTGCCATTCATGGAGATATGGAGTATACCTTTCTCGAATTCATTTGAAAAGGGAATTACATTCCGTTCGTTTATAAATCGCGCAAATTTCTCTCCCCACTCCCTCTCTTTCAAAGTCGTGTAAATGAGATCCGGCTTGTTAAAATTCATCATAAAATATTCACGCACAAGTCGTAAGGCAGAACCAAAAAAAGACTTCTGCCTGTCACGGCCTATAGATGCCATCTCTTCAGCCCAATCCATCAGACCCGGGACATCCTGTTTAAAAGCCAATCTCATCAGTTCCTGGAATTTTTCAAAAAAATAGCTGGTATCCTGATCCGGATCGAGGTACTCAAGTGCATTTATAAAATTGCCGTTTGACATCCGGAGGGCATCATCAATAATCTGACCGGATACTCCCTCTGCTCCGGATAAAGCTTTCCTCAAAGACTCTTTATCTATATACGGAACATTTATAGCCTGAACCCTGGAGCGAATTGTGGGTATAACCGACTCCTCATCCTCTGTTATCATTAAAAAAATTGTTTTGTCCGGCGGCTCTTCGATAAGTTTAAGTAATTTATTTGAACACGAATGATGCATCTTTTCCGGTAACCAGATTATCATCACCTTAAACTCTGACTCAAAAGATTTAAGATTTAATTTATGTGTTATTGCATCACTCTCTGCTTCATATATCAATCCCTGTGCATTTTCATTACCTATAAAATCAAGCCACCTGCCCAAGGTAAAATAGGGGGTTTTAATAACCATCTCTCTCCATTTGGGAAGAAAGTCATCGCTAACCGGTTTCCTGAGACTCTTAGTGGTGAATACAGGAAAGACAAAATGCAGATCCGGATGGATAAGTTTTGCATATTTTCTGCACGACGGACACTCTCCGCATGAATCATTTTCTCCCCGGTTTCGACAGGAAACATACTGCGCAAATGCCAATGACAATGCCAGTTTACCGGTTCCTTCCGGTCCGGTAAACATTAAGGCGTGACTGACCCTCTGTTCCTTAACCGATCTGATCAGCCTCTCTTTGATATGATCCTGACCTATTACTTCTCTGAATAACATAGCCCAAAAATAACTGTTTTATGCCGGAATCAGACAGAAAAGTCTGGGGTTATTTTTATCATTTAATAAATTTTACAGGTTCAAAACTCCATAACTCTTTCATGCAAAATATATTTTTTATCTTTGATTACTTTTTAGTAATCCATTAAAATAAGATAAAATGCAAACAATTCACAATTATGACTTTTCCGGGAAGAAGGCACTTATAAGGGTAGATTTTAATGTGCCTCTTAATGAAAATTTTGAAATAACTGACGATACACGTATCAGGGCAGCTTTGCCAACCATCAGAAAGGTTATCAAGGGCGGAGGATCACCGCTTATAATGTCTCACCTGGGACGTCCCAAAAGCGGACCGGAAGATAAGTTCTCGCTGAAACATCTTGTAAAGCACCTGTCAGATCTGCTTGATGGAGCCACTGTAAAAATGGCACCTGATTGCATCGGAGAAGATGTTAAAAAAATGGCTTCAGAATTGAAACCCGGTGAGGTACTATTGCTGGAGAACCTGCGTTTCCATAAAGGAGAAGAAAAGGGAGATGAAGAGTTTGCCGGTAAACTTGCCGAAAACGGAGATTGCTGGATTAATGATGCTTTCGGAACAGCCCACCGGGCACATGCATCAACAGCAGTAATTGCTAAATTCTTTCCTAATGACAAAATGTTCGGCTATCTTATTGAAAGTGAAGTAGAAAGTCTTGATAAAATCGTAAAAAATCCGCAACGGCCTTTAACAGCCATCATGGGAGGAGCAAAAGTATCCACTAAAATTACAATCATTGAAAATTTGCTTGGCATGGTCGATAACCTCATCCTGGGTGGCGGAATGACCTACACGTTTGTTAAGGCAAACGGAGGAGAGGTTGGAGATTCAATTTGCGAATCCGATTTCCTTGAAACTGCAAAAAAAATTGAAAAGCTGGCTAAAGAGAAAGGTGTAAAACTTATCATGGCTACCGACGTGGTTGCCGCTGATGCATTTAACGAGGATGCCAATACTCAGATAGTTCCGGCCGATAAAATTCCGGAAGGATGGCAGGGACTGGATGCCGGTCCTGAGAGTATAGCCAAATTCAAAGAGGTCATAAAAAACTCTGCCACCATTTTATGGAATGGCCCGGTAGGTGTGTTTGAAATGGAGAAATTCGCCGGTGGATCCAAAGAAATCGGAAATGCAATAGTAGAGGCAACTAACAAAGGTGCTTTTTCTCTTGTGGGAGGCGGCGACTCAGTGGCCTGTGTAAATAAGTTCAACATTGCATCCGGAATTTCCTATATCTCAACAGCCGGCGGTGCACTCCTCGAGTACCTCGAAGGCAGAGTTCTTCCGGGAGTAGCTGCAGTCAGAGGAGAATAACTTCGGGAAGTACTACTTCGGAAAAACTGACTTTAAGCCTTTTGTGAATGCCGAAGTTGGCTATCTTGCATTAAAAAGTTACTCGGAAATAACAAACTCAGAGATAGATGATCTTTTTAACGGCCTTGCATTTGCAGGAGGAATCGGGATTTCAACTATTGATAAACGTAATGCAATTTGTGTACGTTGTATAAAGGATGCCAACTGATTAATTTGAATAGTGCACCGGAATTTCGTAAATTTGGTTATCTGACAAATATTAACATTAATTTTTACTGCAATGAAGTATAATGTAGGACTAAATGACCGGTTAGTGAGAATAATTATTGGTTTAATAATAGCTATTCTCGGAATTGTTTTCAAAAGCTGGTGGGGGCTGTTAGGGGTAGTCCTTCTTGCCACCGGATTGCTGAAATATTGTGCGCTTTACGACCTGTTGAAAATTTCAACAATTAAGAAAAAAGAGGAGTAATTAATTTCACGGCACACTGACAGTCAATAATGCAAAGGCGGTTGTTTTATGTGACAGCCTCTTTTTAGATAACTGGAAATTCTATTGATTCTTTATAACTTTTCCGGCATTAATTTATTTATTACTTGTAAGTCTGCGGTAAAAACTAATAAATCCCAGGATTTTCAGGTTAAAGAAGGAAGAAATTCGGGTATTTTGCGGCATTTTGTTGATTGTTCAAAGGCATAGGCTATCTTCAGCAGCACTGGTTCACTCCAGGCTTTCCCGAAAAAGGAAATTCCAACCGGCAGTCCGTGCACTGATCCCATTGGAACTGTTATATTCGGGTATCCTGAAATTGCAGCGGGTGATGAACTGCCCCCTGAACCATGGTCACCATTTATCCAGTCGATTGTCCATGAAGGTCCGTTAGTGAGTGCAACCAGTGCATCCAGTTTATTCTGGTTCATGACTTTATCGATCCCCTCTTTCCCGGCAAATAGTTTTGAATCTTTCAACGCCTTCAGGTATTCTTCACTGGTTAAATCCCCTTTCTCCTGCGCCATCTCAAAAATTTCCTGTCCGAACCACGGCATCTCCCTGCCGGCATTTTCATTATTGAAATTTATCAGATCTTCCATACTGGCAGCGGGTGCCCCCGGGTGTTCTTTCAGATAAGAATTCAAATCAGCCTTAAACTCAAAAAGCATTACTTCCCAGGAGGGCTTCCCCCACTTCGACTGATGCTCAAAAATAATATCATCAATAATCTCAGCACCAAGTGCTTTAAGCTTTTCCAGAGCCACACCGAATTCCGTCTCAACAGATTTATGCACCATGCTTCTGGCAACACCTATCTTTATTCCGTTCAGATTGTCAGCATTAAGAAACCTGGTATAATCGGTGAAAACTTCTCCCCTCTCAATATGGGTTTCAGCATCTGATTCATCTAAACCGGCAAGAGCTCCCAGTAAAATGGCGGCATCTCTGACTGTCCGTGCCATTGGACCTGCTGTATCCTGACTGTGCGCAATTGGTATTACGCCCCGGCGGCTCCATAAACCTAAGGTGGGTTTAATTCCTACGACACCATTTATTCCCGAAGGACAAACAATGGAACCGTTGGTTTCTGTTCCTATTGCAAGCGTGCATAAATTTGCTGATACGGCAACGCCTGAACCGGAGCTTGAACCACAGGGACTGCGATCAAGATAGTATGGATTGCGGGCCTGGCCTCCTCTTCCGCTCCATCCGCTGGAAGAATTGGTGGAGCGAAAATTAGCCCATTCGCTCAGATTGGTTTTACCGAGAAGAACAGCACCGGCTTCACGTAACCTGGAAATAATAAATGCATCCTTCTCCGCAATATTTCCCTCCATTCCCAGTGAACCGGCAGTAGTCTGCATCTTATCACCGGTATCTATATTATCTTTTATCATTACAGGAATTCCATGCAATGGCCCCCTTATATTACCTTTTTCCCTCTCTTCATCGAGTATACGGGCAATTTCCAATGCATCAGGATTGATCTCAATAACAGACCGGAGCAAAGGATCGATAAGGTCAATACGCTCCAGATATTTTTGACAGATCTCTGATGATGTGAGCATGCCGGCTACCATCTTCTCCTGCAGTTCACCTACTGTAACCTCATTCAGATCAAAAGATGTTAAATCCTGATTCGAATCACTTTTATCACCTGTTGTCCTGCATCCTGTAACTCCGGTTAAAGCAATAGCAGATCCGCCCAGGGCTGTGGCTTTGAAAAATGAACGACGCTTCATATTACAATAATTGCAAAATTATAAAATCCGGTACATCCTGATAAATAGAACAGTCTGACAATCAAATCAGAACCTGTTATTCATTAACAACAAATTATCTTTTACTGTACTGTTCCTCATAGTATTTTTGATAATCGCCGGAGGTAACATTATTCAGCCACTCTTCATTATTCAGATACCAGTCAATTGTTTTTTCAATTCCCTCTTCAAACTGAAGTGAAGATTTCCAGCCCAGCTCATTCTTTATTTTTGTGGCATCAATGGCATAACGCAGATCATGACCCGCCCTGTCGGTTACGAAGGTTATGAGCTTCTCAGATTCTCCGGCCGGCCTGCCCAGTTTTTTGTCCATTACCCTGCATATAAGCCTTATCAGGTCAATATTTTTCCATTCATTAAAACCTCCAATATTATATGTCTCTCCAACTCTTCCTTTATGAAAAATGACATCAATGGCAGCAGCGTGATCCTCAACCCACAACCAGTCCCTGATATTTTCACCCTTGCCGTAAACAGGCAGAGGCTTCTTATGCCTGATATTATGAATAAAAAGAGGAATAAGCTTTTCAGGAAACTGAAATGAGCCATAATTGTTTGAGCAGTTCGAGATTACAACAGGAAGACTAAAAGTGTCATAGTATGCACGGACAAAATGATCAGAAGAGGCTTTCGAGGCTGAATAGGGACTATGAGGATCATATCGTGTCTCTTCAGTAAACATACCGTCCTCTCCCAATGTTCCGTATACCTCGTCAGTTGAAATATGGTAGAACATTTTATTCGTATTGTCTTTCCAGACATGCCTTGCAGCATTAAGTAAATTAACGGTGCCTACAACATTTGTATGTACAAATTCGGTAGGGTTTGAAATGGAGCGGTCGACATGAGACTCGGCAGCAAGATGTATGACTCCGTCAAACTGCCTCTCTTCAAAAAGTCTTAATATAAAATCCCCGTCAACAATATCCCCTTTTACAAATTCATAATTGGGCTTGTTTTCAAGGTCTTTAAGATTGGCAAGATTTCCGGCATAAGTAAGCTTGTCCAGATTAACGATGTTATAATCAGGGTACTTAGTGACAAATAATCTTACTACATGCGAACCTATAAATCCGGCGCCTCCGGTAATTAAAATTTTCCTTTCCATATCATTGAATTCCTCTTATTCTCTTTTCCCAATTCCAGGCCGATCTTAATGTCTCCTCCAGACTCTTTTCGGCTTTCCATCCCAGTTCTTTGTTGGCAAGTGTTGTATCAGCCCAGATCTTTTCAATATCACCGGCCCGGCGGCCGACAATTTTATATTTTAGCTTAACTCCCGTAGCTTTTTCAAAACTTTCTACCATCTCAAGTACTGATACACCTTTCCCGGTGCCCAGATTAAAAACTTCATACCTTTTTTTGTTATTTCCCTTTATCAGACGCTCAATTGCAACTACATGAGCTTTTGCCAGATCCACAACATTGATAAAATCACGTATTGCTGATCCGTCAGGAGTATCATAATCATTCCCAAATACCCTGAGCTCCTCGCGAATACCCGCTGCAGTCTGCGTAATAAAAGGAACTAAATTCTGTGGTACACCGACAGGCAATTCACCGATAAGGGCAGAGGGATGTGCCCCGACCGGATTAAAATATCGCAGTGCAATACCCCGGAGTCGGGGATGTGCAACAATGGCATCTCTTAAGATATCTTCATTTACCCTTTTGGTATTCCCATAAGGGGATTCTGCATCCTTGCGGGGAGTATCCTCAGTAACAGGCAGGTGATCCGCCTGACCGTAAACAGTACAGGATGATGAAAAAACCATATAGGGAACGTCATATTTTATCTGGCAGTCGATCAGATTCAGCATCGAAACCAGATTATTCCTGTAATAAAACAGAGGTTTCTCCACAGATTCTCCGACAGCTTTTGATGCTGCAAAATGGATAATGGACTCAATGCCTGAAACACGTTTGAAAAAATCATCTACCGCATCTGCGTCAGAGAGATCAAATTTTTCAAAATCAGGACGTTTACCGGTTATTTTTTCAATGTCATCAAGAACCTCAATTCCTGAATTTGAAAGATTGTCAATTATCACAACCTCATAGCCTGATTCCTGTAATTCAACAACAGTATGTGATCCTATATAACCTGTGCCTCCCGTTACTAATATTTTTTTAACCATATCTTCCTTTTTATCCGGTAAAATTATAAATTTATAAGCAGTGTTAAAGACATTTGCTGCATGAGATTGAATTTTTCAACGATATTAATTATTACTTCAGCAGAGGATTTGTTAATTTTACACATTTAAACAGACAATAACCATAAAAAAGGAGCAAAGTTCCTTTTTGTGCAAATTATATAAATTTTAATTATTTGCTTTGATAACAAGTGTTTTAAAAAACATCAAAACAGAAAATATCAACTTTGACTTTTAAAAGTAAGCTTAAAAATTAATTGTGAACTTAGGAAAATATATAAATATACTTGCCAGGGAACAGGATATTGTAATAATACCCGGTTTAGGCGCTTTTATCTCGGAATATAAGCCTGCTCAGATTGATGAATCAACAGGGAATATCTCTCCTCCTTCAAAAAAAATATCATTCGACAGGAAGATAAAAAACAACGACGGCCTTCTGGCAGCAGAGATTGCATTGAGAGAAAAGATATCTGAACATGAAGCACTTGCGATTATAGAGAACGAAGTTGATGATATTCTTTACCGTCTGGATAAAGGCGAAAAGGTGTTATTGGATAAGACCGGAGTTTTATATTTCGACAAGACCGGAACAATTCAGTTTGAATCAACCCAGACAGATAATCTATTGCCTGATTCCTTTGGTCTTGAATCAACCTCATTGCTACACGATAATAAAGATGCTGATTATCAGCAGAATGAGAATGTTCCGGCAGAAACTGAAGATTCGATTAACCCTGAAAAAGCTGATGAACCGGAATCAAATGAGTCTGAAAATGCTGAAGAAGAAATAACAAAAGATCCTGATAAATCTGAAAAACCTGAAATACAGCCTGTCCCCTCGTGGTACTCCGCGCCAGAAGATCAGGAGGAAAAAAGACATACAGGAGGAAAAAAAAGGGTACTGCTTTGGTTGCTTTTAATTTTCGTTATTCTGGCTGCTGCTGGAATCTTTGCATGGAATCACTTTAAGAACAAAGTTCCCCCTTCTATTGATATCACTGCAGAACCTCCGGCAACCGAAGAGAGCATGGAACCGGTAACTGAAGCTGAAAGTCAGAACATTTTGCCGGCTGACAGCATTCAAGCTGATTCAGTGAAAATCTCTTTAACCGACACTTTGGATAGTGAACAGAGAGTTGATTCAGCCGGATATGTCACTCCCGATCCGTCAAAATATTACCTGGTAGGAGGAAGCTTTGCAGAGCCGGAGAACGCTGGAAAATATTTAGAGCAAATGAAAAAGAGAGGATATAATCCTTTCCATTTGGGAAAACATGGAAGTTTCTATATTATTGCCCTTGAGACTTATGATAATGAAATAGAAGCCTATGGGGCACAGTATAATTTCCTGGACAAATATCCTGATTCGGGGGTATGGGTCTTTATTCCGCAATCCGGGCAGAAGTAATGAACAAAAATGTCAATAAATAAAACGATAAGATCATGTTAGACTTAGGATTTGTAAGTGCCATACTGGCAGAAAGAAATTTTACCGAAGTTATCGAATTCGCTGCACAAAATGAGTTCAAATGTGTTGAAATAATGTGCTGGCCTGTTGGAAAAGCTGAGAGGCGCTATGCGGGAGTTACCCACATCAATGTTGAAAAAACAGGGGATGTGGAGATTTCACAAATAAAAACCATCCTGGAAATGAACAATGTCTATATTTCAGGACTGGGTTATTATCCCAATCCTCTTGATCCTGATGAAAAACAGGCCGGAGTTTTTATCGAGCATATCAAAAAAGTAATTGTTACAGCCTCCAAACTTGGAGTTCCCGTGGTAAACACTTTTATCGGGAGGGATCCGTCAAAAAGTGTTGAGGATAACCTTAAAAAATTTGCTGAAGTGTGGCCGGGAATAGTAAAAACAGCAGAGGAGAACAACATAAAAATAGGCATAGAAAACTGTCCTATGCTATTCACTCGTGATGAATGGCCCGGCGGTAAAAATCTTGCTACATCTCCGGCAATCTGGAAAAAGATGTTCGAAATTATACCAAGTCCGGCTTTTGGCCTTAACTATGATCCTTCGCACATGGTATGGATGCAGATGGACGAGGTAAAACCGATATATGAATTCAAAGATAAATTGTTCCACATCCACCTGAAGGATGTCAAAATTGACCGTGACAAACTGAACCAGGCCGGCATAATGGCATATCCGCTTGAATACCATACTCCGAAAATACCCGGGCTCGGAGATGTGGACTGGAGAGGATTTTTCTCAGCTCTTACGACAGTAAAATACAGGGGACCTATATGTATTGAAGTGGAAGATAAAGCATTTGAAGGTACTCAAAAAGATGTGGAGGCGGCACTGCTTACAGGAAGAAATTATATTAAACAATTCATTGTTTAAGGAGAAAGAGGATTAAATTCTCTTTCTCCGTGATTAAAATACTTTTATGCTGCTACTGAGGAAAAGACCTCATCTAAAACATCGGGATATAAATTCTTAAAATTCGCATAACACCAATCGTGTAATTCATTGATCTCTGCGGGTTCAACCCAGTTAATACACTTGGTCAATTCCTTTCTGAACAGATGTTTACTGAAAGAAACTTTCGGTAAAATCACTTTTGCATATTCAAGCATGGCCTGTATATTTAATTTATTAAATCTTCATTAATATAACATTAATAACTCAAAAGAAGTATGACAAAAACAGACCTCTTAACACTAATTAACATTTCATACCTGTTTGTCTTTTTATATCTCTCTGTAAGATTGACCCTTATCAGGAAACAGCATTTTGGACTTTAGATTCTTTAACAAATTTGAGCCAGCTATCCAATCCTGATACAATATTATCCAGGGTTTTATCTTTGACAAAATCAAATTATACTGCCGTCAATATACTTCCTGTGAATTCCTGAACCGATCTCTTTAAATGTTCTCCCGGTTTAAGTGATTTCACAAATGCACTCCCAATGATAGCTCCATTTGCGTAATTACAGGCATTTTCAAATGTAGTTTTGTCGGAAATTCCAAAACCAATCAGACGGGGATGTTTAAGATCCATATTGTTTATCCGTTCAAAATAACTTCTGTTAAAGTCCTCCGCCCTCTTACCTTCTCCGGTAGTAGACGAAGATGATACCATATAGATGAAACCTCCTGTACTCTTGTCAATCTGTCTCACCCTCTCTCCGGAGGTCTGGGGAGAGATCAATAAAATATTGTAAAGATCATACCGATTAAAAATATTACGATAATGTTTGTCAAACTCCTGTAAAGGAAGATCGGGCAATATCACACCATCGATACCTGTCTGACTGCATTGCCGGCAGAAACTTTCTACTCCAAACTGAAGTACAGGATTAAAATATCCCATCATGATAAGCGGGATATCCACTTTTCCCCTGATATCCTCAAGCTGACTGAAAAGTAGTTTCAGGTTCATTCCGTTTTTCAGTGCTGCCTGATTGGTGTATTGTATAGTCGGACCATCGGCTGTCGGATCAGAAAATGGAATTCCAATCTCTATAAGGTCTGCCCCGCTCTTTTGTAATTCTTGTATTATAACTGCCGTGTCATTAAGTCCGGGATATCCGGCGGTAAAATATACAGAAAGAATATTCCTGTTTTTTGACCTGAACAGCCTGTCGATTCTGTTTTGATTTTTTTTCTCCATCTCATTAATATATTCACCCTAAAACAATCTGTTTTGAGAGTACTGGTTTATTATAATAACTGAATGTCAATAGTCAAAATACTCAAGATAAGTCTCCATATCCTTATTACCACTGCCCGAAAGGTTTATTACGTTAACATCGTCAGGCAGCATGTCAATTTTATCAAGGGCAGCCAGGGCGTGGGCCGACTCAAGAGCAGGTATTATACCCTCTTTATGTGTCAGCAAAAGAGCTGCTTCCATAACCTCATCATCAGTGGCAGCAATATACCTGGCACGTCCGGTCTTATGCAGATATGCATGGAGGGGGCCTATCCCCGGATAATCTAGTCCGGCTGATATAGAGTATGGCTCGGTAATCTGACCGTCAGAATTTTGCATAAGCATTGTCCTGCTTGCATGCAAAACACCCGGAGATCCCACAAGTAAAGTCGCGGCAGTCTGTTCAGTATCAATGCCTTTCCCGGCAGCTTCAACTCCGATCAGTTCAACCCTCTCATCATCAAGATAGTGATAAAACGCACCCGCTGCATTGGAACCGCCGCCTACACATGCCAGAATTCGTGTCGGATTTTCATTTCCGGTCTGTTCAGCAAGTTGTTTTTTCATCTCTTCACTGATAACCGACTGAAACCGTGCTACCATATCAGGATACGGATGAGGACCTACGACTGACCCGATAATATAATGTGTATCGACGGGATGGTTGATCCAGTCGCGCATTGCTTCATTGGTAGCATCTTTAAGAGTTTTATTTCCGCTGTGCACCGGAATAACCTCGGCGCCGAGCATCTTCATCTTTTTTACATTAGGGGCCTGACGCCGGACATCAAGATCTCCCATATAGACAACACACTTTAATCCCTTAAGTGCACAAACCGTAGCTGTTGCAACACCATGCTGACCTGCTCCCGTTTCTGCAATAATGCGGGTCTTGCCCAGTCTTTCTGCAAGCAGAATCTGTCCCACAGTGTTATTGAGCTTATGTGATCCCGTATGGTTCAGATCCTCACGCTTTAAATATATCCGGCTTTTATAGTGATCAGACAATCTGGCTGCATAGTAGAGCGGTGACGGCCTGCCAACATAGTCTTTTAAAAGGCGGTAAAACTCATCCCTGAACTCATCCGATCCGATGATCTCAAGATAACGATGCTTCAGCTCGTTAATGTTGGCAAACATCATTTCCGGTATCCATGCCCCTCCGAATTCTCCGTAATAACCTTCTTCATTAACTAAATACTTCATTTGTTTAAAATTTATAATTACTTATAAATAAATTAATTTACTTTAATCTGTTTCTGTTTTCCACGCAAATGCCAAAATCCATCAAATTTTGTCATTGATTCATAATAATATATGCCGGCAGAATTAGCCTTCATTCGCTTCATCTCTGTGGAAGTTTATCTGTTTTTAATAATTTCAGCTATAAATTCTCTCAGACTGTCAATATTTTTGAGTCCGGGTTCGTCTTCAAAGCCACTATTCAGATCCACCCCGTAAAATTTCGGATGATGAAACTCCCTGATAGCAAGAGCATCAGACGGCCCGATTCCTCCGCTCAGGAAAAAGGGGGTACTGCCGCTATATCCTTTCAACAATTCCCAGTTGAACTTCTTACCTGATCCTCCATGCAGGTCACTCTTTGTGTCAAATAAAAAATAGTTGACCTTCCCCTCATAATCAGCAAGATCATTAAAGTCAAAATCACTGTCTATATTAAATGCTTTTATAACCCCCACTCCCTGTTCCATCAAATCACTGCATAACAACGGACTCTCACTCCCGTGCAACTGAACAAATTCAAACCTGTATTTTTCAACTGTATCCGAAATTACAACAGGATTTTCATCAACAAACACTGCAACTTTCGGTTTAGTGATACCTGACAGATCACTATCTGATAATGATCCCGCATATCGTTTGGATTTGAGGTAAAAGATAAATCCCATGTAATCTGCCGGTAACTTCTCCACATCCCTGAAGTTCCCGGGAAACTTCAATCCGCAAACCTTGACTTTAATATCGTTCATCTCTTTTATCTCTGAAAAGTAAAATTCTCTGTTGATCATATATCCTGCTTAACAACACTGTTAACTGTCTTTATCCGGAATAAATCAAAACTATAGACTATTCATTTTTAATTTTATCTCATTAATGAAATTCCTGCAGGCAATACCAGGATTTTCCGACTTCATAAAGGTTTCACCTATTAAAAATCCTCTGTAACCTGATTTTTTAAGATAAATAATATCATCAGGTTTTTCAATTCCACTTTCTGATATCTTCACAAAATTACCGGGGATATACGCAGCCAGCCGTTCTGAATTTTTAATATCTACAATGAAAGTTTTCAGATCCCTGTTATTTACTCCGACAAAATCGACATAATCATTCAGGTTCTCCAGTTCATCTTCATTGTGAATCTCAAGCAGCACTTCCATACCAAGTTCTTTTGCTTTTCCTGCCAGGAACTCTGTCTCACTCTTATCCAGACAGGCAGCAATCAGTAAAATTACATCGGCACCAATGGCCTTCGACTCCACAACCTGATAAGGATCAATAATAAACTCCTTCCTCAGAACAGGGATTGTCTGATTAACTTTCCTGGCTTCCATAAGGTCTCCGGCAGAACCTCCGAAATACTGTGAGTCGGTTAAAACCGACAATCCTGACGCCCCGCCATCTGCATAACCTTTAGCCACTCCGGAAAGATCGATGCCAAAATTGATCTCCCCTTTAGATGGCGATTTACGCTTGAACTCGGCAATAATACCTGATGAGTTTCTATTAAGAAGTTCCACTTTCAGGGAGTTGCATTTACGCTTGTATCCCGGATAATCCTGAAGCTCTGAAACCGGAACTGCTTTTTTCCTGTGAGCTGTCTCTTCCCGCTTTGTAGTTACTATTTTATCAAGTATGTTCATATTTGTTTGTGTAATTTATAATCCTGCTGAAAGAGGCCTTATTTAACCTTCATCCAGCTTCCCTGCACAGAGTATGATTATATTCCCCCGGGAACGGATTGTAATTCAATTCTCTAAAAATATCACGACAGAGTGGTAACTCCCTTAAGCTTACTGAATGCCTTTCCGCTTATTAAGGACTCCTTTGCCATTTCGACACATTCGGGCAGATCTTTTACAGGATTGATCAGATTCAATCCTAACGCTGCATTAGCAATAACTACATTATTCTGTTCCTGTGTACCTTTACCCTTTAGGATATTAAGAAAAATCCGGGCTGCCTCCTCCATGGTATCTCCCCCGTAAATGTTTGCGGGGTCTATTTTTGACAAATTGAAATTTGCCGGAGTAAAATACCCTTCTCCTCTATTTGCTGCATAATGTGTATCTGATGTAAGGGATACTTCATCATATCCGTCGGTACTGTTAATGATAATGTATTGCAGATCGAGTGTTTCGTAAACCGACCTGTAGTGGCCGAAAACTTCCTCATTATTAACACCCAGGACCTGATATTTCGGTGACGAAGGATTGATCATCGGTCCCAGGATATTGAAAAAGGTCTGTACCTTCAGTGCCCTTCTCACAGGAGCAATATGTTTCATAGCCGGATGGAAAAGCGGAGCATGCAAAAAGCAGAAATTACTCTTTTCCAGATCATTTTTTAGTTTTCCCGGATCATTACTGAACTCATAGCCTAAAATCTCGAGCAGATTTGATGATCCGCTTATTGATGATACTGCATAATTGCCATGTTTCGTCACATTTACTCCAGCTCCTGCTATAATAAAACAGGCAAGTGTTGAAATATTGAATGTGTTTTTCCCGTCACCTCCTGTTCCCACTACATCAATTGCATTATAATCCGACAGATCCGTATTAAGACTAAGCTCTGCCATGGCATCCCTGAAACCTGCAAGCTCTGATGATGTTATCGGGCGCATCTTAAATACAGTCAGGAATGAGGCAAATTCGACATCGCTATGCATTCCCTTGCCTATTTCTAAAAGAGCTTTATAAGCCTCTTCGCGCGAAAGAGTTTTTCCTTCAAAAAGATATTCCAAAATGGCTTTCATTGTTATAGGTGTTATATTTTTACTAAATGATATTCAAACTATGAACCTGACGGATTTCTGTTCAGCCAGTTTTCAATTATTTTCTCTCCCAGAGGGGTAAGCACAGACTCAGGATGAAACTGAAGTCCCTCAACATCATACACTTTGTGCTTCATTGACATTATTCTTCCCTCCTCATCAATACTGGTAATTTCCAGGCAACCGGGTAGAGTTTCTCTTTCGACAATCCAGGAATGATATCGACCGGCTTCAAATTCGTCGGGCAATCCGGCAAAAATTGAAGTCTTACATCCGGTTAGTCTTACCGGGGTAGCCATTCCGTGAATTACCCGTTCCATATTTTGCAGTCTGCCCCCAAAATACTCCCCTATTGCCTGGTGTCCGAGACATACACCCAGTAAGCTCTTTACCGGGGCAAATTTTTTAATGACATCAAGCAACAATCCTGATTCAGAGGGCAAACCGGGTCCGGGTGAGAGCACTATCTTGTCATACTCCTCAAGAAGTCTGAGGTCTGCTTCATCATTACGGAATACATCGACTTGTAATCCTGATATCTTTCTGATTGCATGTACCAGATTATAGGTAAATGAATCATAATTGTCTATTACTGCTATCTTCATCTCAATCAATTTATATCTTTAGCCATCTCAATAGCCCGCTTCAGGGCAGCCAGTTTATTATTTACCTCCTGCAACTCATTCTCCTCCTGTGAATCGGCAACTATGCCTGCTCCGGCCTGGTAGAAGAGCCTGTTATTCTTACTCAGAAAGGATCTTATCATAATTGCATGATTAACGGTGCGGTCAAATCCAAGATAACCCAGACAACCACCGTAGTATCCCCTGTTCTGGTTTTCATACCGGTCGATCAACTGCATAGCCTTATATTTTGGAGCACCTGAAAGAGTCCCTGCCGGAAAAGTCTCCCCCAAAACTTTAATAAGATTAGTATCCCCGGCTAATTCGCCCGACACCTGGGAGACAAGATGAATAACGTGCGAATAATACTGCACCTCGCGATATGTCTCCACCTTCACATTGGAAGCATTACGACTTAAATCGTTACGCGCCAGGTCAACAAGCATAACATGCTCTGCATTCTCCTTGGGATCCTTACTCAGTCGTTCAGCAAGTTCCCTGTCCTGATCGTCATTGCCGGTACGCTTAAAAGTGCCTGCAATAGGATGTATATAGGCTTTATTGTTTTTAATCCTCAGCTCTGCCTCCGGACTTGATCCGAAAATCCGGTAGTCGCCGTAATCGAAGTAAAACAGGTAGGGTGACGGATTAACAGACCTGAGTGCCCGGTATACATTAAAATCATCTCCTTCGAATTGCTGAGAAAACTGGCGACTCATAACTATCTGGAAAACATCACCTCTGTGGCAGTGTTCCTTTCCCTTCCTGACCAAATATTTATACTCCTCATCAGTAATATTCGAGGTCTCATTATTCATAGGAGTGAAATACCCGGTGCTGAAATTGAGATTCATAAGCAGATGATGAATATGATCCATCTGCCCCGGTTCCCCTTCAAGGAGATTCTCAACCATGTATATCTGGTTCTTATGGTGGTCGATTGCAACTATGTACCTGTAAAAACAGTATCTTACCTCAGGGATATGATATTTCTCCTTTCTTTCAGAAGTGAAACGGATATTCTCGAAATACTGAACTGCATCAAAATTGATATATCCGAAGAGACCGTTTGCCGGTATGTCAATCCCGGTGGAAGCCACATCAAAGGTTTTAAAAAATATGTCGAGTTCACTGTGAAGCATCCTCTGATCTGTCAGCAGATATTTTTCTGCACTCTTGCCGGGAAGCTCTTTGGTAACCTCTCCGTTTTCAACGGTGAAGCAGGCAAGCGGACTGAAACAGATAAAAGAGTAAGCATTTTCATTACCATGATAGTCAGAGCTCTCCAGAAGAATAGCTTTTGGATAGAGTTTTCTTAAACGAAGGTAGATACTGACCGGAGTAACTGTATCGGCAAGTATCTTTTTTACGACTGGCTTATAAATTAATTTTTCCATTATGTTCTTTTTATTTTTCAATCTGGTTTGCCGGTCTTTCATTTTTCCTGAACGATGAGTAGCTCATGAATTCACTTATTTGATTTACCGGTCTCAATTTTTAATCATTCGCTTTTTTTAATAATTGCTCAAAAAAAACGGCTCACCGTGATTCGATGAGCCGTTTTTTTACACATAGTGGTTTCTCTCTTCACAGTTTTTCCATAAAGATTTTACGCCACCACCAGTTATTATTTGTTAATATTTTCATTTCAGCTGTCTTTTATTTAATTAATTTTTTCTATTCCGCTACTATTAATAAAAAAACCTGCCCTTTTGAGGAGCAGGTCCATGTTGCAATATCTTTAAAAAATACCAATATGGCTATAAACTCCTCACTTCATGTAAGAAGACCCCACCACGGAAGCCATATTGTATTTATACTTTTAATCATTACACTAAATTTGATTCAAAAGAACAAAAAATTTTTTAAAAAATAAAATAATCTTAATTTTTTTTACTGAGCAAGCGTAAACCTGAAGCTGACCCCGAGATTTGTATTAGATGTTGGGAATGACAAAGAAGTAAAAGGATTATTAAGAACCTTATCAAAAAATACCTGCATCTGAAATCTGTCGCTCAGCATATAATCAGCCGTTGTTTTAATAGTAAAAGCACTTTGTCCGGCAGTTATCTGGTCGTCATTTTCCACAATTTTTCTCAAAACAGTCTTATTTTTCCTGTATGAAAAGTCGGCCCTCAGGTTCAGATCATTGGAATATGATCTCTGTGAATTTTTAGTCTTGATTATCAGATCCATTTGTGTAAACCTGTACCCTGCTCCAATAGTATATTCGTTACTCAGTACCTCGGTAAGCTGATTATTGGCAAAAGATAGTGTCATATTCCTGGATCTTCTTACCTCAGCACGGGTTGTAAAATCTCCCAGCCACATCACATCAATATTTACAAGCGGATTGAATGTTTCCATTATGCTAACCGAATTGAAGTCGTAAGGAGTTATAAAGTTATTAGCCATATCACGGATATAACCAAAACCGTCACCCTCCTCAAAATAGTTCAGATTAGTAATAAATGAACCGACATTATAACTGGAACGGTATGAATGAGTGAAGTTCAGCGATCTCATAATATTGTTCAGACCCGGTATCCGGGAGACCATACCTTCATACTGAATACGCCAGTTAGGCCTGATAAACCTTATTGAAGGGAACATGCTGAGAGGTATTTCCCGCGGGTCTTTATTCTGGTAGGCAGCCAGGAATGCCGGGACAAGAACCTCAACTGAATTGGGACCGTAACCATCGGGGAATCCGGTCTCCGGATTAACCACCGAAGGATCATACCCCATGCCGGGATTGGGGCTACGCCGGGAGGCCAGCCTTCTTGCAATTATTAGCCTGTAGTCTTTAAGATTCTCAAAGGCTTCCGACCTGTGTACCTCACCTTTACCGATGGCAAAAAAGGCAGTCCCCCATGTGAGTGTCGACATACTGAAATTACCTGTCTCAGTAAAGCTGTTAGCTGCAAAAGATCTTGTATCAGGATCAAAATTATAAAACTCATTTACATTCTTCGAGAATGATCTTTCTGCTGTAATATCAATCCGCAGGTCGGGAAGAGGTTCAACCAACGCCCTGAAGGTGACACGTTCATTTTTAGTAAAGAGATAAGGAGAATTCAGGACGGAGTCGGGAGTTATCCAGCCACGGGCTGCTGCCCTTCTTGCAAAGTTATAATCCTGCCATCCCAAAAGGAAAGGCATACCCGGAGCGAAACTGTCGCCCGGATCATATCCGAATATATCTGATTGGGGATGGAAATTACCAGCTCCAAACATCCTTGGCACGGGAAGATATCCAGGAAGAACAGTACCCCCGTTTTTATTATAGTTAACAGACAGGGTACGAACGCCTATCAGCATCCTTGCAGTCAGGTCAACAATATCTTTAAACAAAGACTGGTCGCCCGGTTTCCCTTTAACGGTTATCTGTGCCTGCTGAACATCTGCAGCGGCAGTGAATTCCACAGTATTGGGATCAAGGATATTTATCCTTCCCCGTATGACCGTTCCCTCCTGGTCGGTAGCCACCAGACTGACCTTTTTAGTATTTAACTTATGGGCTATCTGCTGTGGAGTATTTGCAACAAGATTTAAAGTTGCCTGGTATGTCTCCTCCGTCACAGGTGCGGGTTGCGCCTCCTGAGCCTGCTGAGACTGTTGAGTCTGGCCCCTGCCGCCGCCGTATTGCCTGTTCAGGCTGTATCTGCTGCGTCCCGTACGGCGAAATTTCTGGTTGAGATACTCAAAATAAGGAACCTTATTATAGATTGTCTGAAGGTTAACATTGCCTGTAAACATTATACTGTTTGAATTTTGGACAGTGTTGCCCAACCTTATGGTATCTGCAGTTATTGGTCCGGCATGCCAGTTATAGGTACTCTGGTATCTTACTGTTGAGTTAATAAAATTCAGTAAAGGTATCCTGTTGATTGGTATGTTGTATGACGCATTAATATTATGGTTATAGGCAGTTTGTCTGCCGAGGTTCCAGAGGTTGGTAAGGATGGAATCTCTTTTAATACTGTAATCATCCATATCCCTGTTCAGCCTTCCTTCCGGTTCGTCAATCCGCGAGGTGCTGTTTGACGAGAAATCGACTTTAAGTGATCTTGTAACATCGTAACGTATATCAAGGTAACGATTCCAGAGAAAATCCTTTTCATAAGTAGCAGGCAGTATGAAAGCAGGATTGGTAATATTCCTTGTCTGGATTTCATGGTAACGTCGCATTAAATCGGTTCTGAATGAAATCTGGGTAGGAAGAGGGTAGAAATTAAAATCACCCAACAGTCTTAACGGCCCCTTTTTAAGCAGTCCTATATTATCAAACGGCTGAATCAGCTCCGACCTGCTGCTGTAGTTATAGGAGAACATACCCCGGTAATTCTTGTCAAGGTTATATTCCGTGTTGATATTTCTTTTAAATATTTCGTTGTAGGAGTAGGAGACAGAGAAATTCTCGGGATCCCAAAGACGGACTTTAGTTTTTTCCCTTTGTGGCTCAACTCTGATATTGGTGAAATTGATACTTTTCCTGGTTATAACATCCTGGGAAATATTCTTTAACGAATCTCTCAACTCTCTTGTTTCAGCCTGTTCAAGTGATTTATCCAGCTCAATATCAGGTTCAAGCGGATTATATTTCGGAGTACTTACACTTCGTGAATAACCATAGTAAAGAGGCAGTCGCACACCAGCCTTCTCAGGGAAGAAATTACCCAGATCAATTGATGAAGCCACGTCAATCTCATTCAGATCGTCGAGTTGCCGCTGATTAATATTCTGGCTCACACTTCCAAATCCTGCGGTACGCGAACGGCCTGCAATGGTAATACTCCCCAGGTCTGCCAGTCTGGTCGTTACCCTGGCATTTGCAGCCCATCCCCCGCTCTCATCGAAATCGGAAAGCCGCATCTCATTTACCCACACCTCAACAGCTTTTGGTCCGGTATTTAACTGTCCCCTCTTATTACGAATACCCATCATAACTACCTGGACATTACCAAGATTGGGACTTCCCTTTACCTTTACCCGGTTTTTGTTTTTATTCCATCCCTGATGTACAGTTTCATAAACATCCTGAATATTCATGGAAGAACCGGCTCTCCGAATTTCAGCATTCCGGTCAGACTTGACATTTGTGAATATCTCAAGAGGAATGTCGAGCCTGTTTTCATCGGGCCAGACTATATAGCGATCCCTCTCAATTTCGCCGTTATATCTTCCGGCAGGTGTCAGCTTAAGAGGTACCTCGTACTCATAATAGTTATAATTATAATCTGATCCCAGTCTGATAAAGAAATGAAGTTCATCATCATTGAGCTGAAATCCCTCCATCTCTTCCGCATGAACCTCCAGTTTCAATCGCTTATACCTCCTGAAGTCCATATTCAGAGTCTTATATGCCGCCCTGGCATCTCCCTGTTCCAGATCAGTGACTTTCAGTACCATAGACTGCTCATTAAGCTGTCTTAGCTGCGGATTTGCAGGATCTATCACCCTGTTTATACCGGGAGGTAAAATATAGTTTACCGGTTCCCTGCTGCCATTCTCCTCAATATTTACAGCCGAGACATCAAAACCGGCATTGGGAGAGGATGCGTCATTATCACCAATATGCCGGGTATACCGCCGCCAGTCGGCCCGCACCAGATCAAGGGTGGCAAACCTCATAATTACAGGCTCCTCAAAACCGCGGACATACATACGTAAAAACCTTATAGACTTGAAGTCACGGATATTACCAAATGCCTGATCAGGATCGCGGACAGGAATTTTAAACTGGTACCATTTCACCTCTCCTATCTGGCCGTTTTTCAACTGAACCCGGCTCTCTTTTATATCGGTAATATAATTTTGTCCCAGTTGCATATCCTCTTTCCGGATACTTACATTATACTGGTAATACCGCTCATATTCATTAAGAGTGTTATCATTGTTTATATCTTCAATATCGGGAATGGTAGATGCCGATGTCGGATATGATTCAGGAGATATTTCGGTGGTAGGAGAATTACCGTCAGCTCCGTTAAACCTCTTGTACCTCTCCAGAATTCCCAGCTCCTCATTATCATAATCAGAACCCCTGAAGTAATGAAAATTATCACCCGATGGATCTGATAAAAACTTTTCGAAAACATCATCATAGGTGAGTGTTCTCAGTTCATTCAGATAATCCTGGAAATATATCTTTTCATCCTCATCATTAAGTCCGTCGAAACCAACATCCTGATATCTGCGGGATTCAGGATTGTTATCAAATGCATTAACGAGCGACTGTAATGTTGAGACACGGCCCCACGCTGTTGTGTCAACATTTGTCAGCAAGTCGGTGGACGGAAGTCCGTTTTCAAATGATTTCCGGCCGTCTTTCAATATATCTTCAGAAATATCTCCCAGATTAAAATAGAGATCTCCTCCGTTATGCATATTCACTGTATCATAAACGAAGGGATCCATCATCCAGAACTCAATAAACTCAATGTTGGCAGTTTCAAAATCACTTGTCTCTATCCGGCGCATGATACCTCCCCACCTGGTTTCAGGTGCATTCAGCGTTCCGGCAGGATTTATTCCGGCAGAATAGTTGGAGGGATAAGTGTCATAATTGTAAGGCCCTCTCTCTTCCGGATAAAAAGCCAGATCCAGTACGGGTATATTGGTAGGTTGCCCGACGGGCGACTCTTTGGCAGGGAATATCTCTTTTTCAAAAACCTCTCTGACAAAGTGGTTCGACTGCAGATCTTTGTTGTTTTTTATATGGTCGGGGGTAAGACTGTTATTCCGCAGGAAAAGCGGATCAATGATATACCAGGCCAGCAGTGCACGATTCTTGCCGTAATCAAGGTTATTGTTTAAAGCTGCTTCCGGGAAATAATTATCCTGAAATTGTGGTGTACTTGCCAATGCCCATGCCTGTCTTGCCTTAAGGTCAATATTGGTTTTAGTCCCTTCAAAATCATCAATATAGGCATTACCACTCTTTTCAATTACCCTCGAATGTCCGGGTATCAGTCTTGCAACCTCCGCCTCGACATCTATTGATGAAGTGGCATTTGTACTATAGAACGGCAGCAAATCAACAGCCTTTGTGAGCAGTCTGCTCTGTGTCGACCAGCGGGTATCAAATCCAAGTATAAGGTTAGAAATGGGATCCTCTCCGTAATCGACTTTTTGTGTAAGCGGGCGCTCCTGCATAAAAAGTGCCGTTGCACCAAGATTAAAATTGTCAGAAAAAGCGTAATTGGCGTGTGTACCCATGAGCGTTTTCCGCTGCATAGTAAACATATCCTCACTTTCCGTGGAAACCTGTATGGGTGTTCCTGCTTCCAGCAGGGCCTGGTTTATAATCTTTACACTTCCCATAGTATAGTCGACCGTATAGTCGACATTCTCAACAAGCTCCCGCCCTCCGGCAGTTACTCTGACCGACCCCTGCGAAAGATTAAGTGTTCCAAGCATGATGTCAGATCCCGATGCTCCCTTATAGCTCCCGACAAGCCGGAATTTATTATGTTCGGCATCCTGCTCCGCAATTACCTGGGTAGAATCATAAAGAGAGAGAAATGCATACCTTTCTGTAAGGGTTGGATCCTGGATAGATTTGGCCAGGTGCTGTCCAAAGGGTTCCACCACCGGGAAAATTATCCTGCCCCTGTTGGAATTAACCGTAATCCCTTCAATATAATCGAAAAGTCCGTCTTTATATGGATCCCTCTGCTTGTTTAGCTGATCCAGCTTCATGACCTCCAGCAGTATTGTACCGTTAAGCCTGCCTTCAGGAAGATAGTTTATATATGTTCCGGTAGAGTCGTTCTGATAAACTATATTCAGGATAAACTCATCGCTGGTAAGCTGATAGGCATCCAGGTTATAAATATTTTTCATCATCAGGTCCCAGGTGGGCAGGGTTGGCGACAGGTTTGTTCCCTTTATAAGTTTTAACACAAGAGTCTGAGGAGCCTCCACTCCGTCAGTTGAAAATTCACCAACCTGATAAACCTGTCCGCCGGACGTATAACTGTATGCTACAGCCAGCACTTCATCCGCATTTAATGCAGAATTCAAAGATATATAACCCAGCCTTTCATTTACTGTATACTCCGAAGGAGACAATTTACGGGCCTGCTCAATTTTTTCAAAATCCTGTCCGCCGACAAAACCCGGACTGAACTGGGCCATTACACTGTTGATATTTTGTGAGCTTCTAATATCACCGTAGGTGCTTATTATCTCCTGGTACAGCCTGTTAGCGTCGTTATGCGGAAAAGTGTTCTGCGGATATGGAAGTCCCATGTTCTCCCGGAACCCGGGAATTTCATTGAAAATATATGGTTCATGCTCCCCCAGGTCCTGGAAGGCCAGTATATTACGCGACTCTGTAAAGTTATTTGACTTGTTGGTAACCCAGATCTCTATCTTGTTAATATTGACAGGTGATAGAGGTACAGCAGTATTTTCCAGCCACTTGTCGTAGTTATTCCGAAAGAACTGTGAGAGGAAAAAATGCCTGTTGGCATCATAATCGGCTGCAGATATTTCAAAATTGGTCACCTGTGCTCCTCCCTCAGTTTCCACAGTCTGAGTCTCTCCTTTATGCTGGGAGAAAAGAGTTGTAAGGGTAAGACGTCCAAACTGCATTTCGGCCTTTACACCAAAAAGATTGGAAGCGCCTGTAATCAGTGTACCATTAAGGGGCAGTGAAACATTACCTGCCTCAATACGCTTGATTATTTCATCCTCATCTCCGGTATACTCAAGATTCATCTTATTCTCATAATCAAACGTTGCCTCGGTATTATAATTAACACGCATATTCATTTTGGTGCCGATCTGGCCCATAACATTCATCTGGATCTTTTCATCGAAATCGAATGTAGGGACTCTGCGCAAACGTTCGGGAATAGCAGGATTCTCAGTTGCATTCATCTGGTAACCGAAGCTCACTTCAACATATCCCTGGGGCTGTATATTTACAACATTACCACCGAATACCCGGTTAAATGCCTCTCCTCCTATGGTGAGTTTAGGAAGAAGACCGCCCCTCTGATCCATGTCCTGCAACCTGCTCCTCTGCCGCCAGTAATCTTTCACCGACTTCTCAAAATCATAATCAATATAATTTTCAAGAGACATTGTCTGGGGCAGGCGGTAATTCAGTGCTCCGACTTTCTCATAGAAGATATATTGCCCTGTTTCAGGATCATACTCAATTTCAAAATCTATATTATCCGGCTTGTTGAGAAAAATTTTAGCTGAATCCTGCCGTGTTATGCCAAATGCAGGCTGATCATTAAAAGGAAAGGGTAATACACCAGTAGTATCGATATTTAAGGTATCAGGTTGCTGAAATGAATTGAAATTGCTGAATCCCGGATTAATGGCATAACTGTTCCCGCTTAATATAAGTAAGAAGGCAAACAGGTATATATATATTCTGTAAGTCCGGGTAAATTTCATTCCTTTTTATAACCTTTTTAATGCTCTTTTTATCACACTTTCGACCGTAGCCTCAGGATCTTCACGGATAATATTGGAAACAACCTTTTCGGCATCTTTCCTGGCAAATCCCAGCATGACTAAAGCAGATAACGATTCATTTCTGGTTGTATTGTCTGAAGGAATCAAAATTTGACCCGTTTCGGGCATTTTACCAAACTTATCCTTCAGATCAATAATGATCCGCTGAGCTGTTTTAATTCCTATACCCTTAACAGACTTCAGGGCATCGGTATTTCCGGATACAACTGCCGAGATTACCTCATCTGTAGTTAAAGACGAAAGCATCATAATAGCAGTTCCTGCTCCGACACCCGAAACAGATATTAAATTACGAAACAACTCACGTTCCCTGTTCTCTGCAAAACCGTAAAGCAGATGAGCATCTTCGCGAACTACCTGATGAATCAGCAGTGTCGCTTCCTTTTTCCCGTTAACCTTAGTGTATGTGTTAAGGGATATATTGATAAAATAACCTATACCTCCGGCCTCTATTACCGCACTTGCCGGATTGAGGTCGGCAACCGTACCCCGGATAAATTCAAACATGATGGAATAAGTTTAGTAATTTTGATCATCCCCGGCCTCTATGTCTATGCTCTCATCCTCCTGGTTCGACGTGATATCATATTTCTTGAGGGGATTGCTGGAAATTTCCTGATAAATCTGCCTGTTGTTATAAATATCAATAGCCATATAGAGAGCCTGCCTGAATGAATCGGGCGATGCCTTGTCCTCCCCGGCCAGCAGATAAGCAGTGCCGTGTGCCGGTGATGTCCTGACAATTGGGAGACCTGCGGTATAATTAATCCCTCTGTCGAATGATACGAGCTTAAAAGGGATAAGACCCTGATCGTGATACATTGCAAGAATAGCATCAAATTTCATATAATCCTCTGATCCGAAAAAACCATCGGCAGGATAAGGCCCGAAAGCTAAGATACCCTCCTTTTTTGCCTTCTCAATGGCAGGGATGATGATCTCTTTCTCTTCAGTGCCAAGGAGCCCGGACTCACCGGCATGAGGATTCAGTCCGAAAACTGCAATACGGGGACGTGTAATTGCAAAGTCCTTCTGCAGCGATCCGGAGATAATTTTTATTTTTGATAAGATACCTTCACTTGTTATATTCTTTGCAACTTCGGATATTGGCAAATGAGTGGTAACAAGACCAACCTTCATAGTCTCGCTGACCATAAGCATTACATAATCATCTGCTCCGAATTTCCGTGCAAGATACTCAGTATGCCCGGGGAAATTGAATTTTTCACTCTGTATGTTATCTTTATTGATAGGAGCTGTAACGAGAACATCTATCAGTCCCTTCTCAAGGTCTTCGGTTGCTCTTTCAAGTGCCATGAAAGCTGCCTCACCTGCCATAGGTGTAGACTTTCCGAGTTCAACACGGACATTATCATCAACACAGTTAAGCACATGAGCCCTCTTTGGTCCGGCCTCCCTGGGAGACCGGATATGGTTAAGACTTAAATTGTTAATATTTAATGCTTTCCTGTGATAGGCAGCAACTTTCGGAGAACCATAGATTATGGGTATGCACATCTCAGAGATACGGGGATCGAGAAGTGTTTTTAAAATCACCTCATAACTGATTCCGTTAATATCACCGTGAGTTATTCCGACTTTTATTGTCTCAGACATTCTTTTATATTCTATCAGGTTATAATATAGTCCTTTAAAACAAGCAACAAAGTTACTCTTTTAATTGAATTTTTTCAAAAAGTTGTATAACAGTCTGGTACCGAAACCGGTTCCTCCGGCGGGATTGTAAAAATTCTTTTCATTAAAAAAAACAACTCCTGCAATATCCAGGTGCAACCATGGATAGTCAGTAAAGTGCTCCAGAAATTTTCCCGCTATAGAAGTTTGTCCTTCTCTATCACCCAGGTTGTTCAGATCGGCTACAGACGATTTAAGAGATTTTGCAAACTCTTCCCAGAGAGGCACTTCAATAATCCTTTCACAGGTCTCTTCGCCTGCCTGACTGAGTCTCTGTAAATAATCCCTGCTGTTACCCATTGCTACGAGTCCGTGTGAACCTGAGATCATCCCTGCAGAACCGGTGAGAGTTGCAACATCAATTACCAGGGAAGGTTCATACTTCTTTGCGTAACTGAGGGCATCAGCCAGGATAAGACGGCCTTCAGCGTCTGTATTTTTTATCTCAACCGTTGTTCCGTCATACATGGTTATTATGTCGCCCGGAACATAGGCATTACCATCGGGCCGGTTGTCGGTTGCAGGGATCAGACCAACTATATGCAAAGGCAGTTTGCATTTAGCTGCTGCATAGATCACTGCGGCAACGACAGCTCCTCCGCCCATATCCGACTTCATGTAATCCATCGACCTGGGAGTCGGCTTTAAACTGAGCCCCCCGGTATCAAAAACAATTCCCTTACCTACCAAAACCAGGGGTTTAACATTTTCTGCATCATCAGGCTTCCACTCCAGTATACTGAATGTCGGGGGATCCGGGCTTCCTCTGTTAACAGCCAGTAATCCGCCCATCCTGAGTGCCTCTATCTTTTTTTTGTGAAATATTTCCACATCAAAGCCTGCTTCAATGCCCATTTCCTTAATCTCTTCAGATAACCGTTCAGCCGTAAGGTATGATAGCGGTTCGTTTACAAGGTCACGTGCCCGGAAAACAGCTTCTGCAATAACCTTTAACTCCAAAATTACTTCGTCTGTGATTAAATCTTCGGGTATAAAAACTACTCCGGGATTAAAATCATCCTTTTCCTTTTTATATTTGGAGAAGCTGTAACCCGCCAATAGCAATCCTTCCAGAAAACAGGAGATAAAGTTATGACTTGTGTAACTTGTTAACTGCACTGAATTAATCTTCTCCGTTTTCAGCAAATCAAAAAATACGGAACCGGCCTTTCGCACGTTTTCTGTCTGCTCAAAAAGTGTACCCTCTTTGATTGTGTGAATAAATATTATATGAGGATGTATGTATATTGTACAGTTTTCACCGGTCTTTAATCTTTCTGCAATATACTCCTTATCAATACCGGTAAAAAATGAGTCAGGAATTTGGTCCTGACTGTTAATTAAAACAGCCGTTGTAATTTTTTGCTTTAATTCTTTTATTTTTGAAACCTTTGGAAGCATAGCTTTCATTTTTTGTCAAAAATAATATAATATTATTTGTATGTTGCATTAATGCAGTTTAACAGCCGAGTGATATAATAAGTTTAAAATGAATTCTGATAAAATAATAGATAAAGCTCTGAATCTTGATCCTCTGACCCTGGAAGAGGGCCTTCTGCTTTACCGGGACCTTCCGACAAGCGAACTGATGATGACAGCCGGAGAGTGCAGGCAGTTGCATGTGCCCGGCAACAAGGTCGGATGGATTACAGACAGAAATGTAAATATTACAAACGTATGTATATCCGGATGTAAATTTTGCAATTTCCATTGCACCATAAATTCTGAAAAACAGTATATTACAACCATAGAGGAGTATTGCAACAAAATTGACGAGCTTATTGTAAAAGGAGGAAGACAGCTTCTCCTTCAGGGAGGCATGCACCCCCGGCTCGGATTAAAATTTTATACTGATCTCTTTACAGAACTGAAAAGGCTCTATCCGGATGTCAGGCTGCACGCACTTGGTCCTCCCGAAATTGTCTTCCTGTCGAAAAAGGAGAGAAAAAGTTACAGGGAGGTACTCATCAAACTAACAGAAGCAGGAATGGACAGTCTGCCGGGAGCAGGCGCCGAGATCCTCTCCGACAGGGTAAGAAGTCTGATCTCTCCGGGAAAATGCAAAACCGGAGAGTGGCTGGATGTAATGCGTGAAGCCCACAGGATGAACCTGGTGACATCGGCTACTATGATGTTCGGACATATAGAGACTCATGAAGAGAGAATACAGCACCTTATACATCTCAGGAATGTGCAAAGCGAAAAACCGGAAGGTCATCACGGATTCGTAACTTTCGTCCCGTGGCCTTTTATGGATGAGGGAACTGTTCTCAGAAATGAAGGAGTAGTTAACCGGACCACCTCAAATGATTATATCAGATTAGTGGCAATAAGTCGTATTATGCTGAACAATATAAAAAATCTGCAGGCATCCTGGCTTACTGTCGGCACCGAAACGGCACAACTGTGCCTCCACGGAGGAGCCAACGATTTCGGATCTGTTATGATAGAGGAGAATGTTGTTTCGGCAGCAGGGGCAAGGTATAAAATGGATGCAGACGGAATCCAAAGGGCAATACGTGATGCAGGATTTGAACCTCAACACAGAAATCAGGCATATGAGCCCGAAGAGTATCTGAAATATTGATTTAACTGAAAAAAACCGGGAAAGAATTTTTTTTAGCGGAGTGTTATTCTATTTTTGTATTCAATTTTTAAGAATACAAAATCACTATGTTTACAGTCGGCATTTTTACCACTCACCTCCCCTACATAGCTTTTGTATTTTTTTATGCCTTCTTTTTCCTTGTCGGAATACAAAACAATTCTGATGAAAATCCAGTCAAAGAGAAGCATTATCTGCACTCCCTGACAAATAGTTCTTCAGACATTACATATGACGTCGACAGTAATTACAATATAAAAAATCATTGCCCCGGAATCCCGCAGGTTAATGCCCGTAATTTTTCCGGAAAGGAAATATTTGAATATTATTATCCCCCAAACACATGCCTTTACCACGCTGATATTCAGTTTGAGCTGTACAGCCGGCCTCCTCCTGCCAAATAATTTCTCATAAATGGTTTTTGTGCAATTCGGGTAAAGATTACCCTGATTCTTATTTTAATTCAATAACATATTACTATAATGAAAAAATTAACGGCCATTCTGGTGCTTATTACATATTTCAGTATTTCAGCATATGCCGGCGGTTACGAATCCGACACGCTGAAAAACTACAAACTGGACGAGATAATAATTAAATCCCCCAAATACAACAGAAATATTTTTGAAATACCGGCTTCGGCTTCAATGGTTTCGGAGCGAGTCATTGAAAACAGCCGGATAGAAAATCTGACAGATATATCCTCGGTAGTTCCAAACTTCTTTATGCCCGATTACGGATCAAAGCTGACATCACCTGTTTACATAAGGGGAGTCGGTAACAGGATAAACACTCCCTCGGTAGGTCTGTATGTCGATGATATCCCCTATTTTGAAAAAGCAGCATTTAATTTTGATTTCTTTGATATTGAAAGGATTGAAGTCTTGCGGGGACCACAGGGAACTCTCTACGGAAGAAATGCAATGGGCGGATTAATTAACGTCATCACCAACAAGCCTGATGACAGTCAGTCGACAACTTTATCAGTCAACTATGGAAATTTCAATCAGGTAAACTCAAATATTACCCATAATCAGCCAATCAGTAAATCATTATCAATTATTGCCGGTCTTAATCAACGGCACAATGACGGTTTTTATGAAAATACCTTCACCCAATCCCGGGTCGATAAAATAAACAGCTATTCGGGCAGATTAAAAGCTCTGTTCACTCCATCCGCAAGATTAAGCGTACTGGCTAATGTTCAGTACGAGGACAGCCGTCAGGGCGGTTATCCGTATGCAATCTTCAACGACGAGACAATGGAAGCCTCAGAAATAAGTTACAACAAAGAGAGCATTTATAACCGCAAGTTGTTATCCTCCGGCATCAGCCTTCAGTACAGTGCTACTGAATTTTTGGTCAGGGCAGTAAGCAGTTATCAGTCACTCGACGACCTGCAGGAGATTGACCAGGATTTTACACCTGCCTCTCTCTATTTTGTTATTCAGGATCAACAACTCGGAATGTTTGCCCAGGAGATTACTGTTGAGTCGGCCGGCGACCGTATCTATAACTGGCTTTTTGGTACATTCGGATTCAACCAGGTACTCGACAAATCCGTTACTCTTGAATTCGGAGAAGACAGGCCTGCTCCATATGATTATTATACAAAAACTTATGATAATATAAATTCCGGGATCGCATTTTTCCACCAGTCGACCGTTGACATAGGAAAATTCACCCTCTCCGCCGGTATCCGTTTCGACACGGAGAAGGCTACGCTCGATTACAATCACGACATATTTAATAACGGTAATCCGCAAAATGCTGATATGGTTAAAAGTGAAATGGATACTTTTGAAATACTCCCTAAAGTAGCTTTGAAATACAGCATTAACAGGTATCTTGTCCCCTACCTCACAGTAGCAAAAGGCTACAATCCGGGAGGCTTTAATTCAACCTTTGAACGTGAAGAGGACAGGTCGTTTTATCCGGAACGATCCTGGAACTATGAAGCCGGAGTAAAAACAAAATGGCTGCAGCAAAGGGTTTATGCGGATCTTGCATTTTTTTACATCGACTGGACAAACCAGCAAATTTACCAGACAGTGCCCAGCGGAACAGGATCAATGCTTACAAATGCGGGAAAGTCTGAAAGCAAGGGCGTAGAACTGGAGTTGAAGGCTCTGCCTGCAAAAAACCTGGAGACCTGGATAGCTTTTGGATACAATAAAGCAAAGTTCATTGAATATGTTAAAGATGAAGACGAGGATTACAGCGGTAATTATCTGCCCTATGTACCGCGTTATTCTTTCAATCTGGGCGGTAATTATCAACTGGATGTCAAGGCATCATGGCTCGACCGGTTAAGATTTCACCTGACTTACAACGGATTTGGAAAACATTACTGGCACGAATCAAATGAAGCTTATCAGGATTACTACGGATTACTGAATAACAGGGTAAGCTTTGAAAAAAATAATATTACTCTGTCGTTTTGGGGCAAGAACCTGCTTAATACTGAATATAATTCCTTCTATTTTCAGGCTATGGGAAAATCATATGCCCAGATAGGCAGACCGGCAACCATGGGTATGAATCTTAAAATAGTTTTTTAACGGATGAAGTTAAGGGCAACAAATAAGTATATAACACTGCTGAGTCTTTACCTGGCACAATCGATCCCGATGAGTTTTTTCTCAACAGTTGTGCCTGTCATAATGCGCCAGGAGAACTATTC
>ENA-OSEO01000737-OSEO01000737.1-sediment-metagenome-genome-assembly--contig:-NODE-737-length-75700-cov-6.477394_pt1 | contig 75700 bp, 80 predicted proteins | sample MGYA00237883_ERZ534232 | MGnify/ENA metagenome assembly ERZ534232
AAGCATTGGCCGAAGAGTTCACGCAGGATTGCCGTTGGTCCGGCTGCGTTGCCTGTGGAGTTTGCGATCATGAGATGATCGAACCTCGACTCCATCAGTCGACGGCGATTGAAGAGATCTCAGCGCGTGGAGAAACGGAGCTTCCCCACGGCGATCGGGGACATCACCTTTATTGGATTCGCTACGCCAAGCAGGACGGCATTCGCTTTTTCGGCCAGCTGGAAGTTGCTCAGGCCTTCTCCAGGGCTGTCCGCCGCACCGGCCTGCAGGCGGCTTACAGCAAAGGCTTCCATCCGCACATGAAGCTCTCTTTCGGACAAGCTTTGCCGCTGGGACTGGAAAGCCTGGTGGAGGAAGCTTATCTCACCCTCACTGAGAAGAGAGATTGCCGGGAGGTAATGACGCTCTTAAATGAACAGCTGCCGGAGGGCTTGAAAGTAATTGAAGTGGCGCAGGTGAGCCAGTGCTTGAGCGTGCCCGAGAGTCAGAGGGTGACGTATCGGGTTTCGGATTTGCTTCCCTGGGGTATTCACAGTATACTCCAAAATTGGACAAAACATCTGCAAGAGCCCCTTGTCAAGAAAACCAAAAGGCGGGAGATAACCGCTAAAATGGGGGAGATTCTTCTGGATGTCAGGCAGGTGAGCGACTCCTCCCTGGAGATGGATCTATATGAAGGAAGGCAACTTTGTTTTAGGCCGGTCATGATCTTGGAGCGTCTTTTGGGGGAATCCATAGAATGTTTGTCAAGTTGCCGCATTTGCAAAGTAGGCTTCGCCTGCTTTGTTGAACTGGAGGAAAACGAGGATGTCTGCCGAGCTCATAATCAACGCCAATTCCTATGAAACTCGTGTTGCTCTGGTCGAAAACGGGCAAATCGCGGAACTTTATGTGGAGCGAAATTCAGACCGAGGAATCGGCAGCAACATTTACAAAGGGCGCGTGGTGCGCGTTCTTCCGGGAATGCAGGCCGCCTTTGTGGACATCGATCTTGACAAGGCTGCGTTTCTTTATGTGAGCGACGTCCATCATCCGATGGAAGAGCTCGAGCAGCTGTTTTTGGCTTCTTGTGATGTTGAAACCGAGAAGGAAGAGCCTGAGGATCTCGAAGAGGCGTTTGGCGAAGAAATCAAAGAAGTTTTAGATTTCCAGCACGAGCGAAGTGAAGTCCCAATCGAAGATCGGCTGCAAGAAGGACAGGAAATCCTGGTGCAAGTCGCCAAGGAGCCCATCGGCCACAAGGGCGCCAGGATCACCACTCACATCACTTTGCCGGGGCGCCATCTGGTTTTGATGCCCATGATGGATCACGTGGGTGTTTCCCGGCGAATCGAGAATGAGAAGGAGCGAAAACGCCTGCGGGAGCTCATGTGTGCCATCCAGCCCCCCCATTGCGGCTTCATTGTCCGCACTGCAGCAGAGGGGGCAGAACCGGAGAAGCTGCAGGCTGAAATGGATTTCTTGCTGAAACTGTGGCAGAACATCCAGCGCCGCTCCGAGCACGCTCCGGTTCCCTCCCTTGTCTATCAGGAGCTTGACATCACTCTGCGTGCGGTGCGCGACCTGTTTACTAAAGAGGTGGACCGGCTGATTATCGATTCGCAAAACGAATATCGTAAGGTGTTGACCTTCCTTGAAACCTTTGCTCCATCTTTGCAGTATGCCGTGGAGCTGTACGACGGCGACGAGCCCGTTTTTGATGCCTACGGGATCGAGATGGAGATCCAAAGGGCGCTGAGTAGAAAAATCTGGTTGAAATCAGGTGGGTATATCGTTATCGAGCTGACCGAGGCGCTGACAGCTATCGACATAAACACAGGCCGCTACGTGGGCAAGCGCAACCTGGAAGAGACGATTCTTAAAACCAATCTGGAGGCGGTCAAAGAGATCGCCTGTCAGCTGCGATTGCGCAATATCGGAGGCATCATCATCATCGATTTTATCGACATGGAAAAGGAGGGCAACCGCGAGAAGGTCTTCAATGCTCTCAGGGATGCTTTGCGCAAGGACAAAAGCAAAACGAACATTCTGCGCATGTCCGATTTGGGCCTCATTGAAATGACCCGCAAACGCACCAAAGAAAGCATCGGCCGGGTGCTGTGCGAACCCTGCTTTTACTGCGACGGGGAAGGCTACCTCAAGTCCAAGCAGACGGTTTGTTATGAAGTACTGCGGGAGCTGGAAAGGGACAGAAGAGACTTGTTCGGCCAGAACATCATGATCCTGGCTCATCCTGAGGTTGCGGCCCGGTTTTGTGACGAAGAAAGGGTCTACCTCGAGGAAGTGGAAGAGAGGCTGCATGCCCGTATACTGGTCAAGGGCGAGCTCAGCTTGCATCAGGAGCAATATGAAATTGCCATGACGGACAGAAAATGAAAGGGTTGACAGCTGTAACGTGGGCCAGATCCTGACTATTCGCGCTTATATGCATAAGCACCAGTTCTTGCGCTGGGCGGTTTACGGTGTAATAATCGGAATAGTGAGCGGCTTGGGCGCCTGTTTGTTCTTCTATCTCCTCGAATGGATGAAATTTTTCACCTTCGAATACCTGGCCGGCTATACTCCCCTCAAACCTGCCGGCGAACGGCTGGTGGAAGCCACCACCAGCGGCTCCTTCAAACCCTGGGTCCTTTTTGCACTTCCGGCCATAGGTGGGCTGCTGTCGGGCATATTGGTCTATACTTGGGCCCCGGAGGCCGAGGGGCATGGAACGGATGCCATGATCGATGCCTTCCACAACAAGCAAGGCATGATCCGTACCCAGGTGCCCTACATCAAAGGCCTGGCTTCGCTAATCACTTTGGCGACGGGGGGCAGCGCCGGCCGCGAGGGGCCGATCGCCCAAATAGGAGCCGGCTTCGGTTCCTGGCTCGGACGTGTACTTCGGTTGAGCGTCCGGGATCGACGTCTGTTGATGTTGGCCGGCTGTGCAGGCGGTCTTGGCGCTATCTTTCGGGCTCCCCTGGGGGGCGCCCTTACGTCGGTTGAAGTCCTCTACCGAGAAGACTTCGAAACCGAGGGCATTGTAGTTTGCATTGTCTCCTCCGTCGTGGCGAACTCGATCTTCACTTCGGTGTTCGGGCACGAGCCCATCTTCGCCATTCCCCCCATCAGATTCGCTCATCCAATGGAGCTGCTCTTTTATGCGGTCCTGGGTCTTGTCTGTGTCCCGTTCGGCTATGTCTATGTGAAAACTTTTTACGGCTTGCGCGATCGTTTTTTTCGTCACTTGCGACTGAAGAGGATGCTGGTGCCTGCTTTGGGCGGATTGGGCGTGGGGCTGATCGGGCTGTGGCGGCCGGAAATCATGAGCGGCGGTTACGGGGTCATCCAGGCAGCTCTAAAAGGCAATCTTCCCGTACTTTTGATGATCAATCTTGCATTTCTTAAAATTGTTGCCACCTCCTTCACCATTTCTTCCGGCGGCAGCGGAGGGGTATTTGGACCATCACTGTTCATTGGCGCCATGTTGGGTGGGGTGGTCGGGCATATCAGCCATGCCTACTATCCCGGAATCGTGACCGATCCCGGGGCTTTCGCTTTGGTCGGAATGGGCGCTTTTTTTGCGGGGGTGGCAAAGGCCCCCATCGGCGCTCTGCTGATGGTTGCGGAAATGACGGGAGGTTACGCCGTTGTGGTGCCTCTGATGTTCACCTCGGTGGTGGCGCTGCTGCTTTCCCAACGCTGGTCGCTGTATGAAAAGCAGGTGCACAACAAATTCCACTCTCCGGCCCACCGCAACGACTCCGTGATCAATGTTCTTCAGACTATGACGGTACTGGATGTCTATCGGGAAGATGCCCCTGTGACCAGCCTACCGGAAGATATGACTTTTGCGACGTTGAAGCGTTTCTTGACGCGCACCGGAGAGTCATTCTTTCCGGTGGTGGACGATCACTTTCGGTTGCGCGGGATTCTTTCCCTGTCGCACCTGCATGCCATTTTGTTCGAGGATCACTTATCGGATCTTCTGGTGGTCGGAGAGCTGGCATCTCCGGCGGTGAGTGTGAGGTTGGATGAGAACTTGTATGATGCATTGGTGAAATTTCTGCAGTCCGGATATGGACGTGTTCCAATCGTTGACGATGAAGGGGGCCTCAAAGGACTGCTGCGTCTCAGCGAGCTCATGGCCGCCTACCATCATGAAATTCTCAGATTGAAAGAAGAATGAGCAAATCTGCAACTTCAATAGCAAAGGAACAGCCAATGAATTGGGATCGCTCCAGGCAACTATACGATGAAGCTTGCCGGTGGATACCGGGAGGAGTGAACAGCCCGGTGCGCTCTGCCCGAGCTGTCGGAATGACGCCTATTTTTGTGAAGGAAGCGAAGGGCTGCAAGATAGTTGACGAGGATGGCAACCGTTACATCGATTATGTCTGCTCCTGGGGCCCGTTGATTGCCGGCCATGCCCATCCTAAGGTGGTGGAGGCGGTGCAAAAGGCGGTAACGGCAGGAACATCCTACGGCATTCCCACCAAAATCGAAACCGAAATGGCGCGGAAAGTGGTTGAAATGGTCCCCTCCATCGAGATGGTGAGGATGGTCAATTCCGGCACTGAAGCGACCATGAGCGCCATCCGGCTGGCTCGCGGCTACACGGGAAGAAAGAAAATCATAAAATTCAACGGATGCTACCACGGTCACTGGGATTGCCTTCTGGTGCAATCGGGGTCGGGATTGGCCACATTTGGTATTCCCGGGTGTCCGGGAGTTCCTGATGAGATTGTGCAGCACACGCTTTCATTGCCGTACAATGACCTTGAACAAGTAAAGGAGGCCATGGCGCAGATTGGAAATGAGGTAGCGGCCATCATCTTGGAGCCGGTGGCGGGCAATATGGGTGTGGTCCCGCCTAAAGAAGGATATTTGAAAGGTCTGCGCAGCCTCTGCGATCAATATGGCGCCGTGTTGATATTTGACGAGGTGATCACCGGCTTTCGCTTGTCTGCCGGCGGAGCGCAGCAATTATTCGGGGTGGTGCCGGACATGACCTGTCTTGGGAAAATCATAGGAGGTGGACTCCCGGTGGGGGCCTACGGCGGGAGAAGGGCGATCATGGAAGAAATGGCGCCCTTGGGGAAAGTTTATCAAGCAGGCACCCTTTCCGGAAATCCCTTGGCCATGAGCGCCGGCCTGGCCACCCTGGAGCTACTGAGCGACCGGGGGGCTTACGAGGAGTTGGAAGAAAAGGCCGGCTACCTGGCCGAAGGCCTTCGACAAGCCTCCACCGCAGCGGAGGTGCCGGTTTTCCTGAACCGAGTGGGATCGATGGGGTGCGGCTTTTTTGCCGATGAGCCGGTGGCTGATTTTGCTGGTGCCATGGATGCCAAAGCGGAGGTTTACGCGGTCTTTTTTCAAGAGATGCTGAAACGGGGGGTGTATTTGGCGCCCTCGCAGTTTGAGGCTTTTTTCATAAGCTTGGCCCACGACAGGGTCGACCTGGACCGCACCATTGAGGCGGCGAGTGAAGCATTTGCGCGGGCTAAGGAGAAATGGCAGGCGACCGGCTAGAAAAAAACATTGACTTGGGGAAGGGGCTATGCTAGGAGGTCTGTGAACATTTACACGAAGTCTGTCCGTCATGAAAAACGACACTAAAAAAATGCTCAGGCAGTTGGGCTGGGCGAGCACTCTGGGGCTTCAAGTTGCCCTGGCCATCTTTATCGGTTTAGCCGTCGGCGTTTGGTTGGATTCTCGATTCGGTACCTTTCCGTGGCTGACTCTGGTTTTCATGATCTTCGGTATAGTTGCTGGTTTCCTCAACTATTATCGTTTTATAAAAAGGCAGCAAAGAGACGAGTAGAAGGTTCTAGAGTTTATTGGAAATTCTCGCAAATGAAAGGCTCCTTAGGCGTATCGAGTGGACTAATGTCGGCCTGCTGGTGACTGCGACTGGGGGAGCCTGGATATTGTTTTCAGCTGAAATCGCATTTGGAATTCTGTTGGGCGGTGTGATTGCCACCGGGAGCTTTAAGATATTGAAGTGGCAATTAATGAGGGCGTTCCAGAGTCCGGACAAGATTCCCCACAAAGGGAGCCTTTTTGTAAGTTACTACCTGCGGTTTCTGGCTACACTCTTTGTAATGTTCACGATCATTTATTATGGATGGGCCAACCCCATCGCTTTGCTGGTGGGAATATCCCTGATGGTTATCAGCATCGTAGCGGTCGGGGCGCATGAGTTTTTAATGATGCAAGTGAAAAAAGGGGGAAGGTAGCGTATGGAGCACCCGATACTGTTTGTGAATTTGCTGTTGGAGAAATTGGGTCTGCCGGTAGTCGCCAGTGCCAGTCAGGCTCACTCATTTCTGCAGTATTTGCTGCTGCCTCATGTAACCTATACATGGGTGGTGATGGCGGTGTTGTTCATCCTGGGCAGCATGGCTGCCAAACGGCTCGAAATGGTTCCAAGAGGCGGACAGAACTTCTTTGAAACCGTTATTGTCGGTATCGAGAATTTTATGATCGACATCACCGGGGAAGAGGGACGGTTCGCATTCCCGGTGATAGCCACCCTGGGATTTTTCATCTTGCTCAGCAACTACATGGGAATGATACCCGGCTTTTTTGCGCCTACGGCAAGTATTAACACCACCCTGGCATGTGCTTTGATTGTTGTGATTTTTACGCATGTCATCGGGATCAGATTTCACGGCGTGAAATACATCAAACATTTCATGGGTCCCATTTGGTGGCTTACCCCGTTGATCATGCCCATTGAGATCATTGGTCATGTTGCGCGCGTATTGAGCCTCTCCATACGTCTTTTCGGCAATATCATGGGTGAGGAGCTGGTTTTGGCGATTCTGTTCTTCCTGGCCGGGCTCTATTTGGCGCCTCTGCCGATGATGTTCCTTGGATTGTTCACTGGCTTCATTCAGGCTTTCATCTTCTGTCTGTTGTCAATGATGTACTTTGCGGGGGCCATCGAGGAAGCTCATTAATGTAGGCGGTAAGGGTTGAAGGAAGGCCGCGTTAGATATCTTTATCCATCAACTTTAACTTTTCATGATCAGTTACAAGGAGGAACGTTTATGTCTAAGAAGGTAGGGTTACTGACAACGCTGTTTCTGCTGGCATTGGCAACTGTTGCACTGGCACAGGAAGGCGCCGGCACCGCCGAAAAAGTTGAAGGGCTGCGCTTTTTCCTGTATTCGGCAGTGGCAGCCGGCTTCGGCATCGCCATCGCTGCATTCGGCTGCGGCATTGCCCAGGGCATTGCCCTAAAGAGCTCGGTGGAAGGTATTGCTCGTAATCCGGAGGCCTCTGGTAAGGTGACCGTCACCATGCTGATCGGTCTGGCGATGATCGAATCCCTCTGTATTTACGCTCTGGTTATCGCTCTGATCCTTATTTACGCCAACCCTGTATCTTCTCTCATCCAGGGTTTTATAGGTCTGGCTGCTCACTAAGAACGGTCTGACTGAGCTAGAAACCGGCAGGGGTGCGGGTCAAAGATGGCGCCCCTGCCGAATCAGCGCAGTCAAGGGTTCCAGCCGGACCTCTTTTTGGCGAGCTAATGTGAATAAAATCACATGGTTAACTGCTTCATCAGGTGTGAGCAGCTGGTGGGCTCAGTGCATCAATTCAACGTGTCAGGGGCAAAGTAATGAAATTTGCCAAAATTCCCATGGCTACCATTAACCGGCTTTCCATCTACATGCGGACTCTGCAGGATCTGCTTGAGGAGGAAATGGATGTCATCTCTTCCGAGCGGCTGGCCAAGCAGTGTGGCGTCAATCCAGCTCAGATTCGTAAAGATCTTGCTTACTTCGGCGAATTCGGAGTGCGCGGAGTCGGTTATCGGGTCAGCGATTTGATCAACCAAATCAAAGAGATTCTCGGCTTAAGCCGTACCTGGAATCTTGCTATGGTGGGCTTGGGTAACCTCGGGTCCGCGATGATCCGGCATGGTAATTTCATAAAGCACGGCTATACCTTCACCTCGGCATTTGATGTCGATCCGCAAAAGGTAGGTAAGCGTTTGCCCAACGGGCTCATCATCAATCATGTGGATGAGCTGGAGGAGATAGTGAAAGAGCGCGATGTGCACATCGGCATCATCGCCACTCCTGCAAGTGCTGCTCAGAGCGTGGCGAACCAACTGGTGCTCGGTGGGATAAATGGGATCTTGAACTTTGCTCCGGTGCAGATTCAAGTGCCGGATTGCTGCCATGTGGAAAACGTGGATTTTACCATCAAACTGGATTGCATCGCATACCATCTGTCTTCGGGCGTGTGATGCGCTCGACCGTGCTAGGCATGGCTTTCTGGCACCGCTCGCAAGTATTGGCCGGTTATAGAATTCTTCACCTCGATTATTTCTTCCGGAGTTCCCGAAGCAACAAGCCGCCCGCCTTCCTCTCCTCCTTCAGGACCGAGATCGATAACGTAGTCCGCTGTTTTGATAACGTCCAGCTGGTGTTCGATGATGATTACGGTGTGCCCCACGTCCACAAGTCGGTGGAGCAGGTGCAGCAGTCTGCTGATATCGGCAAAGTGCAACCCTGTCGTCGGTTCGTCAAGCAGGTAGAGCGTTTTGCCCGGCGTTTTGAGGGCGAGCTCGGCAGCCAGTTTGACCCGTTGGGCTTCACCACCGGATAAAGTTGTGGCGGGCTGCCCGAGACGCAGGTAGCCTAAGCCGACTTCTTGCATGATGTTCAGTTTACGGCGGATAGCAGGAATATTTTCGAAAAGACCGGCCGCTTCCAGTATCGTCATGTTTAGAACGTCAGCTATCGAGCGTCCCTTGAAGAGAATCTCCAGTGTTTCGCCGCCGAAGCGCGATCCACGACAGGCGGGACAGGTCACATAAACGTCGGGCAGAAAGAACATCTCAATGGTCTGGAGCCCCTCTCCTTTGCACGCTTCACACCTGCCCCCCTTGGCATTGAATGAGAAACGAGCGGCACTATAACCGCGTGCTCTTGCCTCCGGGAGTCTGGAAAAGAGTTGCCGGATCAGAGAGAAGAGACCCGTGTAAGTCGCCGGTGTCGAACGGGGCGTTCTCCCCAGTGGGGATTGATCTATCAGGATCACTTTTTGAATCTGTTCTATTCCCTCTATGGCCCCGAAAGGGGTTGGTGGAGACTTGCTGCGATATAGCTTTTGCGCCAGTGCCTTGTACAAGGTGTCGAGCAAAAGTGTGCTCTTTCCAGATCCGGAAACTCCGGTGACGCATGTCATGCAGCCAAGGGGAAAGCTTACTGTGATATCCTTCAGATTGTGTCCGGTTGCACCCTTGATGGTGAGGCTCCCGTTGACAAACGGTTGGCGCCGTGACGAAGAGAAGATATGTTCCCTGCCGGAAAGATAGAGTCCGGTCAAAGACGTCGGATGTCGGAGTAGATCCTCAGGTGGTCCGCAATAGACCACTTCGCCCCCCTTTATCCCGGCTCCCGGCCCCATGTCGACTACGTAGTCTGCCTGTAGGATGGTTTGGCTGTCGTGTTCAACCACCAGCAGAGAATTGCCGTCGTCGCGAAGCCGAAGAAGAATATCGAGCAGTTTCTGATGATCTCTGGGGTGCAGTCCGATGCTCGGTTCATCGAGCACATAAAGGACTCCGGAGAGAGGGCTGCCCAGCTGATTTGCCAGGCGGATGCGTTGCGCTTCACCACCCGAAAGAGTGGGCGCGGATCGATCGAGAGTGAGGTAGGAGAGCCCGAGTTGCGCCAGCGTGTTTAGGCGATTGGTCATCTCCTGTAACGGCCTGGAGGCGATTTCACTCTGTGCTGAACCGAGCTTCAACATTGACAGCCAATCCAGTACTGCCGGAATGGCCAGCTGGGAAACCTGATGGATGCCCTTATCGCCAAGGCGCACGGCACGAGCGGTTTCATTCAAACGAGTGCCAAGGCATTTAGAGCAGACTTTTCCCTGGCTTTCGTCGCCGGTCACCTCATAATGGAGGCAGTCGCGGTCTGGATGATGGGTTGGGGATTCTTTTTTCGCTGCTGTAAGCTTTTTGCGATTGCGATTGGAAATTTCATGAGAATCCGGCTGTATGTAGCCTAATCCTTTACAATGGTCGCACACCCCCGCCGGATGGTGGAACGAGAAAAGGCTTGGGGTCGGCTGCGGGAATTCCATGCCGCAGGAAACGCAGCGGAAAGCTTCGCTGAAGGTTTTTTCTCCTCCTTCCAGGCGAACAGCGACAATCGTTTGGCCACCGATCTTGGAGGCAAGCTCCAAAGAATCGGAAAGTCGCTGAATCCTGCTGCTGTTTAGAATCAACCGGTCCACTACTACTTCAACCTTATAATTTGGCCGGCGAGGAAACAGCGGCGCCGGATCCAGTTCAAGAACCCGATCGTCCAACCTGATGCGCACGAAACCGTCACGGCGAAGAGCTCTGAGAACCCTGGGCAGCTCCTTTTCCTTTAGAATGCCGAGGGGAGCCAAGATCAACAGGCGACTGCCTTGCGGCCATTCGGTGATCTGATCCACTATTTGAGGAATGGTGTGAGCCACGATGGCCTTCCCGCAACGCGGGCAATGAGGGACCCCTAATCGAGCATACAGCAGTCGCAGGTAATCATAAATTTCGGTGAGGGTGCCGACCGTAGACCTGGGGTTGCGTGGCAGGCCTTTTTGCTCAATAGCGATGGCCGGGCTCAGGCCTTGTATTTCGTCGACAGCGGGAGGTTCCAGGCGCTGCAGAAACTGCCGGGCAAAGGAGGAGAGCGCTTCGACGTAGCGTCTTTGGCCTTCGGCAAAAAGAGTGTCGAAGGCGAGGGAAGATTTACCGGAACCGCTCACGCCGGTGATGACAACGAATCGGTTCCGGGGAATCCGCAAAGTTATATTTTTCAAATTGTGCTGACGGGCGCCACGGACAATGATTTCTTCCATCCAAGTGAACTCAGCTCACTGCCAGCATTTTTTCAACGGCTTTTATGGCCTTTTGTCTGATCTCCTCAGGCACGGTCACTCTGGGTTGCAAGGTTTCGAGAGACCGAAAGACATCGGCCAACGTTATCTTCTTCATGTCGGGGCAGATCAAATTGTCCGAGGCCGGATAAAAGCTCTTATCGGGATTTTGCTGCCGCATCGGATAGAGGATGCCTTCTTCGGTCCCTATGATGAAAGACCTGTGAGGACTTTCATTCACATACCGAAGCATCCCCGAAGTGCTCTGTACTACATCGGCGAGATCCAGGACTTCCGGGCGGCATTCAGGATGCGCTAGAAAGATGGCGCCCGGGTGTTCTTCCTTGCGATATCGAACCTGCTGTGCAGAGAGGTTGTGATGGATAGGACAGTAACCATGCCAATAATGAATTTTCTTGCGGGTATGTTTGGCGGTGTATTTTGCCAGGTTTTGATCCGGAGTCATATAGATCGTGTCGGCGTCCCGGAAAGATTCCACAACCCGAATCGAATTGGCCGAGGTGCAGCAGATGGTGCTTTCAGCCTTGACCGCAGCCGTAGAGTTCACGTAGGTGACTACGGGTACGCCGGGGTGCTCGCGCTTTATGGCGAACATATCCTCGGCAGTGATCATCTCTGCCATGGGACAACCGGCCTCCAACCGGGGAAGTATGACTGTTTTGTCCGGGTTCAGAACGGCTGCCGTTTCCGCCATGAACGCGACACCGCAAAAAACTATGACCTCGGCAGTGGTCGATGCAGCCTGTCGGCTCAGTTCAAGAGAATCCCCGGTCAGATCGGCGATATCCTGAATATCGGGAGGTTGATAGTTGTGTGCCAGGATAATCGCCTGCCGTTCCGATTTGAGCTTGAGAATACGATCTTGGAGATTGGCTGTCATGACTACCCTTTCTGTCCGGAGCGAAGCTTGCGCTTAAGGTTGTTTATCTCCTGCCGGGACAATTCACGCCCATCGGCGTCAACAACGCTGGTTGAGCCTGGAACGTCCAGTTGAAATAAATTGGCATCAAATTTGGCAACGTTCTTTTGCGATCTCAGCACAATGAGGTTGGTGTTTGCCAGGGCGTCTTGTGTTTCAACCTTGGTGATCTCGTAGGATTTGAGATCTATCCATAAGCGAAGTTGCTTTATGTTGGGGTCCTCTTCTTTGGGGATCAACTTCAGAACCGCGACTGCAAGAGTAGACTGAACGGGATCGAGGTTGACCTCAAAATGTTTCTTGAGCCCGCTGATGCCTTCAAAAAACGTTTGCGCGAGGGGCGAGTTGAAGAATGTCTTGGCATCAAAAAGCGAGATTTGACGTTCTGCCGGCACATAGAGCCATGCGATTTCGCGGTTGGCCACAAACACCTGAGATTCCGGAGTCTGGTACTCCCAGCGCATTTGCCGGGGCTTTTGGTAATAAAGTGTTCCAGACGCCTCGGTTGTGATGGTATTGGTGGTCGAAGAGGTAGTCAGCTGCAGAAAATCGGCCGAAAAGGCTTGCAAGTCCTGATAGTAGGCTTCGGTTCCTTTCAGTATTTCTCCCATTGTCGGAGGCGTTTCTGCCAGACAAATTCGCTCGGCGGCTGAAACCAAAAGAGCCAGCAGAGCAGGAACCAGCCAGAATTTGATTTGTTTCTTCATGTCTTATCGTTTCCACCTTCCATGTCATTAAGCTCTACTCAATACTTCTCTAGGTTTCACGCCGTCGGATGGTCCCACAATGCCCTGCTGTTCCATTATTTCGATCATTCGGGCGGCTCGGTTGTATCCAACCCGTAGTCTTCTTTGCAACATGGATATCGAAGCTTGCCGGGTTTCAAGGACCAGCTGGACGGCTTCCTCATACTTTTCGTCTAAATCTTCTTCCTTTAAGTCTTCACAGGATGACTGATCCTGGAAGTTGACCCTTTCGCGCAGTGGATCCTCCACGATCTGCTGAGCCTGCCAAAATTTTGTGACCCGCTGAACCTCGGCTTCGGAAATAAACGCTCCATGAATGCGTTGTAGTTTGGCGGTTCCCGGCGGAAGAAAAAGCATATCCCCGGAACCCAGCAGGCTTTCCGCCCCCGAGGTATCCAAAATGGTGCGCGAGTCAATGCGCGAGGAGACCTGGAAGGAGATTCTGGTGGGGATATTGGCTTTGATGATTCCCGTCAGAACATCCACCGAAGGCCGCTGGGTGGCAAGAATCAGGTGAATGCCGGCTGCTCGGGCCATTTGCGCCAGTCGAATGATTGATTCTTCCACTTCCCGCGATGCCACCATCATGAGGTCCGCCAATTCATCAATTATGATAACCGTGTAGGGAAGATGGTGGTGTGCAAGTCCATGTTCCTCTCCCGCGTCTTCACGAGATTCTTTTGATGATTTTGCCCGTTCCTTCGCAAACGCCTTGTTGTAACTCTCGATGTTGCGCACATTCTTGTCTGCAAGCAGTTTGTAGCGTAGCTCCATCTCTTGCACTGCCCAGCGCAGCGCTCTGGTAGCCATTTTTGCGTCGGTGACCACCGGGTGAATCAAGTGAGGGATTCCTTCATAGCTATTGAGCTCGATGCGTTTGGGATCGATGAGCAGCAGGCGAATGTCCTCGGGAGTGTTGCGGTACAGCAGACTGGTCAGAATAGTGTTAATACACACACTTTTGCCGGTTCCGGTGGCACCGGCGATGAGTAGGTGCGGCATCTTGGACAGATTTGCCGCAACCGGCTGCCCGGTAGTGTCTTGCCCGAGGGCCATTGTCAACGCAGACGTGGAGGAGGAAAAGACCTCGGATCCCAGAACCGCTTGAATCGAGACCAGTTCCCGCTGTTGATTGGGAAGTTCGATACCGATGGCGGCCTTGCCGGGAATTGGTGCCACTACCCTTATACTAATCGCTTTGAGGGCCATGGAGAGGTCATCGGACAGGCCGACGATTCGACTTATTTTTATTCCCGGGGCCGGAGTGTATTCGTACATGGTGATCACCGGCCCGGGTCGAATTCCGGAGACTTTTCCCTGTACGCCAAAATCGGCAAGCTTCAGCTCCAAGGTGCGGGCGTTTTCTTCCAACTTTTTCCAATCGGGCTTGCGGTTCTCTGCCTGATAGGTATCAAGAAGTTGCAGAGAAGGCAATGAATACTGCCCTGCCTCTGAGGTTGGGGGTGGCGGCAGCGCAATGCCTTTTTCGGTTTTTTTGGAGGCGTCAACGGCCGGCGGCCGCACAGGGTCTACAGCGGGCAATTCCTGACTGGCATGAGTGAGCCGCTTTAAAGGGGGGAAGCTCAGTTGTGGTAGCTCTTTCCGAAGGAAAAACATACTCGAAAATCGCTGTGCCAATCCACCCGATTTTTCCCTTATTGCGATAAGCAGTTTTGCCGTCCAGCTCCATGAAGCCTGCAGCGAGAATGGAGTGGCTAAAAGCAGAGAGATGAGGAAAATCCCCATAAGGAGAACATGAGCGCCTACCGTGTGCAATCTTGAAACGAAAAAGCCGGAGATCAAAAACCCGATCTGACCTCCCGTCAAAACCTCCTGACCGGCGATATGGGCTTTTGGATAGTGCAATGCGGCCATGCTGATTGTGCTCAGAATCAACAGCACAATGCCTGACAATTGGAGACGGCCCCAACGGCCAAAGGGATATCCCCGGAACAGCGCCCAGCTGAGCCAAAGTCCGATTATAGGGATTCCGTACGCACCGATCCCCAGCAAGAAAAGCAGCAGCCACGCCACATTGGCTCCGGGAAACCCCACCCAATTGGAAACAGGGCGATGCGTGGTCGATGCGCTGAGCAGGGTCAAATCCGAAGAATCAAACGAAAGGAGACTGAAGAAGATCAGCAAGGTGGGCACTAAAATACAAATAGCCCATATCTCGTGCTTCTTTTGGTTCACTAACAAAACCTCTTAAATATCGATAACGATCGGATAGATGAACGGTCGACGATCCAGAAGCCGGTTGAAAAAGCGCTTCAACTCGCGCCTGATATCGCTTTGAAGATCGGCAGAGTCGAAATCGAAATCCTGCTCGAGCAGGGCCTCGAAAACTTCGAAAACAACACACTTTGCCCCATCAAGGATTTCGGGCTTGATATCTTCCAGGATGAAGCCCTTGCTGAAAATATCAGGCCCGTTGATGATTTCCTTGGTCTCTTTGTTGAGCACCAACGAGACGATCACCAAACCGTCCTCGGCAAGATGGCGTCTGTCCCGCAAAACCAGGCCACCCACATCGCCCACGCCTTTGCCGTCTACGAAAACCCTTCCTGTTTCGACTCTTTCTTCAATAGCGGCGCCGGACGAAGAAAATACAATAACATCGCCATCTACGGGCAGTAAACATTGATCGGGGAGTGTTCCCATGGCTAAGGCAAGCTGGCGATGTTTGACCAGATGCCGATACTCTCCGTGCACAGGAATGAAGAAGCGGGGCCGAACGATATTGATCATTGCCTTGAGCTCCTCGCGATATGCGTGTCCGGAGACGTGGATGTCATAAACCTGTTCGTGGATGACCTCTGCACCGAGTCGGTATAAGTGATTGATGATGTTTTGAATCGTTTTCTCATTGCCGGGTATGAACTTGGAAGAGAAGATGATAGTGTCCCCCGGCTTCACCTTCAGTTTTCTGTGGTCGTTGAACGCCATCCTGGTCAGAGCGCTCATGGGCTCACCCTGACTACCCGTGGTCAACATCAGTACCTCTGAATCAGGGGTGCGCGGCAGGTCCTGCAACGTGATTTCGTCCTCACCGGGGAAATCCAGATAACCCAGCTCGCGTGCTATCCGGACGTTTATGAGCATGGATTTGCCGTTGAGCAGCACCTTCCGGTGGAACTCTTTTGCCAGCCGTATCACTTGCTGAATACGGTGCAGATTACTCGCGAAGACAGCCACTATTATTCGACCCGACCGCTCTTGAAAGATTTGTTTTAAAGTTGCCCCCACATCCTTTTCGGACAGTGTGTAACCCTCTCGCTCCACGTTGGTAGAATCGGAGAACAGTGCCAGGACGCCTTCTTCGCCATAAGCGCCGAACTTCGCCATATCGAGCTTCTTACCGTCAACCGGGGTGTGGTCGATCTTAAAGTCCCCCGAGTGGATGAAGATGCCGATCGGAGTGCGGATGGCAAGACCGACACTGTCAGGGATGCTATGACAGGTCTGAATAAACTCGATCGCGAATGGACCGATGGCAATGCTCTCCCTTGCCGTCACCTGAATCAATTGAGATCTCTCCAAGAGGCCGTGTTCTTTGAGCTTTTCGCGAATCAGGGCAAGGGTGAGAGCAGTGCCGTAGATGGGCATGCTGAATTCCCGCAAAAGAAAGGGTATAGCCCCGATGTGATCTTCATGACCGTGAGTGACGATAAGCGCGCGGAGGTGTTGCCGGTTCTGTCGCAAATAGGTGAAGTCCGGAATGACAATGTCGATCCCCAACATATCGTCTTCCGGGAACATCAGTCCTGCGTCGATAACGATAATATCCTCGCCACATTCAATGGCCATCATATTGAGGCCGATCTCTCCCAGGCCCCCCAAGGCAACAAATCTTACACAATTCTGTGAGATCGATTCAGCTTGCATATGTGAAAAATATCCTTCCTGCCGCGAGAAGTTACTAGGTCTGAAATGCGTTGTTCGGTAACACTCCTCCCTCGGTTTCGGTCAGGTTCTGGCGAATGCCATCGCGTACCGCCGCTATCAACTTGTCTCGCTCTCTGGTGCCGAGGCCGGCTGTGGGAATCGGCTTGCCAATGGTCATATGAATGACTCCCGGCCGGAGCTTCCAGTCACCCTTTTTGGGGAGAATCCAGTGCGATCCGCTGATGCTGACTGGAACGATCGGCTGTTGTGATTGAATTGCAAGGATAAATCCGCCTTTCTTGAAATCTTGCAGGACTCCGTCGAGGCTTCTGGTTCCCTCGGGAAAGATAACCACCGAGGTACCACTCTTGACGCGGTTGGCCGCCTCATTGATACTGCTGAAAGCCTTCCGGCGATCGCTCCGATTGATAGGAATATATCCGATCGAGGCCATAGCCTGACCGAGAACAGGTATCCTGAACAACTCTTCTTTGGCAAGCCAACGAAATTGCACCGGCAATTTTCCCAGTACCGCAAAGATGTCAAACAAACTCTGGTGATTTGCAGCATATACATATGCGTGTTGCGGATTGATCTTCTCCATTCCGGTTGTCTTCACAGTCACACCCGCCGTCCACAGATTCAGATTGCCCCAGAGTCTTCCCACCAGGTGGGCGAGGTTCTTGTTTTTAGTGAGATAGGCGACCACGACCGCTGCAGTACCCAGATAAAGAGTGGACAAAAAGAGACAGATGTAAAAGAGAAGTGAACGAAACAGCTTCACAATATTCCTCGCAGTTGCTGCGGTGCAGGTTCCAACGCAAGGCGCAGGAGAGCAAGCCAACAAGAAAACGTCGTCTGGTTTACCGAGCTCCGACTTGCCACCAAATTATGATAAAAAAACAATAACTTGCTCATTAACGACTCAAATGTAAACTTTTTCGGAAAGTGAGTCAACCAGGCATTTTTGCCCTGCGCCGTGCTCTTGATGCCCTTATTGGCAAATGTGGTGGGTGGTAGATATTCGGGTGGGTCCTGTTACTTTGACAGGCAAAGGTGCAGGAAGGCCTTTTTGAAGGAGATCAAATAGAACTTGTTGGAACTTCTTGGCATGTGCTATACGAAAAGAAGGTTTCTAAGTCTTTTTTTTCTTCAAATTTCCAGCCAGGAAGAACGGGGGAAACTATGGCACGAGGAGTAAATAAGGTTATTTTAATAGGTAATCTTGGTGCTGATCCGGAAGTTCGATACACTCCCAGCGGTACGGCGGTTGTTCAGATCAACATAGCAACTACCGAACGGATTCCCGTCGGAGAAGGGAACTGGGAGGATCGGACCGAGTGGCACCGAGTGGTGGCATTTGGGAAAATGGCCGAAAACTGTGGCAATTACCTCAGCAAAGGGCGGCAAGTCTACATAGAAGGCAGGCTTCAAACCCGCCAATGGGAAGATGCTCAGGGTGTCAAACGCTACACCACCGAGGTTATCGCTCGCGATGTCCAGTTCCTGGGGAGTGCAGGCGACCAGCCACAGCAGGTACGAAGCGGTCAGCACGAGATGAAAACAAGTCGTGCAGGCTCGGCCGGCTCAGGCCAAGCTTCCACCGAAGACCTTCCCCCTCCACCTGCAAATGCACCGGGGGAGGACATTCCGTTTTAGTGACTTTGGCTTGTTCAAATATCAGAGGCGGGTTGTGCTCATGCTAACCCGCCTCAAAAAGTAACCCATCAATGGATGCCAACGAAGCTATTTTTCTTCTGATCCTTTGTTTTCCAGCTTGTCGACCGATTCAGGAGATTCAAGATTTTCGTTGGTTGCTTTCTTGAAATTACGGATTCCCTTGCCCAGCCCTGCTCCAATCTCAGGCAGCTTGCCGGCTCCAAAAATGATCAGAACGATAACTAAAATAACAAGTAATTCAGGCATGCCGATTCCGCCGATCATAAAGATGCTCCTTTAAACCCTGCAGGCTACTTCTTCATCAATTCTTCTACTTCTTCCAAAAGCTGCAAGAATTCCTTGGATTTTCGATACTGATCCAAAGTACTCTGGTGTTCGAGCCATATCTGCCAAACTTTCATCCAGGTTTCATTGTGCCAATAGTACTTAGGGGATTTCTGTTTTCCAGCAACCCTCTCCCGATATTCTTCATATTCCTCCTGGCAATTAAGGCAAAATGGATAGGGGGCAGCATACCTGAGACTGTCTTGTTTTTCGGCTTCCAGTTGGGCACCGCATTTGGCGCATTTCAGCATACACCGCGTGCATTGAAAGATTTTCCTGAGGGCTTCAATCTTGCGCTGGCGCAAGCTCGTGTCCTGTACCGCCCTGAGCCCCTGTGCTTTCTTACCAAATTCTATAACATCTGCCATGGAGGATACCCGTCTATTTTTTTGCAAACTTGTTTTGTTTCTTAACATTCGCATATATTTGAGTCAAGGCGGATGAAGACGGCGAGCTTCCATCGCTCAAGTTGAAAAGCTGTTGAGCGTAATCCACGAAAAGTTGTTTGCTGTCTCTACCGGCCTTTTTCTTAAGGAACAGAATCGGGTCATGCAGCAGTTTGCTGACTATCGATTCGGTAAGTATCTCGATGGCCTGACGCTCCCTGTCGGCCAAGCCCGGGAGTTGAGATAACGTTTTGCGAATCTCATTCTGGCGAATGGCCTCGGCTTTTTCTCGAAGGGCGATGATGGTGGGCACAACATCTAACGTACGCAGCCAATCTCGAAACTTGACCGTCTCCTCGAGAATGATGTGCTCCGCCCGTTCGGCCTCCTTCTGGCGCTCCGCGCGGTTTAGTTCTATGACACCCTGCAAGTCGTCAATATCATAAAGATAGACGTTATCGATTTCGTTTACTTTCTGCTCGACGTCCCGTGGTACGGCGATATCGATAAAAAACAATGGCTTATTGCGGCGCTGGCGCATCCTGGACTTTATATCCTGGTACTTCAGCAGCGGTAATGGCGATCCAGTTGAGGTGAGAACTATGTCCATGTCCTTTAGCACATCAAGGATGCTTTCGAAAGGAACCGTTTCGGCCTTGAATCGTCTTGCCATCTCCACCGCTCTTTCGGTCGTTCGGTTGGCTATAGCCATATGCGGAACGCCCTGAGCCAGAAAATGTTCGGCTGCCAGCTCAGCCATTTCGCCGGCCCCGATAACCATGACCTTCTTGTCCGAGAGCTCACCGAAAATCTTGCGAGCCAATTCGACGGCTGCATAACTGATCGAGACAGCGTAGGAGCCAATCATTGTGCTTGAGCGGACTCGCTTTGCAACAGAGAAGGCCTTATGGATAAGACGGTTTAGAATCACTCCCACGGTCCGATACTGGATTGTTTCTCTGTAGGCGCTCTTAATTTGGCCGAGAATTTGAGGCTCGCCGACGACCATAGAGTCCAGGCTGGAGCTGACCCTGAAGATATGCCTGATAGCCTGTTCGTCCTTGTGAATGTAGAAACTGGCATCGAGTTGCGCCGCGGAAATAGACGGGCTTCCCAAATGAGTCCTGAGAAGCGCTTTGACTTCCTGGACCGCTTCGTTATAGGACAAACAGGTAAACAGTATCTCCACTCGGTTGCAGGTGGACAAAAAGAATAGCTCTTCAACATGTTTGAGGTAGGGAAAAAGGTGAATCGGATTTGCCTGATTTGAGCAAACCAGTGCAAGCCGCTCGCGCAATTCAACAGCTGCTGTTTTGTGGTTCATGCCCAAAAGCACGATATGCCCCATGTTCGAGCTCACTTGACGAATACCGTGTGGTGACCTTCAAGAAAGAGATTGACACCTAAAAAAGTGATCAACACTGCTGAAAATCCCAAAATGGCCATCCATGCGGCCCGACGTCCGCGCCAACCGACTGCCAGACGTTCATGCAGTAGAATGGCGTATATAAACCAGGTGATCAAGGCAAAGATTTCTTTGGGATCCCAATTCCAGGGGGAGCGCCAGACGGTGCCGGCGTAAGCGAATCCGGCTACGAGGCCAAAGGTCATCAGAGGAAAACCGACTATGAGGCAAAAGTAGTTGATCTTATCAAGTCGCTCCAGTGAGGGAAGCCGTGGATACAGGAAGCCAAAATTTTTTTGTTTGATGTGCCGTTCCTGCAATAGGTACATGACGCCAGCGCTGAAGGCCAGGGCGAAGAGTGCATTCGCCAGAAATAGTGTCAGTACATGAAGAACCATCCAGATACTTTGAAAAATGCTGGTTGTGGGAACTGTCTTTTCCGGCAACAAGGAAGAGGTGAGCATAAAGACTACGGCAAGAGGAGCAACGAAGGAACCCAGGATCCTGAGATTGAGACGAATCTGGACCACGAGATAGGTGACCACCAGAATCCATGCGAAAAAAGCGAGTGCTTCCTGACTGTTGGCAACAGCCAAATGCCCGACCGCAGAAGATTGCATGACGATAGCAGTGGCATGGAAAATAGCACCCGTCAGGAGTGCTCCCAAAGACGCACGATGGATCGGCTCCCAATCCCGAAAAAGGTAAATCAGGTAGCCTACTGCTCCCACGCAGTAACAGACAGTGGCGAAGACAAAGAAAACGGATATCATGCCTTTCCCATGATCTGTTTTAGTTCTTTAATAGTCAGCCGGGGCTGGCAAATCTCATAAAGTGCTTGCAACAGCTTATCCCACTCTTTTTCCCCAATCCAATCCGTGAGGGGAAGATCTGCAATTTTATTGAACAGCTGTTGATTTTCGGAGCTCGGAAGACCTTTCGACTGAATGATTGTACGAAGCCGCCCAAGCATGGTTAGAGTCGAGGTCCATTCAGGGCCGAAGCTCTTCCTGATCTCATCCCTAATCCTTCTTGCAAATGCGGGGCTTAATCCGGAAGTGCTGACAGCCACACTGAGCGGACCTTGTTGAAATATGGCAGGTAAAATGAAGCTGCCCAGCTCCGGTTCAGTGGCCATGTTGCACCAAAGTCTTCTTTTCCGAGCATCCTCGGCAATCAAACGGTTAAGGTGCACATCGCTGGTTACGGCAAAGATGAGGTCCACATGGTTCAGATAGGACTCTTCATAACTTTCACCAATAAACGTCAAGTCGCCGTTTGCCTTTTGAACCTTAAGCCACGGAGTCAAATCTCGAGCTACCAGCCGCACAGAAGCTCCGTGTTCCAGAAGCCCTTTGATTTTGCGCTCACCAACTGCTCCTCCGCCCACCACCAGTCCGACTTTCCCACGTAGCGACAGAAATATCGGGTAGTAGGGCCTGTCGCAGGAATCCTTGTTTTCGATTTTCATTGAGAATCGAACCTGTTTATGTGTTCAAATGGGCCATTACTTTTAACATGTATGCCACCGTCAAACAAGTTAATGAGAATGCACGGCGGCAAGCCGGATGTTTATCCCCTCGGCTAGGTGCAATCCTGACCGACTGCGAATGTCTTTGGTGCAAAGGGTCGATCAAGGAGTGTGTACAGGGAGCTCATTACAGGTTGCTGAAATTTCCCGAGGTGGAAGCTCTATGTTGCCTAGACTCTGCGACAAATCACGTAATCTGCAATGTCTTCCAGGACCTGACGGGTTGGATGAGGTGGAAATATCTGGATAGCACATTTAGCCTGTTGTATATGCTGCATCGCACGACGTTGAGTGTATTCAATGCCGCCTGAGCGTGTGACGATGTCTCTGACTTCGTAAAAGTCTTCAGGTCGGATCTCGTCAGCGCTGAAAATCTTGCGCAGCCTTTTCCTGCCGGCGTTACTCTGATTCTGGAAAGCGTAGATCAGGGGCAAAGTGGCTTTGCCTTCCTGGATATCATTTCCGACCGGTTTGCCAAGCTCCTTTACCTCCCCGGTATAATCAAGGGTGTCGTCTATCAGCTGAAAGGCGATGCCAAGATTATGGCCGTAGGTTTTCAAAGCTTGTTCTTTAGCTGCATCACCACCGCCAAAAATAGCTCCGATATGACAGGCTGCGCTGATGAGTGCAGCGGTTTTTCGAGTGATAACTTGCAGGTACTCTTCTTCGTTTATTTCCAGGTTATCTGCGTGTATGAGCTGCAGAACTTCGCCTTCGGCCATTTTCGTTGTGCTGCCGGATAATACTTCCAGTATCCTGATATTGGCATATTCTACGGTCATGAGAATCGACTTTGAATAGAGGAAATCTCCGACCAGTACAACCGCAGGGTTGCCCCATATCTTATTCGCAGCCGGCTGGCTCCGACGGAACTCTGCATGGTCCACTACGTCATCGTGCAACAGAGTAGCTGCGTGTACGAATTCGAAAACAACTGCCAGCGGAGCATCATGATTGCCCAAGTATCCGCACAGGCGCGCCGAAAGAATCATAAGCAGCGGCCTAAGCCGCTTGCCCCCGCTTTCCAAGATATACTGCCCTACCCTGGAGATCAGCGGTACACTCGTTGTTAATTGAGCCGCAATTTCCGCTTCAATTCGTTCCAGGTCAGGTCTGATCTGTGCATATATCCGCTGTTTGATAGTCTCAGCATCAGAGGTGAAAAAAGCGCAGGAATCAAGCGTATCTACCGCTGAGGAGCCTAGTTCGTTCATCCATTTATACTTCTTAAAAGTGTCCTGGGAATTCTAAAAAGTTCCACGATTTGCATCAACTTCCAACCACCAATTCATAGCTAAATTCTGACTATATGTCAAAGCGTTTCGCCCTCTGGCACTGAAAAGCTGAAGTGGACCCTTCAATATGATCATTCTTGCAAACAGGCAGCAATTCGGCCTCGATGTCATAATCGTGCACGCGAGTTATAATCGCCGGCACAATTGTTCCCGTTTTTGCCGTGCCTTTGGTTATGATCACAGAACCATCTACTTCCGGAGCCTGGCTTGCAAGTCGTCCGATCAGGAGCAAGTCCGTTTCCGGATGAAGACCTTCCACCAAGACGGGCAGAGTCCTGCCCATTAGCCTCTGCAGACGTCGGCGCGAAATAGCCTGCTGCAGATCGAGCAGTGTGTGACGTCTGTCTTCCTTGACTTGGTAGTCGATCTGCATGGCGAGCTTGGCGGCATGCGTGCCTTCTTCCGGAGAGAAAGAAAACACCCCTACATGATCGAACTCGGTAGCCTCCACGAAATGAAGCAGAGCCGTGAAATCCGCGTCTGTCTCTCCAGGAAATCCAACCATTAAAGATGTACGCAACGAGATATCGGGAATGATCGTTCTAATCATATCCATCAAGGACTGCGCACTGACTCTTGACGCGTTGCGTCGCATCTTCCGCAGAATATTGGGCACACAGTGCTGAAGAGGAATATCCAAATAATGCACCGTCTTCTTAGACTGAGCGATCGTCTCCAACAGGTCCCGGCTGATTCGGTCAGGATAGGCGTAAAGGAGGCGGACCCATTCGAGTGCCGAAAATTCATCCAAAGATTCGAGCAGGCGCAACAATGCCCGATGATCTCCGCGATCAGCACCAAAGGCGGTAGTATCCTGGGCAATCAGGTTTAGTTCTCTCACACCTGCAGAAACTAAACGTTGAGCCTCGTGCAACACGTCTTCAACGGTGCGGCTACGATAAGGGCCTCTCAAGGATGGGATTCGGCAAAAAGAACAGCGGTTGCTGCAGCCCTCTGCGATCTTGACATAGGCGGTATGCGGTGGCGTCGATAGCAACCGAGCAGTCTGACTGGTCGCAATTGCTTTCGGGGTGCCCATCCGGAGTTTCCCGACACCCCCTGTTTCCCGTTCCTTCAAGATGGCTGCGAGCTCGAGATAATGGGATGTGCCGAGGAAAAGGTCTACTTCCGGCAGCAGATCCAGCAACTTCTTCCCGTAGCGTTGCACCATGCAGCCGGTAACGATTAGCTCCTTACACGAGCCATCCGTCTTAAGGGCTGCCAGTTGAAGGATAGTATCGATCGCCTCCTGTACCGCACTCTGTAGAAAGCCGCATGTATTGACAAGTATCAGCGAAGCTTCAGAGGGTTCTACGGTGAGTTTGTACCCGCTATTGACCAACTGCGGAGCAAGTGTCTCGCTATCGACCAGATTCTTAGCGCACCCGAGTGTGACTATTGAGGCAAAATGGTTCATAGATTCTCATTTGTTGAAGCCCGGCTTACATTCATTTCACACCTGCGATCACATAACATTCCAGGTACGCAATCGGAAAGTCCAAAATTCAAATCCTACGGCAGGGGATGCATGGTGAGGCAGCACGGAAGTAGTCCTGCGAGGGAAAATCGGTTTTGGTCTTCAAATTGCCGCAACCGGGGTAGAAATTAAAATTAGCAGCAAGTATAATAACAAAATTGCATTAAAAGTACGGATTATGCCCTCAAGTGGTTTTTTGGGAGCAACCAAGTCATTTAATGAGGAGATACCGGCTATGCCAAGGGAAAGAGCTCATAGCGGGCATTCAGCACAAACACAGTGCAGTGGCAGGAATATGCCGAATCCGATGATGTGTAAAGAAGGAAGGGGGGATAGAAATTTTGCCTGTCAGCACTACGACGTCTGTCTGGAAAAGGCTGCCAAGGGGATGTGGAGTGGCTTCACATGTAAAGAATGCGGCTGCTTCTTTCAGAAAGACGAAGAAGCCTGATCTTCGCAGTCCCTCCGAAGTTCATCGGACCATCCGAATTTGCAATAAATAACCCGCCATTGAAGGGCGGGTTGTTTTATTTTAAGACTCCAGCAGAAAGACTATTCCGCTTCAGCCGGCACAGTTTCTTCCGGCGACCCGTGTGCAGCGGCTTCGGAAGGCTTTTCTTCGGCCTTAGGGGCGCTGCCGGTTTGCTCGCCTTTGGGGACTACTGAGTGTTTGGCTTTTTTAGGAGCTGGCTGAGCGTCCGCAGTGATGAGCTCAAGAATACACATGGGTGCAGCATCCCCTCGTCGGTATCCGACCTTAATTATTCGGGAGTAGCCTCCCGAACGGTTTTGATACCGAGACCCCAGTTCCGCAAACACCTTATGCAGCACCTGTTTCTCGCGGATGACCATGAGCGCCTGGCGACGGGCATGCAGGTCTCCCCGCTTGCCGAGTGTGATCATCCAGTCAGCCCAACGGCGCAACTCTTTAGCTTTAGCAACTGTAGTGTAAATGCGTTCGTGCTGCAGCAAGGAAGTCACCATATTCCGAAACATAGCCGTCCGGTGGCTCGAAGTGCGATTCAGCTTTCTGCCCGATTTTCCATGGCGCATGGCTATTCCTGTTCCTTTCGTCGGTCTTCAATCTCTTCGCGGCTCGGGAAGTCTTCAACTTTGATCCCCAGAGAAAGTCCCATCTCTGCCAGGATTTCCTTGATTTCATTGAGCGATTTACGACCAAAGTTTTTGGTTTTCAGCATCTCTGCTTCGGTTTTCTGGACGAGCTCACCTATATATTTGATATCGGCGTTCTTGAGGCAGTTGGCAGATCGTACCGACAGCTCCAATTCATCCACACTGCGAAACAGGTTCTCATTGAAGGCCGGTTCTTCGCGGACTTCCTCTTCAGAAGTTTCCACCTGTTCTTCAAAGTTGATGAAAACGGTAAGTTGATCCTTCAATATTTTGGCTGCATAGGCAAGCGCATCATCGGGTTTGAGGCTTCCATCCGTCCAGATTTCCATGGTGAGCTTATCATAGTCAGTGATCTGTCCGACGCGGGCTTGGGTGACATTGTAATTAACTTTGCGGATGGGAGAAAAGATCGCGTCGATCGGTATTGTCCCGATAGGTTGATTTTCGTCGAAATTGCGGTCGGCGGGCAAATAAGCTTTGCCTTGCTTGATGGTAAGCTCCATGTGCAAACTAGCATCTTTAGCTAGCGTGCAGATGTGTTGCTGATGGTTCAGCACATCCAGCTGCCCGTCGCCCTGAATATCGCCAGCCTTAACTTGTCCCTCGCCTTGCTTTTCGATGACAAGCTGTTTGGGACCTTCTCCTTGCATCTTGAAACGGACTTCTTTCAGATTCAAGATCACATCGGTCACGTCCTCCAGGACGCCAGGGATAGTTGAAAATTCGTGCAATACTCCATCAATTTTTACGTGCGTGATGGCACAGCCTTGCAGTGAGGACAGAAGCACTCTTCGCAGGGCGTTGCCCAGAGTAATACCAAAGCCCCGTTCCAGCGGCTCGCAGACAAACTTGCCGTAAGTATCGGGACGGCCCTTGCTCTCAATTTCCAAGCGCTTGGGCTTAATTAGTTCGCGCCAGTTTTTCTGCATGTTTTTTCCTCATCGAGAGATGTCGCCAAGAAGTGGTTCTCAAGCGAGGCTTTTGCTCCTATTTGGAGTAGAATTCGACGACCAGCTGTTCCTCAACTGGCAGATTCATCTCTTCGCGGGTTGGGATTGTTTTGAAGGTCCCTTCGAATTTAGCCTTGTCAAGTTCCAGCCAGGCAGGCACACCACGCCGAGGTACAGCCTCGAGAGCATCATTGATGGACGCCAGCGGTCTGCTGCTCTCGCGCACCGTCACGACATCCCCTGAACGAAGTAAGAAGGCAGGGATGTTCACCTTTTTGCCGTTGACCATGAAGTGATTGTGCCGAACAAGCTGTCGCGCTTGAGCACGAGAATTGGCAAACCCGAGCCGATAGACCGTATTATCCAGACGGCGTTCCAGAATTATAAGAAAGTTGGTGCCGGTAATACCTCTTTGGCGGTCGGCTTCCTTAAAGTAGGTCTTGAATTGTTTTTCCACCAAGCCATACATTCGCTTAATTTTCTGTTTTTCTCTAAGCTGCAGCCCGTAGTCGGAAAATTTGCCACGACGCTGACCGTGTTGACCCGGGGGATAGTTGCGCCTCTCAACGGCACATTTATCAGAATAGCAGCGGTCACCTTTCAAATACAGCTTCATGGTTTCGCGTCTGCAAAGCCGGCATACCGAACCCGTATATCGAGCCAAGACTATTTCCTCCTGTTTACGATCCTGTAAAGAAACTGTTCACTAAACTCGTCGCCTTTTGGGAGGACGACAGCCATTGTGAGGAATGGGCGTTACATCCTTGATGACCGTTATGTTGAAGCCGGCAGCCTGAAGGGCGCGCAAGGCGGCCTCTCGTCCGGACCCCGGGCCCTTTACATAAACTTCAATATTTTGCAGGCCGTGTTCCATGGCTTTTTTGGCTGCATTTTCCGCGGCGACCTGGGCTGCAAATGGGGTGCTTTTCCGCGACCCTTTGAAGCCGTGACTGCCGGAGCTCGACCAAGCGATAGCGTTACCGCTGGTATCCGTAATGGTCACTATAGTGTTGTTGAAAGTGGATCGTATGTGAGCGATACCGTTGAGAATGTTCTTGCGCTCTTTTTTCTTTCGAGATGCGCCCTTATCCCGTGCCATAACTCCTCCGGATTACTTCTTGCGCTTACCGATAACAGACCTGCGCGGTCCTTTTCGAGTGCGAGCATTTGTGTGTGTGCGTTGTCCACGAACAGGCAATCCGCGGCGATGTCGCAGTCCGCGATAGCAGCCGAGATCCATCAAGCGTTTGATGTTCATGGAAATCTCAGTGCGCAGATCGCCTTCCACCTTGTATTGAGAGTCTAAGATCTGCCTGATGGCGTTGATTTGAGCCTCGCTCAAATCGTCGCTCTTGGTATCAAGATCAATACTGGTATGTTCCAGGATCCTCCGAGAAGTTGTCCGACCGATCCCGTAAATGTAGGTCAGAGCGATCTCGATGCGTTTGTTCTTAGGTAGATCAATGCCTGCAATGCGTGCCAAAGCCTGCTCCTCCCCTTAGCCTTGTTTTTGCTTATGTCTAGGGTTTTCGCAAATAACGCGGACCGTTCCGTGACGGCGTATGATTTTGCATTTGCGACAAATACGCTTAACTGACGCTCGCACTTTCATGCCATCTTCTCCCTCTTGCATGTCCCCATATGGAAGACTTAGGACTTCGACCTGTAGGTGATGCGTCCCCGGCTCAGATCGTAGGGTGATAGTTCTACTGTGACTTTATCGCCGGGCAGAATACGGATGAAATGCATTCTCATCTTCCCGGAAATATGAGCCAGGACCCGATGGCCATTTGGAAGTTCTACACGAAACATGGCATTAGGAAGAGTTTCGACCACGGTGCCTTCCACTTCAATGGTGTCTTCTTTGGCCATGTACGATTTGTCTCCTTGTAACAACCAATAAAAAATCAGAAATTTAAGAACTTCAAATTATACTTGCCAGACTGTGTTTGGTAAAGAGCAAAATTCGTTTACTCGCCAGAAAGAATATCGGGGCCGTTGTCTGTGACTGCCACGGTATGTTCGAAGTGAGCCGACAGTTGCCGGTCCCAAGTGACCGCAGTCCATTGATCGGCTAGGATCTCGATATCCGGGCCCCCCTGATTGATCATCGGTTCTATGGCAAACACCATGCCCGGCTTGAGTTTAATGCCCTTGCCCGGAGGACCGAAATTGGGGATTTGAGGACTTTCGTGCAAGTGCTGCCCGATGCCGTGACCAACGAAATCTCTAACGACTGAAAAATGGTTGTTTTCCACGAATTCTTGGATGGCATGAGAGATATCTGAAAGTCTATTCCCCACAATGGCTTGTTTTATCCCTTCGTAAAGCGCATCTTCGGTTACTCTGCAGAGCCGTTCGGCTTCTCGGGTTATGTTGCCGACCGGCACGGTCCTGGCTGCATCGCCATAATAGCCGTCGATCACCACGCCAAAATCAAGACTGATAATGTCGCCCTCTTTGAGGTGGCGGTGTTTCGAGGGCATGCCGTGAACGACCTCCTCATTTATTGAAGTGCAAAGAGCGTGAGGGAATCCCTGATACCCCTGAAAAGCAGGTTTTGCTCCATGTTTCTTTGCAAGCTCTTCGCTGAGCACATTCAGGTCCCAGGTTGTGATATCAGGCCGAATGTGCTCCTTAAGTCGTTCCAGTATTTCAGCTACAATTAAACAAGCTTTTCTAATCTTCTCGATTTCTCGTGGAGACTTGAGAATGATCAATGCTTGCTACCTCTAGCCTCTAACCTAAAACTGACGTGATGCGCCCGAAGATCACTTCCATGTCGCCGACACCGTTGATGGGACGAAGCTTACCTTGCTTCTGGTAGTAGTCTATCAGGGGTTCGGTTTGATTCGTGTAGACCTGTAGTCTTGATTTCACAGTTGCTTCGTTGTCGTCGTCGCGCTGATACAACTCGCCTTGGCACTTGTCGCAAACGCCCTCTTTTTTCGGTGGATCAAACATTACATGAAAGCCTGAGCCACAGTTGCGGCAGGTGCGTCGCCCGGTGAGACGACCAACCAGCTCCTCATTGGGAACTTCAATACAAATCACGTCGTCGATTTTCTGATCGAGCTCTCCTAACATTTTATCCAACGCTTCAGCCTGACTGACGTTTCGTGGAAAGCCGTCCAGCATGTAGCCTTTGGCACAATCCTTTTGTTGGATACGTTCCTTGACCAAGCCAATCACAACATTGTCAGGCACCAGAGCGCCTTTGTCCATAAACTTTTTGGCTTCCAGCCCCAGCGGAGTACCTTCTTTTAAGGCCGCTCTCAGCATGTCGCCCGTTGAAATCTGCGGGATTGCGTATTTGTCGACCAGGCGTTTGGCTTGTGTACCTTTTCCAGCTCCAGGTGGGCCTAACAAAATAATGTTCATTTTCCTCTCCTCCTTTTCAGCGCATTCTGTCCATAAGCTGCCAACACTTACTCCGCTATGAAGCAATCAGGGTGCTTTATAAATACTGCAAGGCGAAGATGTTTATCGTCTTCCTTGCATACGGCCTTTTTTCAGAAAACCCTCGTAGTGGCGGGATAACATGTGCGCTTCTATCTGAGCGAGAGTATCCATGGCCACCCCCACAACGATCAGCAGAGCCGTTCCTCCAAAATAAAAAGGGACGTTGAACTTTTGAATAAGTATGGTGGGTAGAACGCAAACCAGGGATACATAAATAGCTCCACCCAGGGTGATACGGCTCAGGACCTTGTCAATGTATTCTGCAGTAGGTTTACCAGGGCGCATTCCGGGAATAAAGCCCCCGTATTTTTTCATATTGTCGGCGACGTCCACCGGGTTGAAAACTATAGCCGTATAAAAGAAGCAGAAAAATATGATGAACGCAACATACATCAAATTATACAGCCAATGCCCCGGAGTGAGCAGAGCCGCAACCGACTGCACCCACGGAACGGCGAAAAAGTTGGCCACAGTTGCCGGGAACATAATGATCGATGACGCAAAAATCGGCGGTATTACCCCCGAGGTGTTAATTTTCAGTGGGATGTGTGTGTTTTGCCCACCATACACGCGCCGGCCGACCACACGCTTGGCGTATTGAACCGGAATTCTCCGCTGCCCCCGTTCCATGTAGATAATGAATCCGACCACCAGAACCATCGAGACGACTAAAAGGATGACCAAAAACAAATTCATTTCGCCGGTTCTCAACAGTCGGACGGTGTTAATGGTGGCGTTTGGAAGACCGGCCACGATACCGGCGTATATGATGAGGGAGATGCCGTTGCCTATTCCTCGTTCTGTGATCTGTTCGCCCAGCCACATGATGAATGCGGTGCCCGCAGTCAGAGTGATCACCGTGATGAGGCGGAATCCCCAACCGGGATGCAAAACCACCATTTCCCCGCCGGGACCGGTCATTCCCTCGAGGCCAAAGGCGATTCCGGTGCCCTGAATAATACTCAGCAAGACCGTTCCATAGCGTGTGTACTGGGTGATCTTTCGACGTCCCGCTTCCCCTTCTTTGCTCAACCGCTCCAAATGGGGGATGACTACGGTCAGGAGCTGCAAGATGATGCTTGAACTGATGTAGGGCATGATGCCCAGGGCAAACACCGAAAGTTGACTCAAGGCGCCACCGGAGAACATGTCAAACAGTCCCAGAAGGGTCCCCTGAGCTGCATTAAAGAAAGCAGCCAACGCTTCGGAATTGACGCCGGGGGTGGGAACATGCGCACCGACCCGATAAACGGCCAAGAGTAGAAGGGTGATTCCAATTCGACGTTTAAGTTCTGGTATTTTACCAATATTTTGGAAACCCGTGAGCACGGTTTAGTCCCTTTTCTGCACTGGAATCAATTCGACGCGTCCACCTGCCGTCTCAACCTTGTTGATGGCTGCAGTGCTGGCCTTGTGCACGCGAATGGTTACCGGGTGAGATAATTCACCTTTTGCCAGCAACTTTATCCCGTCGAGTAGTTTGTTCACCAATCCTGATTTCAGCATCTGCTCGGGACCGATTTCAGTCTCTCCCGACAGGCGCTGAAGATCGCCAACGTTGACCAAGCTGTAACGCTTTTTGAAAATGTTGGTGAATCCTCTTTTGGGAACACGTCTCTGCAGTGGCATCTGACCACCCTCAAACCAGGGCGGCACCCCTCCTCCAGATCGTGAATTCTGCCCTTTGGTTCCGCGGCCTGCGGTTTTACCCAAGCCGGAACCGCATCCGCGTCCCACTCTTTTTTTGCTTCTTTTTGCTCCAGGAGCAGGAGCTAGATCTTCAAGTCTCATTGAATAACCGTCCTGTTGGCTAAGGATTTAGGATCTACAGCTCTTTTACCTCTACCAGGTGAATCACTTTGCGGATTGCCCCGACGATAGGTGGCGTCCCGTAGAGGCTCACGGTTTTATTGAGGCGTGTTAGTCCCAAAGCCTGAAGAACTTTGCGATGTTTTTCAGGGCGACCGATTGGGCTTCGAACTAACTTGACTTGAATAGGCTTTGCCATGATTGTTTCCTTCATGCAGCTTCTGTGCTTTCACGAGAGGCAAAAAAGTGTGCCGCACTGAAAGGTTTAGGGAAGCAGGATCTCGACGCCCTGCTGAAGCTAGACTTGCAGTTCCTGCACGTCGCGGCCGCGGATTTTTGCAACCTGTTCAACGCTGCGCAATTTTTGCAAACCTTGCAGGGTTGCCTTGACCACGTTATGCGGATTACGGGAGCCGATGCACTTAGTGAGAATATTATGGATGCCAGCTGCTTCCATAATGGCCCGTACGGCGCCTCCAGCGATCACGCCAGTACCGGGCGAGGCCGGCTTCAGCACCACTCGGGATGCTCCATAGCGCCCCAGTATCTCGTGGGGAATGGTGTCGTTGAAAATAGGTACTTGAAACATCCCGCGCTTTGCGGATTCCAAGCCTTTTCTGATGGCTTCGGGAACCTCGTTGGCCTTGCCAAGGCTAAAACCGACGCGGCCATTGCCGTCGCCGACAACTACGATAGCGCTGAAAGAGAAGCGACGTCCACCTTTGACTACTTTAGCGACCCGGCTGATGTGTACAACCTTATCGATCAACTGAAGTTGGCTAGATTCAACTGTTACCAATGCAATATCTCCTTAACAAATGAGGATCGGTAGGTTAGAAATCCAGGCCAGCCTTTCGTGCTGCATCGGCTAGCGCGCGAACGCGCCCATGATAAATGAACCCGTTGCGATCGAATACCACCTTGGAAATACCTTTAGCCTGAGCCTGTTGGGCGATAAGTGTGCCGACCTGCTCGGCTGCGCCAACCTTCCCCTCCGGCGGGGGGGCTTCCCGGTATGCCGGCGCCCGCGTTGATGCCGCAGCCAGGGTTATACCCCGGGTATCATCGATGATTTGCGCATAAATGTGTTTATCGCTACGGAAGACCGACAGCCGGGGACGTTCCGAGGTGCCCTCCAGTTTTCTTCGGATCCGTTTTTTACGCTTTGCCCGTGCAAGTTGCCGGGGATTTGTTTTTGAGGCCATTTTTTCCCCTATCCTATATTTTTTTCTTATTTCTTTGAACCAGTCTTACCGGCCTTCCGATGCACACGCTGGTCACTGTAGCGAATACCCTTGCCTTTGTAAGGCTCTACAGCGCGAAGTGCACGAATTTGAGCCGCAGTCTGCCCCAGGAGCTCTTTGTCAATGGACTCAAGGCGAATAACAGTCTGTCTCTCGACCGCCGCGTTTATACCATCGGGTAAAACATACCTTACCGGCTGCGCATAACCGAGGCTGAGATTGAGGACATTGCTCTGTAGATCAGCGCGATAACCAGTGCCGTGGATCTCCAGCACTCTGGTGAACCCTTCGCTCACCCCCTGTACCATGTTGTAGATCAATGCCCTGGTAAGTCCGTGCAGTGAGCGGGACTTCTGCGTGTCATCCCTGCGCTTGACCTGAACCGTTTGATCCTCGACTTCTATCTCAACGAAGGGGGATAGCTCACGGGAAAGACTTCCTTTGGGACCTTTTACCGTCAAAATCAGGTCATTCAAGGAGACATTGATTCCTTTGACTATTTTGATGGGCAACTTTCCCACACGTGACATACTTCAACTCCTCTGCAGCGGATCACGGCTTCTTCGGTTGGATTGGTGATATCGGCTATCAGCTGCCTGTCCGTACACTACCAGACAGAGCAAAGCAGTTCTCCGCCAACTCGTTCGTTGCGGGCTTGGCGATCCGTCATGATACCTTTGGAGGTGGACAGAATATTAATCCCCAAGCCGTTCAAGACCCGCGGGATTTCACCATGACCGACGTATACGCGGCATCCTGGCCTGCTGACTCTCTTGATGCCCAGTATGACATTGCCACGATTCTCACCGTACTTGAGATGAATCCGAATAATCCCTTGCTTGTCGTCCCTAATCAATTTGAAATTTTTGATGTATCCCTCTTCCTTGAGGATGCGCGCCAAGCTGGTCTTCATCCGTGAGGCAGGGATATCCAGCTTGTCAAAACGGGCTTTTTGCGCGTTTCTGATGCGGGTTAAAAAATCAGCAATTGGATCCGTCATGACCATCTGAACTTACTCCTTCTGGTTCCCCGTAGATTTACCAGCTTGATTTAATGACGCCAGGAAGCTCAGCATTCAAGGCCATCGTGCGAAAGCAAATGCGGCAGATGCCGAATTTGCGCAAAAATGCACGGGGGCGTCCGCAAAGCGGACACCGGTTATAGGATCGGACCTTGAATTTGGGGGAACGCTGTGCTTTTGCGATAAGAGACTTCTTAGCCAAAACTGCCTCCTTAGTATTTCCTAACGAAATGGCATGCCCATCCGAGCCAGAAGCTCTTTTGCTTCCTCGTCTGTCTTAGCCGTTGTCACGATAGTGATGTTCATCCCTTTGATCTTGTCAATTTTATCATAGTCGATTTCAGGGAAAATGATTTGCTCTTTAATTCCAAGCGTGTAGTTGCCGCGTCCGTCAAGGGCTTTTGGCGAAACGCCACGAAAATCTCGTACGCGCGGCAAAGCCACATTGACCAGTTTATCAAAAAATTCATACATTCGGTTGCCCCGGAGGGTGACCATACATCCAATTGGCATCGCCTTGCGCAACTTAAATGCCGCAATGCTTTGCCGTGCACGGGTGACAACGGGCTTCTGCCCGCTGATTTGTGCCAGCTCTCCAGCTGCAGAATCAAGAATCTTGATATTCTGTATGGCCTCACCCAATCCCATGTTGAGCACAATTTTACTCAGTTTGGGGATCTGCATGGGGCTTTTGTAGCCAAATTGTTCTGCAAGCTTAGGAGCTACTTCCTGTTGGTACACTTCCCGCAAACGCGCCATGAATTGCCTCCACTCCCCGCCGTTCAGGTGGACGTTATTCGTCGATGACTTCGTTGCACTTTTTGCAGCAACGGACCTTGCGGTTGTCTTCTAGAATTCTATAGCCCACTCGGGTCGGGTCGGTACATTTTGAGCACAGTAGCATCAGGTTGGAAATGTGAATAGGCGCTTCTCTTTCAAGAATGCCGCCTTGCCGGCTATAGGCGCCAGGGCGCATGTGGCGTTTGACCATGTTGAGCTTCTCGACAATGGCCCGATCTTTCTTCGGAACTATGCGCAGCACTTTACCGCTCTTACCCTTTTCTTTGCCGGCAATCACCATGACCATATCATTTTTCTTAATATTGTATTTTTTTTGACTTTTCATCGATCGGTTACTCCCTTATCCGGCTACAGCACTTCGGGAGCCAGCGAAATAATTTTCATAAATTGCTTGGCGCGCAATTCTCTCGCCACGGGGCCGAAGATTCGCGTGCCGATAGGTTCTTTGGCGGCATTGATCAAGACGGCCGAATTGTCATCAAACTTTATATAAGAGCCATCAGGACGTCGGACTTCCTTCTTGGTTCTGACGACAACTGCCTTGACCACGTCACCCTTTTTCACTTTAGCGTTGGGGATGGCTTCTTTGACGGAGACCACAATAATGTCCCCAAGTGAAGCATAGCGCTTGCGAGTGCCGCCAAGAACTTTGATGCAATAAAGCCGCTTTGCTCCGGAGTTATCCGCGGCGTTAAGCTGAGTTTCCGTTTGAATCATGTTTTACTCCGTAACCGTGTTTCGCGTCGTCAAGCGCTATGCTTGGCAACGGACTGGACGTTGCACCAAAGGGTTATACTGCTGCTTTAGCAATAATTCTTACGACCACCCAGCGCTTAGTCTTGCTCAACGGCCGACTCTCTTCAATGAGCACTCGGTCCCCAACCTGGCAAGTGTTTTCGGCATCGTGCGCCTTGAATTTGGAGCGCCGACGAATAAATTTGCGGTACATTGGATGGCGAACAAGGCGTTCGATGGCTACGACTACGGTTCTGTCCATCTTGTTGCTCACCACTGTACCCAAGCGTGTCTTCTTGTTTGATTTGTGCTCTTCCATAGTCATTGCCCTCATGCCGCAGTGCCGCGATCCATATCACCCAGGACAGTCAAAGCACGCGCAATGTCTTTACGGGTCTTGCGCAGCTGCGCGCTATTTTCCAACTGCCCCGTAGCGTGCTGAAAGTTAAGATTGAACTGTGCCTCGCGAAGTTCTTTTAACTTCTGTAACAATTCCTCTTTTGTCATCTCACGAAGTGCGCTGGCTTTCATAGAACATCCTGCCTTGCTACGAAACGCGTTGGGACCGGAAGCTTATGGGATGCGAGCCGCAATGCCTCCCTGGCAGTTGCTTCGGGAACTCCTTTGATTTCGTAAAGTACCCGGCCCGGTTTAATAATGGCAACCCAGGCTTCCGGCGATCCTTTACCTTTGCCCATGCGTGTTTCAGCCGGTTTCTTGGTAATTGGTTTATCCGGGAAGATGCGTATCCAGACCTTGCCTCCCCGCTTGACGTAACGTGTGATGGCAATACGTGCGGCTTCAATCTGCCGCGAGGTGATTCTGCCGCATTCCACAGCCTTGATGCCAAAGTCGCCAAAGCTCAGCGTACTGCCGCGGTAGGCAGCCCCCCTCATGCGTCCCTTCTGCTGTTTGCGGTATTTGACTCGCTTAGGTGCTAGCATTAGAGCTTCTCCTGTTTATCCCAAATCCGATGACCGCAAGCCCGCGACTTGTATCAGCCACCCAATAACAAGATCGGATGGCGACCCGCTCGGGTGTCGTCTCTGCAATCGAGCAAGCATCAGGTACAAGTTGCTTTGAGTAAAGGTCACCAGGCCGAGCCCTTGGTTAGGGCAACACTTCACCCTTGAAAATCCAGACCTTAACGCCAATGATACCATAGGTGGTTTTGGCGAGTGCCGTCCCGTAGTCAATATCGGCTCGTAACGTATGCAGAGGGACTCTACCCTCTCTGTACCATTCTCTTCTGGCCATTTCCGCTCCGCCGAGCCTGCCCGCACAAGCGACCCTGATTCCTTTGGAACCGAATTTAAGTGCGGAACTGACAGCTCTTTTCATGGCGCGTCGAAAAGCTACACGACGAACGAGTTGTAGAGCAATGTTCTCACCAACCAAAGTGGCATCAAGCTCGGGACGTCGGACTTCCTGAATATCAATGAGAATTTCACGTTTGAATTTGCGCTCAAGGTCTCTACGCAAGGCGTCTATTTCTGCTCCCTTTTTGCCGATGACGATACCGGGCCGGGCCGTGAAAATGCGGATTTTGACCTTGTTGGCGGCCCGCTCGATCTCCGTGCGAGAGATACCTGCATGAAATAGGCGCTCTTTAATGTAGTCCCGGATCCTGCGATCTTCCAGAACTAACTTCGCATAATCCTTGGTGGCAAACCACTTTGAATCCCACGTATTGATAACGCCCAGTCGGAATCCGATTGGATTTACCTTTTGTCCCAAACTTCACCTCCACCTTTTGGCTGACCCACTTAGGGTCGAAAGAATTATCATGTCTGCAAAAAAATGCTCAGAAAACGTCTCTGAGCTCTAATTCAGCTCCAACAGTAAATTACTTTTCCGCGAGAACCACCGTAATGTGAGACGTGCGTTTAAGAATCCTGGTTGCGCGTCCCATAGCTCGAGGTCTCCACCGCTTCAAACGCGGACCTTCGTCTATCAGAATAGTTTTAACGAACAGGCTGTCAACGTCCATAACCTGCGTGTTTTCAGCATTGGCAATGGCAGAGCGCAAGGTTTTGTTGACAAGACGAGCACTCTTCTTGGGAGTGAACTTTAAGATAGTCAGCGCATCTGCAACACGTTTGCCGCGCACCAGATCTGCCACAAGACGAGCTTTATGCGGAGAGACTCGCAAAAACTTGCTAATGGATTTGACTTCCATTATTTCTTCCCTTTCACCTTTGACTTCTTGTCTCCAGCGTGCCCGTAGAAGGTTCTGGTTGGTGAAAATTCACCCAGTTTGTGGCCGACCATATTCTCGCTGATGAAGACGGGAATAAACTTCTTGCCATTATGCACCGCAAGGGTGGCCCCGACAAACTCAGGGAGTATGGTAGACCTTCTTGACCAGGTCTTGATGACCTTCCTGTCACCTGTTTCCTTGGCTTTGAACACCTTGTTGATGAGATGGTCATCAACGAACGGCCCTTTCTTAACTGAACGAGGCACCTTCTTCTCCTCCTAACAAATTTTTACTTACGCCGACGAATGATACTCTTATCGCTGTGCTTGGATTTTCGAGTACGATAGCCTTTGGTGGGGACGCCCCAAGGGGTGCAAGGATGACGCCCGCCCGAGCTTCTACCTTCGCCGCCGCCCATGGGATGGTCGACCGGATTCATAGCCACACCGCGAACGTGGGGACGCCGCCCTAACCAGCGTTTCCGTCCCGCTTTGCCAAGCGATAGGTTCTCGTGATCAATGTTGCCAAGCTGGCCGATAGTTGCTTTGCACTCAACCGGGACCATGCGCATTTCGCTGGAAGGCATGCGCAGGATTGCGTGTTTGCCCTCTTTGGCTATCAACTGGGTCCCAACACCTGCAGAGCGGGCCAACTGGCCTCCCTTGCCCGGCTTCAACTCGACGTTATGAACTACGGTGCCGAGAGGGATATTTGTCAGACGCAGGCAGTTGCCGGGCTTGATGTCGGCGTCGTGGCTGGTGATTACAGAGTCGCCGACAGAGAGTCCCGCTGGCGCCAGAATGTACCGTTTTTCCCCGTCTACATAGTGCAATAAAGCAATGTGAGCCGAGCGGTTGGGATCGTATTCGATGCTGGCTACCCTCGCGGGTATGTTTTCTTTATCGCGCTTGAAATCGATAATGCGATAACGACGTTTGTGTCCCCCACCCCGGTGCCAAACGGTCACACGCCCATAGCAGTTGCGCCCGCCAGTTTTCTTCAGGGGTTTGAGCAGGCTCTTTTCGGGCTCGCTATTGGTTATTTCCTCAAATGTTGGATACGTTTGGAACCGACGACCCGGAGATCTCGGATTGACTTTTTTAATACCCATGGGTGTCCTCTCAGTGAAACTAGTCGGGATCGCTCATCACACGCCTTCGAAAAATTCAACCCGTTGACCGGGCTTAATCGTCACGACCGCTTTCTTCCAGTCAGGCTGCTTTGTCGTGAAGCGACCAACCCGTTTGGTCTTTCCTTTCATGTTGACGGTACAAACTCCAAGTACATCGACTTTAAAGATCTGCTCCACCGCCTGTTTGATTTCAATCTTGTTAGCCGATCGATGTACCTCGAAGAAAAGCTTATTGTGGGTCTCCTTCTCGGTCGTGCTCTTCTCGGTGATTAAAGGGCGTTTGAGAACCTTATACATTCTGTCGCTCATGATCCTAATGACTCCTCTATTTTGCCAACGGTCTCTTGGGTCAAAAGGACGTTATGGTAATTTAACAGATCGTAAACATTCAATCCCTCGGACCGCAAGACCTTGACGAGAGGTATGTTCCGGGCTGACTTTTCAACCTTTTCGTCCCGTTGGTGGGTCACCACAAGAGTTTTCTCAAGCCGCAACCGATTGAGGATCGCCGCAAAATCCTTAGTTCTGATTCTTTCCAGCTCGAGCCGGTCCAGAACCGTAAATTCTTTATCGATAAGTTTCTGCGTAAGGGCCATCTTCAGTGCCAGTCTTCGAACTTTTTTCGGCACTCGCATCTCGTATGAGCGTGGCTGCGGTCCGTGGACGGTGCCCCCACCGCGCCATATGGGGGAGCGCGACGTGCCGGCGCGAGCGCGGCCGGAGCCTTTTTGCCGCCAAGGTTTGCGGCCTCCACCGGCGACTTCACTGCGTCCTTTAACCTTGGCCGTTCCGGCTCGTCTTTTGGCTAATTGATAGAGCACCACCTGATGAAGAACGTGAGGGTTGACTGGAACAGCGAAAATGTCATCCCTCAGGTCTAGCTGGCCCACGACTTCATTGTTAGTGTTGTAAAGATCCACAGTTGGCATGCTGATCCTCGAATTCTCCTGAATGGTTCCCCTGCGGCTTCTATTAACCGCGATTAGTCTTTCGAATCAAAATGATTCCATTGCTGGCACCGGGAACAGCGCCTTTGACCAACATCAAATTCTCTTCGGGGCGGATGTCTATTATTTTGAGATTCATGACCGTGATACGCTTGTTGCCTTTCTGGCCGGCCATTCTTTTGCCTTTGAGAACGCGGCCAGGATATGTTGCCATACCGGTTGAGCCTGGCTCACGGATATTCTTACAGCCGTGTGTCGATGGACCTCGTTTGAATCCCCAGCGTTTAATGGTACCGGCAAAACCTTTGCCCTTACTGGTGCCGATCACATCGATGTGCTCTCCAATTTCGAAAATATCAGCAGAGATTCCTTCGCCGATCTGAAAGTCTCCCGGCTGCTCAACTCGTACTTCCCGCAGGGTTTGAAAGTAACCTTTGCCTGCAGCGTCCATATGTCCCCTCAAGGGACGGTTCACATTCTTGGCCTTACGGGTGCCGAAGCCGATTTGCAGGGCGGAATACCCGTCTCTTTCGGGAGTCTTAATCTGGGTTATGGTACACGGCCCAGCTTCCACGACAGTCACTGGCACTGCACTTCCGTCCTCTGCAAAGATCTGAGTCATGCCCAGCTTACGTCCAATGATTGCTTTCATGGCTATTTGCTCTCTTTCACACCAAAAGACATCCGCTTGAATGGTTAGAGCTTGATCTCGACGTCGACACCGGCAGAGAGATCCAACTTCATCAAGGAATCAACCGTCTGCTGAGTAGGCTCCAAGATATCGATCAAGCGCTTATGGACGCGAATTTCAAATTGCTCCCGGGATTTCTTGTCAACATGGGGAGATCTCAACACCGTAAATTTGCGGATCTTAGTCGGTAGAGGAATGGGTCCTGCTACCCGTGCGCCGGTTTTTTTGGCTGTCGCAACGATCTCGTTTGTGGACTGATCCAGCAATTTATGATCGTATGCTTTCAAGCGGATGCGAATTCTCTGATTCGTCATCATATTTGCCGTTCCTATTCTTGAAGACTGAGGTCTTCTGTACTCTGTCGATCTGTTTTGTCACTCACTCATTCAATAATTTCAGTGATGACGCCGGCGCCAACGGTTCGCCCGCCTTCCCGAATAGCAAAGCGCAGCTCTTTTTCCAAAGCCACCGGGGTGATCAGATGGACTTCCGTGGCAATGTTGTCTCCGGGCATGACCATCTCCACTCCCTCCGGAAGGGTCATTACGCCGGTCACATCAGTGGTGCGAAAGTAAAACTGCGGCCGGTAGCCGGGAAAAAACGGCGTATGGCGTCCGCCTTCTTCCTTCTTCAATACGTACACTTCCGCCTTAAACTTGGTGTGCGGGGTTATGCTGCCCGGCCTGGCCACTACCTGTCCGCGCTCCACTTCATCCCGCTTCACGCCGCGCAACAGTACTCCAATATTGTCCCCGGCCTGACCCTGATCCAAGGTCTTGCGGAACATCTCCACTCCCGTGCACACCGTCTTAAAGGTCGGCTTGAATCCAACAATCTCCACTTCCTCGCCCACCTTGATGAGACCCCGCTCCGCACGGCCCGTAACCACTGTCCCGCGGCCGCTGATGGAAAATACGTCCTCTATCGGCATTAGAAAGGGCTTGTCAATGTCTCGAACCGGCTCCGGAATATATCCGTCTATGGCGTCCATCAGCTCAAAGATGCATGTCGCTTCCGCACTGTCCGGATCGTCGGACTCCAACGCCTTTAGCGCCGATCCCTTGACGATCGGAATATCGTCGCCGGGAAAACCGTACTTGCTCAAAAGCTCGCGCAGCTCCAACTCCACCAGTTCGATCAGCTCCGGATCATCAACCATGTCCACCTTGTTCAAAAAAACAACAATGAAGGGAACCCCCACCTGGCGGGACAGAAGTATATGCTCACGAGTCTGGGGCATCGGTCCATCATCGGCTGCCACCACCAAAATGGCGCCGTCCATCTGCGCTGCACCCGTGATCATGTTCTTGATATAGTCGGCATGACCCGGGCAATCCACATGGGCATAATGACGCTTGTCCGTCTCGTACTCCACATGCGCCGTTGCTATGGTGATGCCGCGCTCACGCTCTTCGGGTGCCTTGTCGATTGCATCAAACGGGACAAACTCAGCCTTCCCACGCTTGGCCAGTTGCTTCGTAATCGCAGCCGTCAGCGTCGTCTTTCCATGATCGATATGACCAATGGTCCCCACGTTCACGTGCGGCTTCGTCCGCTCATACTTCTTCTTCGCCATCGCACTTCCTCCTCGCTAAAACCCAAAGCTCATGGATACATCACTGGTCGGGTACCCAAAACTCATTGCCATTTCATTCAATCTCGATTTCGTCAAGCAGCCCGAGGGAGAACCTCCATTGCAGGATCGGCAAACATTAGCTAGATCATAAGCTGTTGCCGATCACCTGAGCAATAGCGATGCAATAGCTCTCCAGGCTTTATTCGATAACGTGCCGGGCTACCACCGGTAGTGGGCAAAGGCCTTGTTCGCTTCGGCCATGCGATGAGTGTCCTCTCGTTTTTTGACCGATCCACCGCGGCTTTGAGCGGCATCTTGGAGCTCGCCGGCAAGTTTTTGAACCATTGTCTTTTCCGATCGTTGTTTAGCGTAGCCAATGATCCAGCGCATAGCGAGGGCATCGCGCCGTTCGGCACGAACCTCCACCGGCACCTGATAAGTGGCTCCACCAACGCGTCTGGATTTCACTTCGACAATCGGCCGCACATTTTCGAGAGCTTTGTGGAAAACTTCCAGCGGATCCTGTTTACCCCGTTGTTCGATCAACTCCAATGCTCCGTAAAAGACCTGCTCTGCCAGACTTTTCTTTCCCCTGCGCATGATGTTGTTGACGAACTTGGCAGCCAGTTTGCTGTTAAACTTTGGATCTGGCAGGACTTCGCGTTTTGGAACTTCTCTTCTTCTCGGCATCCGTTCCCTCGACCTTACCTGAATAATGGATCATATAAAGACAAAAGAGAGGCCATGACCTTCATTCTTCAGGCCATGGCCCCGAAGACGTGTCAGACCTGTGCTATTTTGGTCTCTTCGCTCCGTATTTCGACCGTCCCTGCTTACGATTGGCAACACCTAAGGCATCCAAGGTTCCGCGAATAATGTGGTAGCGTACACCCGGTAAGTCCTTCACGCGCCCGCCGCGTATAAGCACGACTGAATGCTCCTGCAAGTTGTGACCAATTCCGGGAATGTAGGAGGTGACCTCGATGCCGTTGGTCAGACGAACACGGGCGATCTTGCGCAGAGCCGAATTAGGCTTCTTGGGAGTTGTGGTATAAACGCGCACGCACACGCCCCGCTTTTGAGGACAGCTTTGGAGGGCAGGCGTGCTCGATTTCTTTTTAATTTCTTCTCTCCCTCTTCGAACCAACTGGTTAATCGTGGGCATTTTTGTTTTTCTCCACTTCCTTCATAGAACCTTTGCAAGGTGTTAGCCGACTCTCGCCTTAACTTTAAAATCCGCTCTTTTTAATCCGATGAAGGATTTTTGTCAAGGCCTTTTCGAAAATATCACAACGGGTCGGTTCTCACTTCCGCAGCTCCCGATACATTTTCAGGCCACTGCCGGCAGGGATGAGGCGGCCCATGATGACGTTTTCCTTAAGCCCGAGCAAATAGTCGACCTTCCCGGCTGTTGCTGCGTCGGTCAAAACCTTGGTGGTTTCCTGGAAAGACGCGGCCGAAATGAAGCTTTGAGTGCTCAGGGATGCTTTAGTGATTCCCAATAGCAGTGGCTCGGCAGCAGCGGGGCGCAAATCCTGGTCGAAGAGCTTCTGATTGATTTGCTCAAAGATCGGCTTCTCGACGTGCTCTCCCATGAGAAACTCCGAATCGCCAGGGTCGGTAATCCGCACTCGTTTCAGCATCTGGCGGACAATCACTTCGATATGCTTGTCGTTTATCTTAACGCCTTGCAGGCGATAGACCTGCTGAACTTCGTCCACCAGGTATTTGGCAACTTCTTTTTCACCGAGCACAGTAAGGATATCATGAGGATTGGGAGAGCCGTCCATAAGGGGTTCGCCGGCCCGCACATAGTCACCTTCATGAACGCTGATGTGTTTTCCTTTGGGGATCAAGTAGTCGCGGGGATCCCCAACGTCAGGGGTAACCGTCACCTTCCGCTTGCCCTTGGTGTCCTTGCCAAAGCTGACCACTCCGTCAATCTCGGTGATGACCGCATTTTCCTTCGGTTTTCGCACCTCGAAGAGCTCAGCCACCCGGGGTAAACCTCCCGTGATGTCTTTGGTCTTGGTAGTTTCGCGCGGAATCCTCGCCAGAACGTCTCCGGGGTACAATTGATCACCCTCGTTGACCATAATAATTGCGCCAAGAGGCATGAAATAGCGGGCAAAGGCTCCGTCGCCTACCCGTGCCGTCTTGCCTTTGGCGTCTTTAATAGAAATCCGCGGGCGTACATCCGAGTCGCGGTACTCGACGATGATCTTGCTCGATTTGCCGGTGACCGGGTCGAGCTTTTCCTGCATGGTTTGACCTTCCACAATATCCCCGAACTTGACCAGACCTGATACTTCCGTCAGGATCGGAGTGGTGAATGGATCCCATTCTGCGAGCAGTCCGCCGGTTTCCACCTGCTGGCCGTCTTGAACCTTCAGCTTGGCGCCGTAGATGATCACGTAGCGTTCGCGTTCACGACCCGCTTCGCTGATGATGGCGATTTCGCCGTTTCGGTTCATCGCAACCAGGTCACCATCACGATTGCGCACGGTGTGGAGGTTCACGAATCGCACTGTGCCCGGGTAGCGGTTGTTGATGGAGGTTCTTTCAATACTCTTGCTGGCGGTGCCACCGATATGGAAGGTACGCATGGTCAGCTGGGTGCCCGGTTCGCCAATGGACTGGGCTGCAATGATCCCGATGGCTTCACCAATTTGCGCGATCTTACCCTGAGCAAGATCGCGGCCGTAACACATCGCGCATACTCCTCGTTCGCTGCGGCAAGTAAGAGCGGAGCGGATGGATACTTTTTCGATGCCCGCATCCTCCAGCAGGCGAACTTTCTGTTCGTCGATTTCGGTATCCTTGGGCACAATGACTTCGCCGGTGACGGGATCGGTGATGTCTTCATGGGTGATTCGACCGAGAATACGCTCGCCCAAACGCTGGATGATTTCACCAGCTTCCAACAGTGCTTCAACGTCGATACCGTCTATAGTGCCGCAGTCGGGCTCCGAGATAATCATGTCCTGAGAAACGTCCACCAATCTACGGGTCAGGTAGCCGGAGTTGGCGGTCTTCAAGGCAGTATCTGCCAAACCCTTGCGAGCGCCGTGTGTGGAGATGAAGTACTGGAGCACGGTGAGGCCTTCGCGGAAATTGGCAGTGATGGGGGTCTCGATGATTTCTCCAGATGGTTTGGCCATGAGGCCGCGCATTCCGGCCAGCTGTCTCATCTGATCTTTACTGCCACGGGCGCCCGAGTCAGCCATCATGTAGATTGGATTAAAGGCTTCAGTCTGGGTGGCCTTGCCTTCGGCGTCGACCACTTCCGCGGTGGCAATCTCCTTCATCATTTCAGCCGCAACATCTTCTGTCGCCTTGGCCCAGATGTCGACTGCCTTATTGTACTTTTCTCCTTCGGTGATCAAGCCTTCATTATATTGTCGGTCTATTTCCTTCACCAGATCGAAAGCCTGTTCGAGGATTTCCGGTTTCCGTGATGGGATCACCATATCGTTGATCGAAATGGAGAGTCCCGACAAAGTGGCAAACTCGTAGCCAAGGTCTTTGAGCCGGTCAGCCAACAGTACCGTGGCCTTGACTCCCGCAGTCCGATAGCACAGGTCAATGAGCTGCGCCAATACTTTCTTGTTCATCACGCGGTTGATTGCAGCGAAGGGAATATCCTCCGGCAGGATTTCCGCCAGCAGCACCCGGCCTACAGTTGTTTCCACGCGTTCCCGGCCCATGCGCACCTGAATGCGAGCATGCAGGTCGACTTGTTTGGCGTCATACGCGCACCGAACCTCCTGTGGATTGGAGAACACACGACCTTCCCCTTTGGCAAACAGTTTTTCCCGAGTCATGTAGTAAATGCCAAGAACGATGTCCTGTGACGGAACAATGATCGGGTCGCCATGTGCGGGGCTTAGAATATTGTTCGTAGACATCATAAGGATTCGCGCCTCGGCTTGCGCTTCGATGGACAGTGGCACGTGCACGGCCATCTGATCTCCGTCGAAGTCGGCATTGAAAGCTGTGCACACCAGGGGATGGAGCTGAATCGCTTTGCCCTCGATCAGGATGGGCTCAAAGGCCTGAATGCCAAGCCGGTGCAGCGTTGGCGCCCGGTTAAGCATGACGGGAAATTCCCTGACAACTTCATCCAGGATATCCCATACCTCGGGTGGTTCCTTTTCGACCATCTTTTTGGCGGCTTTGATGGTGGTTACATAACCCTTTTCTTCAAGTTTGTTGTAGATGAAAGGCTTGAAGAGCTCCAAAGCCATCTTTTTGGGCAGACCGCATTGATGAAGTCGCAGGTTCGGGCCGATCACGATGACCGTACGCCCCGAATAGTCAACTCGTTTGCCTAACAGGTTCTGTCGAAATCGCCCTTGTTTGCCCTTGAGCATATCGCTCAACGATTTCAAAGGACGTTTGCTGGCGCCGGTAATGGTTTTGCCCCGACGGCCATTATCGAATAACACATCAACCGCTTCCTGGAGCATCCGTTTCTCGTTGCGGATGATGATATCGGGGGCGTTTAGCTCCTGAAGCCTTTTGAGGCGATTGTTGCGATTGATCACACGCCGGTAGAGATCATTCAAGTCACTGGTGGCGAACCTTCCTCCATCCAAAGGAACCAAAGGGCGCAAATCGGGGGGCAAGACCGGGATGACATCCATGATCATCCACTCGGGCCGATTTTCGGATTCCCTGAACGCGTCTATGATTTTGAGACGCTTGGCCAGTTTCTTACGCTTCGCCATGGAATTGGTTTTCACCATCTCTTCGCGAAGCTCCGTGGCCAGTTTTTCCAGATCCAGGCTAATGAGCAGTTGTTTGATGGCTTCAGCACCGATACCGGCGACGAAGCCGCTACCATATTCTTGAACCATCTGCCGATATTTTTCTTCGGTAAGCAGTTCTCCGCGAGTCAGCGGGGTTTCCCCGGGGTCGAGAACGATATAGGAGTCAAAATAAAGTACCTTTTCCAGTTCCCTCAGAGTAAGGTCGAGCAGATTGCCTATTTTGCTGGGCAGGCTGCGAAGGAACCAAATATGAGCGACGGGCGCGGCCAGTTCGATGTGGCCCATGCGCTCCCGTCTTACTTTTGACTGGATGACCTCTACACCGCATTTTTCGCAAACAACTCCGCGGTGCTTCATCCTTTTGTATTTACCGCAATTGCACTCGTAGTCCTTGATCGGGCCAAAGATTCGGGCACAAAAGAGTCCGTCCCGTTCGGGTTTGAAGGTCCGATAGTTGATTGTTTCGGGCTTCTTGACCTCCCCATAGGACCATTCGCGAATCCTCTCCGGAGAAGAAATCATTATCTTTACAGCATTGAAATTCAATGGGTCCTTAGGCTTCAGAAAAAGACTGTAAAGCTCTTTCAAAAGAACCTCCTTGTCACTGTTCTATTGCCAGTGCCATGAATATATTAATTGCCTTCCTCTTCTTCCAGTAGCCTGACATCCAGAGCAAGGGCTTGCAATTCTTTCACCAGCACGTTGAAAGACTCCGGCAATCCGGCCTCCAGCGTGTTATCGCCTTTTACGATTTTTTCGTACATACGCGTGCGCCCGGCAACATCATCGGACTTGACCGTCAAAAACTCCTGCAGTGCGTAGGCTGCCCCGTAGGCCTCCATGGTCCAGACTTCCATTTCTCCCAACCGTTGGCCGCCGAATTGAGCCTTTCCGCCAAGAGGTTGTTGCGTGACCAACGAATAGGGGCCGATGGAACGCGCATGGATTTTGTCGTCTACCAGGTGATGCAGCTTCAACATGTACATGACCCCAACCGTAATCGCTTGATCGAAAGGCTCACCTGTACGTCCGTCAAAGAGGACCGCCTGCCCCGTGGGCGAGGCTCCTGCTTCTTCAAGGAAGCTTCGAATTTCTTCTTCCTCGGCACCGTCAAAAACGGGTGAGGCAACATGAACGCCTTCCTTGAAATCGTCTATCAAAGCCATCAAGTCCTCATCACTGGCGTCCTTGAAGTAGTTGTCAAATTCAAACTGGTTGTAAATGCGTTTTAGTTTTTCCTGCAGGGTCTCACGCTCTTTGTGTTCTTCCAGCATCTGCGCAAGCTGTTGGCCCAACCCCTTGGCTGCCCAGCCCAGATGGGTTTCAAGAACTTGGCCCACGTTCATACGGGACGGAACACCCAACGGGTTCAGCACAATGTCTATCGGAGTTCCATCCTCGAAGTAAGGCATATCCTCTATCGGCAGGATACGGGAAACAACTCCCTTATTGCCGTGGCGACCTGCCATTTTGTCACCCACCTGGAGTTTTCGCTTTACCGCGACATAAACCTTGACCATTTTAATAACGCCGGGAGGGAGCTCATCTCCACGCCTGAGTTTGTTGATTTTCTCTTCGAACAGCGATTTCACGACATCGACCTGTTCGCGATAATTTGTCGTGATGGTTTGTACTTCCATGGAGAGCGCCGGATCTTTTGCCAGGGTCAGTTGACCCCACAATCCACTGGGAAGATTTGCCAATGATTCTTCGCTGAACGGCTCTCCTTTCTTGAAGTACACTTTTTTCCCGTCTTTGACGGCGCCTTCGGCAACCTTGCCCTGCAACAGTCTCGCCAGTTGCTTGATAGCGCTCTTTCGAATGATATCCAATTCGTCGCGCTGATCTTTCATGACTCTGGCGATCTCATCATCCTCGATCATCCGCGTGCGGTCATCTTTGTCCACGCCTTTGCGAGAAAATACTTTGGCGTCTATGACGATACCTTCGACACCTGGCGGGACGCGCAGCGAAGTGTCCTTGACATCGCTCGCTTTCTCCCCGAATATGGCGCGCAACAGCTTCTCCTCTGGAGTCAGCTGCGATTCTCCTTTGGGAGTCACTTTTCCCACCAATATGTCATTCGGTTGAATGTAGGCTCCAATGCGAATGATCCCGCTATCATCAAGGTTTTTGAGTGCTTCATCGCCGACATTGGGGATATCGCGGGTGATATCTTCCTTGCCCAGTTTGGTGTCGCGCGCCAGCACTTCAAATTCCTCCACGTGGATGGATGTAAAAACATCATCCTTGACGATTCGTTCACTCACCAAGATCGAGTCTTCGAAGTTGTATCCACCCCAACTCATGAAGGCGACCATCACATTTCGTCCGAGCGCCAGCTCGCCATGATCTGTAGAAGGACCGTCAGCAAGAATTTGTCCTTTGAGGACAATGCTCCCCTGCTTCACCAGGGGTTTTTGATTCATGCATGTGTTTTGGTTGGATCGTTGAAATTTGGTCAGTTTATAGATGTCAACCGCGCTTCCCAGCTCAAATTCTTCTTCGGTAGATCTGATGACGATTCGTGTCGCATCTACGTATTCGACCACTCCAGCTCTCTTGGCAATAGTAGCCACGCCGCTGTCTTTGGCCACGATTTTCTCTATGTCGGTTCCAACCAGAGGAGCGCGGGTGCGGATGAGGGGAACGGCCTGGCGCTGCATGTTCGATCCCATAAGGGCACGGTTGGCATCGTCGTGCTCAAGAAAAGGAATCAGCGAGGCCGACACGCTCACCAGTTGGTTGGGTGAAACGTCCATGAAGCGTATTTCCTCAGGCGGGAGCATCATGAATTCGCCTGCTTCGCGGGCCGAGACCTGATCTCGGATATAGCGCCCCTCCTCGTCCAAGGGTGCATTAGCCTGGGCAATGGGGTAATCCTTCTCATCCATGGCGGTAAGGTACTTTACCTCCATGCTGGCTTTTGCATCACCGACCTTGCGGTAAGGCGTTTCAATGAAGCCGTATGGATTGACTCTGGCGTAGGTCGAGAGAGATACGATCAGGCCGATATTGGGGCCTTCCGGCGTCTCTATAGGGCAGATCCGGCCGTAATGAGTCGGATGGACGTCTCGAACTTCAAAACCGGCCCGTTCCCTGGTGAGTCCACCGGGTCCGAGTGCGCTTAGTCGACGTTTGTGAGTGATTTCCGACAAAGGGTTCGTTTGATCCATGAACTGGGAGAGCTGGCTCGTGCCGAAAAACTCTTTGACCACTGCTGAAACCGGTTTGGCGTTTATCAAGTCATGAGGCATAAGCGCTTCGACTTCTTGCAATGTCATGCGTTCTTTGATGGCCCTTTCCATTCTCACCAGGCCGATCCGGTACTGATTTTCCAGTAGCTCACCAACTGCTCGAACTCGTCGATTGCCCAAATTGTCAATGTCGTCGACCGGTCCCTGTGAGTCTTTCAGGCGAATCAGTTGGCGCACGGCCACAAGAATGTCTTCTCGCCGTAAGGTCCGCTGATCGAGCGGGACGTCCAAGCCCAACTGCAGATTCAGCTTCAGTCGTCCCACTTCGGAAAGGTCGTAATGATCGGCGCTGAAGAAAAGATTATTGAAAAATTCAGTTGCGACTTCGATAGTCGGAGGGTTGCTCGGACGCAGCCGCCGGTAGATTTCGATCAGAGCGTCTTCTTGGGAGTTTACTTTGTCCAACAGCAGAGTGTTTCTAAACGAAGGGCTGACGTCCTGACCTTCCAGATGGAGCACTTCTATCTCTTTGACCCCATGCTGCACAAGCTCGGACAGCACGGTTTCGTTGATAGCGTCATTGCATTCGGCTATGATTTCGCCGGTTGCATAATCGATCACGTCCTGGGCAAGCACCTGCCCGACCAAATCCGCAGTCTTCATCGGCAGGCGCTGAATTCCCAATTCTTGCAGCCGCTTGAGTGTCTGCTTGCCGAGCTTTCTATTTCTTTTGATGATCACTTCACCCGTTTCAGGATGAACAATATCTTCGGGAGCTCTGCTTCCTACCAGGATGTTCGGATTCAATTCCTTGGCAGATACATTTTCGTCCACCAGAAAAAGTTTTTCGCTCGGATAGAAATAATTCAGGAGCTCTTCCGCGCTGAATCCGAGGGCTCTCAACACAACTGTTGCGGGAAACTTGCGACGTCTGTCAATTCGTACGTAGAGGATATCTTTTGGATCAAATTCGAGATCCAGCCAAGACCCGCGCAATGGGATGATGCGGGACGAATAGAGTATTTTCCCGCTGGAATGCGTCTTGCCTCGGTCGTGATCAAAGAAAATGCCCGGCGAACGGTGCAGCTGGCTGACGACAACGCGCTCGGTGCCGTTGACGATGAATGTCCCATGGTCAGTCATGAGCGGAAGGGTTCCGAAATAGATTTCCTGTTCTTTGATGTCCCGAATCGATCTGGTGCCTGCGTCCTTATCCGAATCGTAGACCACAAGACGCACGACTATTTTTACTGGAGCTTCATAAGTCATTCCACGTGCGAGGCATTCCTCCACGTCGTACTTTACCTGCCCGAAGCTATACTGTACATACTCGAGAGAGGCAGTACCGCTGAAGTCTTCGATGGGAAACACGCTTTTAAATACTTCCTGAAGCCCTCGATCGGCTCTGGCTTCGGGGGGAACGTCCAGCTGCAAAAACTGGCTGTAACTTTCCTTCTGCATCTGGATCAAATTGGGAATATCGATGATCTTTTGGATTTTTCCAAAATTCTTGCGTACCCGATATTCATGTGTTAAAGCCGTTGCCATGTCCACTCCTGCAACTAAACTGGATTATGCATTGAACCCGCAATGGAATCTGTAAAGAACAACAACGAAAGGATACCTATGCCTAAAATCGAAAATCGGAAACCAACTGATAAACCCACAGCCAGTCGGTTTCCGATATTGAGATCAACAGGAAAGGCTACTTAATTTCGACGGTGGCGCCCACTTCGGTCAGCTGCTTGGCAATAGTCTCCGCCTCTTCTTTAGGAATGCCTTCTTTAACAGTTCCGGGAACCTTTTCTACCAGCTCCTTGGCTTCCTTGAGCCCAAGGCTGGTGATCGCCCTTACTTCCTTGATGACTTGGATCTTCTTATCACCCACAGCGGTGATCACCACGGAGAATTCGGTTTGTTCTTCGACTGGTGCAGCTTCAGCTGCGCCTGCTCCGGGCATGGCGGCCATTGCCATGGGAGCTGCTGCGCTCACGCCGAAGCGGTCTTCCAATTCCTTCACGAGCTCGCTCAATTCTAAAACCGACATGTTTTCAATGAACGTGATAACATCTGCTTTGCTAATACTCGACATTCTTAATTTCCTCCATAAGGTTAGGCTGCTTCTTTTTTCTCACGAATAGCTGCAAGCACGCACACTAAGGCCCTGGGAACGCCGCTCAAAACGGTAACCAATGCTGTGGGCACCGCGTTAAGTGTTCCCAACAGTTTGCCCAGGAGCTCTTCGCGTGATGGCAATTCCGCCAGAGCCGACACCTGATTCAGGTCGAGGAGACGTGTTCCCAGGGCTCCCCCCTTGATTTTGAGCTTCTCATTCGACTTGCTGAATTTCTTCAAGACCTTTGCAGGAATGGTCGGATCACTGTACCCGATGGCGATGGCGCAGGTGTCTTTCAGCAATGGCTCCAAAGCAACTGCGCCGGTATCCTTGCCGGCCAGACGCATCAGTGTGTTCTTCACCACCTGATATTCCACTTGCTCTGCTGCCAAAACATCGCGTAACTCACCCATCTCAGCTACGGTCATCCCCTTGAAGTCGGTCAGGATAGTCGCACTCGCGCGTTTTAGCTTCTCATGCAGTTCGGCGACCACTTGTTCCTTTTTGGCTCGATCCAATGTTTACTTTCCCTCCCTTCTTCTGCCTTTGTGCCTTTGCCTTACGGAGACCGGAAGTCGACGAGCCGACCTCCTATACGGTCCAATGAGTCTGTAAGCCTGATTGGTTGCTTAATTCACCTCGGTAGGTCTCCCGCTCCAGCAATGACGGCGGCAGTTTAAACACCTTCCTCGATGTACCTAGCGTCTCAGATGACTAAGAGCACCAAACGGCAGATAATTGGTTTATTGTGTAGCCGGTGGAAAATGTTGAGCGGAGTCCACCGGGATACTATGGCAAAATAACTTTAACAGCCAGGGGATCGACCTGAATGCCCGGTCCCATGGTGGTGGAAATCGCAATGCCTTTCATGTAAGTTCCCTTAGCGGCCGTTGGCTTGAGCCGAATCAGAGTCTCCAGGAAAGCTGAAATGTTTTGAGTGAGCTTTTCTTCGCCAAATGATATCTTCCCCATGGAGGCATGGACAATCCCGGTTTTTTCCACCCGAAAATCGACCTTACCGGCTTTCACCTCTTGTACGACTCTTTGCACATCAAAGGTAACGGTTCCGAGCTTCGCGTTGGGCATTAAGCCACGAGGTCCCAGGATCTTGCCGATTTTGCCGACAGAGCCCATCATATCCGGTGTGGCAATGGTTTTGTCAAATTCGAGCCAGCCTTCTTTGATTTTTTCAATCAGCTCGTCTCCACCGGCATGATCTGCGCCTGCATCGAGCGCCTCTTTCACCTTTTCACCCTTGGCGAAGACGAGTACCCGGACTTCCTTTCCCAAGCCGTTCGGCAGGAGCACCGTTCCCCGAACCATTTGATCGGCATGGCGCGGGTCGACTCCCAGACGAACGGCAATGTCGAGGGACTCATCGAAGCGGGCAAATGCACATTCCTTTGCGAGCTTCAAGGCATCCTCAAAATTGTACCGTGTAACTGGATCCACCTTGGCACCTGCAGCCCTGTGTTTCTTTCCGTGTTTTGCCATTCTTTCATTCTCCACTACTTTTACGACGGCCTAATCGTCACTCGATTTCAATACCCATACTACGAGCAGTACCCGCGATAGTGCGAACGGCCGCATCCATCTGCCGGGCATTGAGGTCCGGCATTTTCAATTTGGCGATTTCTTCCACCTGTGCTTTTGTCACTTTGGCGACTTTGTTACGATTCGGCTCACTTGAGCCTTTAGCGATTTGTGCCGTTTTCTTGAGCAGTATTGAAGCCGGAGGGGTCTTGGTGATAAAGGTGAAAGATCGGTCGGCAAAAACAGTGATAACGACCGGAATGATCATTCCTTCCTGTCCCTGCGTTTTGGCATTGAAAGCTTTACAAAATTCCATAATGTTCACGCCGTGCTGGCCAAGCGCCGGACCTATCGGCGGGGATGGATTAGCTTGTCCGGCGGAAACCTGCAGTTTAATGTTTGCCACAACCTTCTTAGCCATTTCCTATTTCGCTCCTTGCTGAAACCCTGTTGACAAATCATAGTCTTAGATACGGTTGACTTGAACCAGGTCAAGCTCCACCGGTGTCGATCTACCGAAGATACTCACCAGCACCCGCACTTTTCCTTTGTCCGGCATAACCTCATCAATGACGCCATTGAAGCTGGCAAACGGGCCGTCGACCACGCGAACCTCGTCCCCTCGTTCGAATCGGTATTTGGGCCGAGGTTTATGGGCGCCTTCCTCCATTTGTTGGATGATGGTTTGTGCCTCGTCCTCGGAAAGAGGGATAGGCCGTTCCTGGCTGCCGATGAAGCCGGTTACCTTTGGCGTGTGGCGTACGAGATGCCATGTCTCATCGTTGAGCTCCATCTGGACCAGAATATAACCCGGATAGAATTTTCGCGACGAAGCCTTACGCTGACCTTTCACAAGCTCAATGACTTTTTCGGTCGGCACCAGAATCTGGCCAAAGAAGTCCTCTTTACCCTCGTTCTTGATGCGCTCCTCCAAGGCCAGCTTCACCTTATGCTCAAATCCTGAATAGGTATGAACGATATACCAGAGCTTCGCCACTGAATTACCCCGTCATTTAAAAGCCTCAGACCGCTCACAGGCTGGTTGCTTATAAAAAGTTTTGCCTATCCGATGAGCAGTCTTATGAAACGGCTCAAAATCAAATCTACTACCCCGAGAAATACGCCGGAGATGATTACGATGACCAGTACCACTGAAGTCGTGCCAATCGTTTCCTTGCGTGACGGCCAGACAACCTTGCGCAGTTCGTGTACGACCTCTCTCAAATACTGGCGGAATTGAGTCCACCATGCGATACGGCCCTCTTCTGACTTCTTCGAGCTTTTCCTTGCAGAGTCGGTCTTTTTCGGCTTAGCAGGTTTTGGAGTATTTTTCTTCAAAGGTTCAGCCTTTTGGCCTTTACCGTACCCTGGTTGAGTGTCGTCGCCTTTGGTACGGAATAGCTTGGACATATTCATTGCGGCCTGATCTCTTCTTAGCGTCTTCTAAAGTTGTCGTGGTTCGCGTGCCATTGGATGCGATCACGCTGAGCCAGATTGCGATCAAGTACGGCTTCCACGACTACTTGGTTTCCTTATGCTCGGTGTGCGCGTTGCAAAATCTGCAATGCTTGCGAAAGCTTAGCTTTTCCGGCGTGGTTCGCTTATTCTTGGTGGTTGTATAATTGCGCCGCTTACATTCCGAACAAGCCAAAGTCACAAGGACTCGCATAATCGTTCACCCTGTTTTCTATAATCATTCAATAATTTCAGTGATGACGCCGGCGCCAACGGTTCGCCCGCCTTCCCGAATAGCAAAGCGCAGCTCTTTTTCCAAAGCCACCGGGGTGATCAGATGGACTTCCGTGGCAATGTTGTCTCCGGGCATGACCATCTCCACTCCCTCCGGAAGGGTCATTACGCCGGTCACATCAGTGGTGCGAAAGTAAAACTGCGGCCGGTAGCCGGGAAAAAACGGCGTATGGCGTCCGCCTTCTTCCTTCTTCAATACGTACACTTCCGCCTTAAACTTGGTGTGCGGGGTTATGCTGCCCGGCCTGGCCACTACCTGTCCGCGCTCCACTTCATCCCGCTTCACGCCGCGCAACAGTACTCCAATATTGTCCCCGGCCTGACCCTGATCCAAGGTCTTGCGGAACATCTCCACTCCCGTGCACACCGTCTTAAAGGTCGGCTTGAATCCAACAATCTCCACTTCCTCGCCCACCTTGATGAGACCCCGCTCCGCACGGCCCGTAACCACTGTCCCGCGGCCGCTGATGGAAAATACGTCCTCTATCGGCATTAGAAAGGGCTTGTCAATGTCTCGAACCGGCTCCGGAATATATCCGTCTATGGCGTCCATCAGCTCAAAGATGCATGTCGCTTCCGCACTGTCCGGATCGTCGGACTCCAACGCCTTTAGCGCCGATCCCTTGACGATCGGAATATCGTCGCCGGGAAAACCGTACTTGCTCAAAAGCTCGCGCAGCTCCAACTCCACCAGTTCGATCAGCTCCGGATCATCAACCATGTCCACCTTGTTCAAAAAAACAACAATGAAGGGAACCCCCACCTGGCGGGACAGAAGTATATGCTCACGAGTCTGGGGCATCGGTCCATCATCGGCTGCCACCACCAAAATGGCGCCGTCCATCTGCGCTGCACCCGTGATCATGTTCTTGATATAGTCGGCATGACCCGGGCAATCCACATGGGCATAATGACGCTTGTCCGTCTCGTACTCCACATGCGCCGTTGCTATGGTGATGCCGCGCTCACGCTCTTCGGGTGCCTTGTCGATTGCATCAAACGGGACAAACTCAGCCTTCCCACGCTTGGCCAGTTGCTTCGTAATCGCAGCCGTCAGCGTCGTCTTTCCATGATCGATATGACCAATGGTCCCCACGTTCACGTGCGGCTTCGTCCGCTCATACTTCTTCTTCGCCATCGCACTTCCTCCTCAAAACATGGTTGTCTTTTGACGGTAAAGCATATCTCTCAAAGCAAGCAGGGTAATGCAATTCTTGCGGCCGATCCGAAGGGAACATGGTGGCTGGCCTGCCCTCTGGTGCTTGAAAACAAAATGGAGCCCACGACCGGGCTCGAACCGGTGAACCTCTTCCTTACCAAGGAAGTGCTCTACCTACTGAGCTACGTGGGCCCGACGGAGAGTAACCGTGGCAGCTGGAAAAATGCGGGGCTTGACACGGCAACCTTAAACTCTAGGCCGAACAATAAAACTTGCCTTTAAGCTCACTGCTCCCCTACACGGCATGCAGCCAACCTCTGATCAATGACCTATGCCGCTGACTCCTATGATGAGCGTTCTGGGTGGTGGAGAGGGGAGGATTCGAACCTCCGAAGGCTTCGCCGGCAGATTTACAGTCTGCTCCCTTTGGCCGCTCGGGAACCTCTCCACAAGCGTTTTTGCTCTTTAAGTCAAGCAAGCTTTTATTGGTACCATAACAACGAGCACAAGGCAACCTTTTTTTAATCATTGGAGCTGGCGATGGGATTCGAACCCGCAACCTGCTGATTACAAATCAGCTGCTCTACCATTGAGCTACGCCAGCCAACCGATCGAATAAAGTCCTCCTTTCTAAACTTTCTTGTAGGAAGATGCAAGTGCAAATTCACCTCGAAAGTCTTTCCTCTCCTGCAAAGAATTTCCTTTCTTAACGGCGCCTTCCGCGGCTATACGGTTGTCATAGGATCTCGATCGATGCTCAGCTGAACGCGGCGCAGATCCCTCGAGTTACCGGCCTGCTTTAGAACGGTCGCGGTGAAATCCTGCAGATCTTGATTGTTCCAGGCTTTAGCGAAGAGTTGCCAGCGATACCGGCGCTTGAGCTTCAGAAGGGGGGCGGCGGTAGGCCCAAGAATAGCCACTGGGCGCTCTTGCTGACGAAATTCCAGGGCGACCGATCGACATAAAGATGCCAAATGCTGTGCTGCCCGTCGAGTAATTTCTTCCCGGGGCGCAGTGACCAGAAACTTCGTGAGCCTGGTAAAGGGCGGATATTGAAGCTCTTTCCTGGATGCAAGCTCTTTTTTGCAGAAAAGCTCGTAATCCATCCGCATCACCGATTCAATGGTGTAGTGACCAGGGTTGTAAGTCTGCAGAATCACCCGCCCCGGTCTCTCTCCTCGGCCAGTGCGCCCGGCCACTTGCATGAGAATCTGTACCGTCGTCTCACCGGCCCGGAAGTCGCTTATTTGCAGAGCGGTGTCCGCATTGACAATGCCGACCAGCGTAATATTTGGAAAGTCATGCCCCTTGGCAATCATCTGGGTTCCAATAAGAACATCAGCCTGACATTTTCTGAAAACGTTGAGACACTTGATCAAATCTTCCGGTCGATTGATCGTGTCACGATCAATTCGCACTGTAACGGCAGCTGGCAACAGGGTTTTTACCTCCTGCTCCACCCGCTCGGTGCCAAACCCGTGGAGGATCAGGCTGGCGTTGTTACAAGCGGGGCAATAGTGCGGCACCGAACGAATCCATCCGCAGTAGTGGCAGTGCAAATTGTCTTCTTTCTGGTGGTAGGTGAGACTCACGCTGCAATGAGAACATTGGAGTACGTGGCCGCACAAGTGGCACAACAAAAAGGTAGCGAAGCCCCTTCGGTTTAGAAAAACGAGTGCCTGCTCCCCCTTTTGAAGCGTTTCCACAAGTGCCTTCTGAAGGGACGCAGAGAGGATTTTGGAACGATTGCTCTCCCGGCGCATATCCACGATTTCCAGTTCGGGTAAGGGCCGATCGAGGATTCGCTTGCTGAGAATAAATCCCCTGTAGCGATTGCTGACCGAGTGATGGAAAGACTGTAAAGAAGGGGTCGCCGAGCCCAGTATGATCGGAATCTCCAGCATCCTGGCGCGCATCAGTGCGACATCGCGGGCATGATAGCGGAGCCGATCCTCCTGCTTATAGGATGGGTCATGCTCTTCATCCACGATTATGAGGCCGAGGTTTGCGACCGGCATAAATATGGCCGATCTTACCCCTAAAATTATTCTCCGCTTGCCGGCCAGCACTTGCCGCCATTGATCGTAGCGAGCCCCGATTGCGAGACTGCTATGCCAGACGGCTAGTTGGCTCGCGAACCGTTGCCGGAAGAGGGCCTCGATTTGAGTGCTCAGGGCGATTTCGGGCACCAGAACTAAAGCCCCTCTGTTTAGTTTTAGTGCCTCATCAATCAGTCGAATATAAATCTCCGTCTTGCCGCTGCCCGTGACTCCGTGGATCAGGAATGGTCGAAAGCCGTGTTCTTTGATGTGGGGCACGATCTGCTCGAACACTGAGCTCTGTTCAGGAGTTAGGTCAAACTCTCGAGCAGCCGGTAGGCTCTGGGCAAAATCCGATCGGCGGAGCTCTTCAATATCGTCGAATGCAACAAAACCTTTTTCGTGCAATCTCTTTAGCCAGTAATCAAGGTTTTTGACTGCTATGCGCAGGTCTTTGGCTGGAACAGGACAGCCTGCCGCACGGTGCAGACGGTCAAGGAGCGTCTTTAGATTGGCACTCTCGCTGATTTGTTCAGCATCCGGAGAACCGATGAGGCGGACGCCTCGGACCTTCTTCGTGCCAACCCGGGGCCGCTGCCACTCAAAGCAGCGTTCCACAAAGCCCTCCTTTTCATACCCTGTAAGTGTGTTGCGGACCGCGCCAACAGGTAATCCGCCGCTCTCTACCTCAGCCAGGCTTACCCGGTCCCGGTGTGAAAAGAATGCTGCCAGGTCTGAAGCCTCATTTGATCGGATCGCTTTCTTTCCTGCTTCGGTCAGTCGGAAATGGGCGGAAGATGTGCTTTGAATACCGGAAGGAAGCGCGGTTTTCAGCACTTCTCCCAAGGGATAAAAATAGTAGGTGGAAACCCATCGGCAAATTCTCAGTAATTCTTGCGGGACTACCGGAACCTGGTCGACCACCGACAAGACGGGTCGGAGGGTGATTGCCTCAAGAGCCTGCGGCAGACTTTTACCAACTCTCAAGATCAATCCCAATGCTTCTCGACGCCCGAGGGGAACTATGACACGCGTACCTGGATTTGCCCTGCTGCGCAATTCAAGGGGGATCTGATAATGCAGGGTTTTCTCCAACGCTGAGAAAACAACAATTTCAGCAAAAAGGTCTGCCACCGGGGTAACTCATTCGCCTCCCTGAGATGTGTCGGGAATTTGCACGAAGCGGTTCTTCCCTGTAGCGTTCAGAGCAGCCAGATACGTCTCCCGTTTGGCTTCAAAATCGGCCAGGAGTGATTTTGGGATGGATCGTGCGTTGGGGAAATCCGTTTTCAGGAAATTGATAGGCTTGGCGTTCCTGTAAAAGCGAAAATCCAAATGGGGTCCTGTTGCAAGCCCTGTCGAGCCTACGTAACCAATCACTTGGCCCTGAGTGACTTTACTTCCACTGCGTAGACTTTTTGCATAACCATCTAGATGCCCGTAGGCGGTTTTGTAATTTTGGTCGTGGCGAATTTCGATGTAATTGCCGAACCCCCCTTTTCGACCAAGGTATGTGATGGTGCCACTTCCCAGGGCGCTCACGGGCGTACCGTGCGGGGCCGCATAGTCGATTCCGAGATGGGGCCGGTAGATCTTCAATATGGGATGCAGCCGCTTATTGGTAAACGTTGAGCTGATCCGACTGTAACTCAGTGGTGCTTTGAGAAAGAGCTTGCGCAGGGACTTGCCGTGAAAATCGAAATAATCTTCGTAACCATCCGGCAGCTTGTAGTAGAAAGCTCGGTATCGCTCCCCGCCGACTACCATTTCAGATGCAAGGATGGGTCCCACTCGAATTCTTCTGCCCTCGTTTACCACTTCCTGGAAATGGACGGCAAATGTGTCCCCTTCTCTTAAATCAGCGGCAAAATCAATGTCGTAGGCGAATAGATCAGCCAAGGCCATTATGGAACTGACGGGTAGGCCGGCCCGAATGCAGGAATCATAGAGATTGTCGGTGATGGCGCCTCTAACGGTTTCAACGATAGGAATGGGCGGAATCCTGTCCTTCTGACATTTCCACTCCTCTTCCTTTTTGCGAAAGGTGTAGGTCGACCCGTCAATCGTGGAATAGATGAACTTCACAATCTGCCGATCGCTTCTGCGAACATGCATGGTCAGTTGATCGTCGGGGCGTATGTCGCTTAATTTGCAGTACTCTTTACAGGATTCCTGCCACTGGGCAAGGCATTCCAGGGGCAGGCCGAATCTTTGCAGTATTTGATGAAGCGTATCATTGGGCTGAACGGTGTAGTGTTTGATAGAAAATTGCTTCAGGTATTCGGAACGTAAGGCAAAGGAATCGGGATAATCGAAGATGAGCTTCGGAACCGGTGGCAGCGCATCAGGTGGAGAGAGTACATTCTTCCACGTCATTGCAATAACTGCAGACACAAGCAACACCGCTGTCAGCCTGCCCCAGCCGCGTCGGTTCTTGCGATGGGCCGGTGACAAATTCCCGGGTGCTAATCTGATGGATGCTGATGAACCCTTCATTGGTTTGGCTACTAACACAAGTAAAGTCGTAAGGTCAAAAGCAAAATGCAGTAAATCACCCGGAATGCCAACCGGTTTGGTCTTATTTCCGAGTGATGCTGCGGGGCTTTTCGGTCAATATTCAGCAAAAAACTTTATCTGAGCCAAGACTTGAGTCATTTAGCTCTTGCCATGGCCTTAGTGGTTAGTGTAATCCCTTGTCAAATAAGGATTTTAGGGGCTTTTAATGTTGCTTTGCCAGGTTTCTTCATACCAGGGACTAACGATCACTGTAAGAAGGAGGGAGTCATGACAAAGGCTGAGTTTGTTGCGAAAATGGCTGATGATGCCGGTATTTCCAAGGCCATTGCAGAGAAAGCACTGAATGGCTTCATGGCTGCGGTGAGCGGAGCCCTTGCCAAAGGCGAAAAGATCACCTTGGTTGGATTCGGGACTTTTGAGGTTGCCCAAAGGGCACAGCGTGAAGGCCGCAATCCGAGAAGTGGGGAAAGTATAGTCATTCCCGCAGCAAAGGTGGTGAAATTTAAACCAGGTAGTAAGTTAAAAAATGCGGTGAAATAAAAGCCGGCATTCTGGCCCCAAACATGAAGGAGCCGGCTCGGAATCCTGTTGGCTGAAAATTAACGCAACAGTTCTCATTTGACTTTCTGCCACTGCCATGCCTGCCAATGAAGACCTAGCTGTGATCGAACCGAAGAGAGGGAGGCATGAAGCTATGCTGCCCTCATCGGGTATTCTCGTGTTTACTCCGCAAGACATGGAGCTCATTATCAAAGGTTTCGCCGGTCCTCCAAAGCGCTCACACAAACTCTATCTCGCTCATGTATATGCGGGTGTGTACGAGGGCGGAAGCGTCGCCGTAGCCGGCCCTTCACTTGGTGCGCCGCAGACAATAATGCTCCTTGAGAAGCTCATTGCGCTGGGCGTTCGGGACGTACTGGCACTAGGCTGGTGCGGCTCCCTTCAATCCCATGTCGCCATCGGCGATGTGGTACTGCCAATCGGAGCGGTATCTGAGGAGGGAACTTCCAGGCATTATCCGGTGGATGTTGCGCAACCGGGACCGGCAATGGAGTTGATGGCGCCCCTCAAGCAATCTCTCGTTGAGAGCTCGCTGCGGATTCATGAGGGGAGTGTCTGGACTACGGATGCTCCGTATCGGGAAACGGTGGGCAAGGTTCTGAAATACAAAAGCGAAGGTGTTTTGGCTGTGGAGATGGAGGTCTCGGCCCTTTTCACCGTAGCCCGTTTTCGTCGCATTCGTTTGGCGGCAGCCCTGGTTGTCTCGGATGCGCTGCATAGCCTTAGTTGGACTCATGGCTTCAAAGATGCCGGCTTCAAGCGCACCAGACAGAGGATGGCAAAGGCAATGTTGGAGACGGCCGGCAGCATCATTCGAAAAAATGACCGGCACGGTACCGGTGCGGTGCAAATCAAGCCGGAAAAAGGCATTAGATAGACGCACCTTCCGGCGATGACCGAAGGTCGGGAGGCTGATGAGGGGATATAATGGCCAACAGACGAGCTCATGTTTGGATTAGTGGAAGAGTGCAGGGAGTTTTTTTTCGGGCGGGTGTGCACGGCGAGGCTACCAGACGGAGTCTGACGGGATGGGTGAAAAATCTCCCGGATGGCAGGGTGGAAGCAGTTTTTGAAGGCGACGCCACGCAGGTGGAAGCAATGCTCGCCTGGTGCCGAACTGGCAGCCCTTTAAGCCGAGTGGACCAGGTGGAAGCTCGGGAAGAGGTATTGCAGGAGGAATCAAAAGAATTTGAAATTCGGTACGGCTGATGGATCAGTTAGAAAGCATGTGGGAAAATTTCATTAGCTTCTTGGCGGAATATGACAGCCGCAAAATCACGGAGCTATCTCGTGAGCTTGACTGGCAGGAAGCCTTGCATAGCCCCTTCCTTTGGCTCGTCGGCTTCCCGCTTGTGTCCTATCTGATCTGGAAGAGGCGTTTTCACACTCTATTACTGATTTTTTCCCTGGTTGCCTTTGTCGCTTTACTCCTGAACGTACTTCCAACCGCGGGGGAACCCATCCCGCTGAGCGATATTGTGCTGTTCATCAGCGGCAGTATTGCGCTGGTTGTTGTCAATCTATATTTTTTCTTTGTGCGGGGATGAGATTTCCTTTGATTATGCGGCCGGGTGTGCAACGGCAGGCCCTAATACCACAACGCGTCCTGCCGGGTAGTAGGCTCCTAACCCGATTCCCCTCCATTTACTCTTTCTTTCAGTTCCTTGCCCACTTTGAAAAACGGCAGTTTTTTGGACTTCACCTCAATGAGCTCACCGGTTTTTGGGTTTCTGCCTTTATAACCCTCGTAATCTTTAACTTTGAAGCTCCCAAATCCGCGAATTTCCAACCGGTCTCCTCGGATAAGAGATTGCTCCATGCTTTGAAAGGTAACATTGACTGCCGTCTCTGCAGCTTTCAGGGTGATACCCTCGGCCTTGGCCAGCGCCTCTATGAGCTGACTTTTTGTCATTTTTCATGCTCCTCAGCAAGTCTTAAAGGACTTCATTGGATATTGCGGATTTTTTCGATATTTCCCAAATATGGTTGCAGGATTGGCGGGATTAGCACGCTGCCGTCTGCTTGCTGAAAATTCTCCAAAATCGCCACCAATGTTCGCCCTACAGCCAATCCCGATCCGTTAAGGGTGTGCACGAATTCGGTCTTCGACTTCCCTTGCCGGCGAAAACGAATATTCGCTCGTCTCGCCTGAAAATCTTCGAAATTGCTACAGGAAGAGATTTCCCGATAAGTATTCTGCCCGGGCAGCCACACTTCGATGTCATAAGTTTTGGCTGCAGAAAAACCTAGATCAGCCGTACACAGACTCACCACTCGATAATGCAAGTTGAGCTTCTGCAGGATTGTCTCAGCATTCAGAAGAAGAGCTTCGAGCTCCTCATAGGATGTCTCCGGTCGGACGAGCTTCACCAATTCCACCTTGTTGAATTGGTGCTGCCGAATCAGGCCCCTGGTGTCCTTGCCGTATGAGCCTGCCTCAGATCGAAAACAGGGAGTATAAGCTGTAAAATATTTGGGAAGGGCTTCTTCTTCCAGGACCTCGTTCATGTGTATGTTGGTCACCGGAACCTCTGCCGTTGGGATAAGGTAAAAATCACGCCCCTCCAATTTGAACAAGTCCTCTTTGAACTTTGGCAGCTGTCCGGTTCCGATCAGGCTGTTGCTGTTCACCATGAAAGGAGGCAAAACTTCGGTGTAACCGTGAAGGCTGGTGTGTGTGTCGAGCATAAAGTTGATCAACGCTCGCTCGAGTGCGGCGCCCATCCCCCAGTAGAGTGCAAATCTTGCTCCGGTTATCTTAGCAGCCCGCTCAAAGTCGAGAATACCAAGAGATTCGCCGATATCCCAGTGGTTTTTGGGTTCGAAAGCAAAGACCGGAGGATTCCCCCAAGTCTTCTCAACAGGGTTATCTCCTTCGTCCTGCCCGACTACCACTGACTCGTGAGGCATATTAGGTATCAGCAGCAGAACTTCGCTCATCCGTTGTTCGATGGCTGTAAGTTCCTGATCCATTCCCTTGATTTGTTGTGCAACAGCCTTCATCTCTTCGATGAGCTCCGTAGCGTTCCGTTTTTCTCTCTTGGCAAGAGAAATCTGCTCCGAAGCGACATTGCGTCGGTGTTTTAGCTCTTCCACCTGACGAAGGATGCGACGGCGGTTGTCATCCATTTCCACGAGGGGAGCCAGGTCCATGTCAAGCTTACGATCCCGCAGCATCTTTTGAGCCTGATCGATGTTTTCACGGACGAATTTGAGATCCAGCATAAACTCCTCATTCTATCTAACCAAGCGGCACAGGATCCGATATTTCTCAACAGTTTTTGAGCACTTAAGACGAGATCGTTGTAACACCTAATCGCGGGCGTTGTCAATTCCTTTTGTTAGTTCAATAGGTTGGCCTTCCATTAAACTGAATCGTCGCTGTCCGACTTGAATGTGTAGTGGCAAGACTGCACTCAGATGATGTCTAGTCGAGCTTCGCACTGAGCACTTCGATGCTGTAATCGCTTAAAGCATCAAGCTCCGGCAGGTTGTGGAAAACCAGCATGAAAGCTATTCGATTGCCGGGCAAGATGTGAACATTGGTAAGGTTTTTTCCTTCGCGATTCATCATCCTGTTTTGGATTTCCGTGATGGATAGCTGTGTTAATTCTTCCCGCGCCAGGAGATTCCCGCAGAAGCACCTTTGTGACTGGGCCACTCGGTTATCGGTGCCGTAGAGCTTTCCTTCGAGCAAAATGAAACTAACAGGCTTCGTGGATTCATTGGCAACCTCACCCTCGATGACAAAGATTTGACCGGCATTGGCGTTTTCAAGGAAGTAGGCCTGGGTCGTATCCAATATGGTTACCGATGGTTGCTCCTCGACTGGTGAAGCATTTTCTTTGTTGCCGTCAGATTTTGGCAGGAATGAGAAACCGCTGTACTTCCCCAGCATAAACACCCCTGCACCTACGATAACCAAGAGCGCAACGAAACCGATCAATAGTCCAGCCTTGTTTTTCCTCTTAGCCGCGTAAGCGCCTGGCGGTCCCGGGATCGGAGGGGGTTGTGGAAACTCTTCTTCAAAAGTCAGCTCCTGTTCGGGTAAGTCGACTTTAAGAAGCACTTCCTCCTGAGGCCGTTGAACGGTAAAGACATGGCCGCAACGCGTACATCGGACTTTGCTCTTGTCACCTTTCAAGCGGCTGGGATCGAGGCGGAATTTAGTCTTACAAGCTTCGCAGGATACGATCATCGGCTATTCCTTCTACGTCTCATTGATTGAATTGAACCTCGTAAATGCCAGGAAGGTGTCTATGTTTTTCCGAAAAGTCAAGCCCGTAGCCCACCACAAATCCCTTTTCAATACGCACACACACATAGTCCAGAGGCACTTCCACAGAACGCCTCTCATATTTGTCGATCAAAGTGCACACTCTGACCGAGGCGGGTTGATAGGTTCGCAACCGTTCCATGTACCAGGCGATTGTAGTCCCAGTATCGACTATGTCTTCTACAATGAGCACGTGGCGGCCCTGCACCGGCAATTCAATATCTTTAGTGATTTGGATTTTGCCACTCGTCTCACTTTTTGTTCCATAGCTGGCCAGACGCACGAAATCAATTTCAACAGGAACTCTAAGCAACCGCATCAGATCCGCGAGGAATACGAACGACCCTTTCAAGATCCCGATTAAAAGGAGGTTCTTATCTGCATAATCCAGGTTGATCCGAGCAGCTACAGCGTCTACATGCTTGTGCAGATCCTTGGCTGGAATGAGAGGTGTCAGTTGGTAGTCTTCCATATTGCCCCTCCGCGACTTTCAGTCAACCGTTAAAAGCTACAAATCTCAGTATGCCGCCACATTAACGAAAAAGTTCTCAAAGGTCAATGTAGATTGTATTTAACTGTTTAGAACTATTGGTATTCTGATTTGAGACCAACCCCATATAAAATAATGCTCCCAAGGAAGTAAGTCTGAACGAGTGGTTTAAGGCTGCGAACTGGTTTGCGTTGATTTAGCTTAAGGAAGCAGTTATAAGGACCGAAACAAATGTTGAAAGGGAGGCTGCAAATGCGCGAACAAGTGGAAAAGGCGTTGGAAAAGATCAGACCCATGCTGCAACGTGATGGTGGCAATGTGGAATTGGTTGAGCTGGATGGCTCGGTAGTAAAGGTCCGCCTCACGGGGGCTTGCCACGGTTGCCCCATGAGCCAGATGACGCTGAAAGCGGGAATTGAGCGCATCCTCAAGCAGGAAGTGCCTCAAGTAACTGAAGTCGTTGCCGTTTAGAAGGCTCATCGCGGATTACCGGGATTTACGCCCTCGGTTCGTGCTGAGGTATCGAAGCACGAACTGATGCGTTGCCCCCTTCGATACCTCAGGACAGGCTTCGATACCTCAGGGCAAACGGCTGCAGAGCGACACGATCACGCTAATCCGCGATGAGCTGTTGAGAATTCAATACTGCTGCGATCGGCTTTCTTGCCGGGATTACCGTCCTTACCATAACAGGTCATCGTAGGAGCCCGGCTCATTTGTGATAGGGGGTTCCTTCAATAATCGTGAAAGCTCTGTAAAGCTGTTCCATGACGATAAGTCTTGCCAGATCGTGCGGGAACGTCATCTTTGATAAAGAAAGTACAGAATCTGCACGCTCCAGGAGAGCTGAGGAAACTCCCACGGGGCCGCCTATGACCATCCACAGGTGCGGGGCTCCCTGATTTTGCATTCGTTCCAGGAGGCGGGCCAAAGCCACCGAATCGAGGTTTTCTCCTCGCTGGTCCCAAACAAGAAGATGCCCTCTGGTCTCCACAATCTTGAGAATTCGCTCCCCTTCCAGCTGCCGTACCTTTTCCTCAGGCATCCTTTTGTCGATTTTCTCAGGTTTCACAACGTGAATGCGGGTTGGAAGATAGTGGCACAAACGCTCCAGATAGCGCTTGATGCCCGCATCAATTTCCGGAAAGCTTGTCTTGCCAACGAAAATAAGCTCGATACGCATTGTTCTGTCGAATATCAATCAGATTCAATTTTTGATGGCCGCCAGCAAAAACTCACGATTGCCTTTCGGACCGAGAAGCGGTGAGGCGGTGGCGCCGATCACGCTCAGACCAAGAGCCCGGCAGAATTCTTCGATGGTTTCGCACGACAGCTGATGAAGTTGTGGATCGCGAACGACGCCGCCCTTGCCAACCTGACCTTTCCCGACTTCAAATTGAGGTTTGATCAACGCGATGAGAATCGCCGGAGTGCCCAAGAAGGGAAGAACTGCGGGAATGACCAGTTGCAGAGAAATGAAAGAAGTGTCGATGGTTGCGACCTGGATCGGCTCGGGCACCAGCTCGCGCTTAAGGTAGCGGATATTTTGCCGCTCTAAAACGATGACGCGGGAATCCTGGCGCAGTCTCCAGGCGAGTTGTCCATAGCCGACATCTATGCAGTAGACCCGTGTTACGCCGTGCTCCAAGAGACAGTCCGTGAAGCCACCGGTCGAAGCCCCGACATCCATTGCAGTCATACCGGCAACGTCAAGCTGAAAAAACTCGATGGCGTGGTGAAGCTTGAGTCCTCCTCGGCTGACATAAGGAATGTCTTCGGTGAGTAATTCAACCCTGCGATCGGGTGTTACCTTTTGACCTGCTTTGGTGATCTTACGACCATCGACCAGGACCTTGGCTGCCAGTATCATCGCTTGCGCACGTTCACGGCTGGGCGCCAAGCCCTTATCGACGAGCAGCTTGTCCAATCGCACGTAGGACTTGGCCATGGCGTGCCTTAAATAAGTCTTCGGCAGCGCGCTCGATTCCTTCCGCGTCTATGCCGTATAGGTTTTTCAGAATATTTTGAGTGCCCTGCGGAATGAAGGCGTCCGGCAGTCCCAATCGTACAAAGGCTCTGGGGTAGTAGGAAGCCTCCTGGAACATCTCCAGCACGGCACTGCCAAAACCACCCTGAAGTACATTTTCCTCGACAGTGATTATTCGGCCGATTCTTTTTGCCCAGTTGAAGATGAGCTCCCGGTCTAGAGGTTTTATAAACCGAGCGTTCAGAACTGTTGCATGAATGTCTTTTTGTTCCAAACCACGAGCTGCTTCCAAGGCCGACTGCACGGTAGCTCCCACCGCAATCAAGAGGATGTCATCGCCTTCGCGCAGAATTTCCCCTTTACCGATGGGTAGAGCGCAAAAGGCTTCGTCCAACTCAACGCCGGCTCCATTGCCTCGGGGATAGCGCAGGGCGATTGGCCCGGAATGATCCAAGGCGGTTTTAAGCATGTGCTGCAGTTCGTTTTCGTCCTTGGGCGCCATCAGCACCATGTTGGGAATATGCCGGAGAAAAGAGAGATCGAAGACGCCGTGATGAGTTGGACCGTCATCTCCAACCACACCTCCGCGGTCCATGGCGAAAATAACCGGCAGGTTTTGCAGACACACATCGTGCACAATTTGATCGTAAGCCCGCTGCAAAAAGGTGGAGTAGACGGCCACCACCGGTCTGTAGCCCTCCGCAGCGAGCCCTGCGGCAAAGGTAACCGAGTGCTGTTCGGCAATTCCGACATCAAAGAAGCGTTCCGGAAAACGTTGCGAGAACAACTCCAGCCCGGTGCCTTGAGGCATTGCAGCAGTTATGGCCACTACTCTTGGATCTTGTTCTGCAAGTCGAACAATAGCTTCCCCAAAAACCTGTGTATAAGAGGGCGTGCAAACATTGCCCGTTGCAACCTTGCAGCTCTTTCCCGTTTCAATATTGAATGATCCGACCCCGTGGAAACTGGTGGGATCGCACTCAGCGGGCTGGTAGCCTCTGCCTTTCTGCGTCATGACATGGACAAGAACCGGTCCTTCGATGTGGCGCGTCGCCTCAAGGGTTTCCAGCAGGCGGTCCAGCCGGTGACCCTTGATGGGGCCGATGTAATGAAATTTCAGGGCGTGGAATAGCATACCCGGAGTGAAAAACGAAATGAAGGAGTTCTCGCTTCGCTTGAATAGTTGCAAGATATTGGGGCCGACTCCGGGGATCGATTTCAGAATATTTTCCATCTCCCGCTTGAGATAGAGGATGGTCTTGTGGGAAAGCTTGCGGCTGAGAAAGGATGATAATGCCCCAACATTGGGAGAAATGGACATTTCATTGTCATTTAGAATAACGATCAAATTCTTGTCCAGGTCACCGGCGTGATTGAGTGCTTCAAACGCCATCCCGCCGGTCATACTGCCGTCACCAATCACGGCAACAACCTTATTCGGGCTTGCTTTGAGCGAGCTCGCCACTGCCATGCCCAGAGCCGCTGAAATTGAGGTGCTGGCATGGCCTGCCCCGAAGGCGTCGTACTTGCTCTCAGATCTCTTGGGAAACCCGCTGATCCCTTGATACTGCCGCAGGGTGTGAAACTGAGAGCGACGGCCGGTAAGGATTTTGTGCGCATAAGCCTGGTGTCCTACATCCCATATGATTCGATCGTGGGGCGTGTCGAACACATAGTGGAGCGCCAGGGTCAACTCAACCACTCCAAGGTTGGGGGCGAGGTGGCCTCCATTTTCGGCAACCGTGCAAATGATGAATTCGCGGATTTCCTCAGCCAGTTGCTGCAGTTGGGCCAAAGTGAGGTTTTTCAGTTGTGCCGGGCTGTCAATCTTGGCAAGTAAAGTCGTACGTTCTTTTTCTTCCAAAGCTATTCCCTCCCATGATATGGAGCGATAAATATATCTGAGCTCGATGGCCAGGCAATCGCCATGCGATCAAAGGTACGAACCTTCCATCAGGCCTGCCGAACAAGCAGGTACTGTGCTATGGCACGCAAGGGCTCGGCCGCTTCATCGTACAAGGAGATCGCTTGCAGGGCTTCATCCACATGCATTCGCGCGGATTCTCTCGATTTGGATATTCCCAATAGAGCCGGATAGGTCTTCTTGTCCTTTGCGATATCGGAGCCCGGTGTTTTACCCATAAGATTCGCGTTGCCTTCAACATCGAGGAGATCGTCAGTGATTTGAAAGGCCAGGCCGAAATGCTGACCGTACCTGGTCAGCGAGATCAGATCTGCTTGGCTGCCTCCGCCTAAAAGGGCACCCAATTCGAGACATGCAGATAAGATCGCACCGGTTTTATGAACATGCATGTATTCGACGGTGGCTATATCCACTTCCCGATTTTCGCATTCTATGTCAATCACCTGGCCCCCGATCATCCCTCTGTAGCCGGAAGCCTTGGTCACAATTTTGATGGCCTGAAGGATTTTTTCAGCGGGAATTCGGCCGTCATCCTGCATGTCGGCAATCAGTCCGAATGCTTCCGTCAATAGAGCATCTCCCGCCAATATAGCGATGGCTTCGCCAAACACCTTGTGATTGGTGGGCACACCTCTTCTAAAGTCGTCATTATCCATGGCCGGCAGGTCGTCGTGAATCAGCGAGTAGGTATGGATCATCTCCATGGCGCAGGCTACCGGCATAACCATGTCGTACGATCCTCCTACCACCTCCGCTGCCTGCATGCACAAAATCGGGCGCACTCTTTTGCCGCCTGCGAAAAGGCTGTAGCGGGCGGCTTCCACAACTTTCCTTTCCAGCCCTACGAGCGGCGGGAAATATTCCTCCAAGCTTTTATCAACCAACTGCTTACGTTCGGCCAAAAACGACTTTAAATCAAAGTTGTGCATTCGGGTCTCGTTGCCTGGTTAAATGTGGGCTATCTTTTATCATGCATGCAAGCATCTTTCTATAACTTTTATAAGCTTACGCATTTGCCGAAGGTATGTCTAGTCTGGCTACCCTGCAGAGGTACCCTCATCATCCGGCATCAATGCTGCTGAATTAAACCTTGTAGCTGCCCGAATGTAGGGCTCGTTCCCTGAACGAGCCTTTGTCGGCGTGCTCGGAGAGCCCGCCCCACATCTTGTGCCAGGCTTAATTCAACAACATTATCATCCGGCATCCACCATCCCGCTCAGTTATCCGAGTTATCAGCCGGAGGAGGCTCAAAGGGAGCTGCAGCCCATTCGCCTTGCTGATTTTTTAGCAGCGTTTGCACCTTGTTCTCCGCTTCTTCAAGCTTCTTGTGACAAAACTGGACCAGTCGAATACCTTCCGTGAATGCCGTCAGCGCATCTTCGAGGGGCAATTCGCCTCTCTCCAGCTTTTCGACTATTTTTTCCAGATTCTTGAGAGCGTCTTCAAACTGCTCACTCTTCTTCTTGGCCATGATGATTCCTTCCTGGCAGAAAATGGCTTTTATCTTCCTTTACCTTTTCTACGGTACATTCCAAGGTTCCTCTGGCAAGCTGCACTCGTACTTGCTGTCCGCTCTCGACTTCGGTCGCTGTGCGCAAAACTCTATGGTCGGGCAACCGGTAAGTGATGGAATAACCTCTAGCCAAAACATCGAGCGGACTTAGAGACTCGAGCTTCGATAAGAGCTTCTGCAATTCGAATCGATTCTTACCGATGATGTTGAGCAAATACATTGCAAGTTCCCGCAAGCGTTGCTCCAGAAGTGCTCGAAGGTGGTGAATAGATTTCCGAGGACTATAAAAGCACAGTTTCTCAGTGAGATGTTTGTGATTGGTGCTCAACTTCTCCAGCCGGTGCGTGAAGGCCAGCTGCAATCGATCAAGGCGGTCGTCGACATAAAGATGCAGATCATCAAGACGCTTTCGGGGATCAATCAGGCGTTTCTCAATGAACTTGAGCGCCTGCCCGTGTGCTGCAATTTTTTCCACCATCTTCTGATGGAGATTTTCCATGTGTTTGCAGATGTCGCGTTGAAAGCTTTCCAGGCGAGCGATGACCCATTCGGAAGCCGCAGTAGGAGTGGGTGCTCGCAGATCGGCAACTAGATCGCTGATGGTGATATCGATTTCGTGTCCTACAGCAGAGATCACGGGAATCGAACAGGCAACAATGGCTCTTGCGACGATTTCTGCATTGAACGGCCAGAGATCTTCGATGCTGCCGCCACCACGACCGACGATCAACAGATCCCAGTCAAACCGATCCGCCAGATCATCCGCGGACTTGATGGCTGCAGCGATCTCCCCCGCAGCTTCCGAACCCTGCACTCTGACCGGGAGCAGAGAAAGGTTGAGAGGATAGGGGCTGCGTCTCAACACTTTCAGGATGTCCTGAATAGCAGCTCCCGTGGCGGAGGTGATGATTGCTATGTTATGCGGACATAACGGCATGGGAAGCTTGCGCGCCGGGTCGAACAGCCCTTCAGCGTCCAGCTTCTTTTTCAGTTGTTCGAAGGCCAGCTGGAGAGCCCCCACTCCCTTGGGCTCCATGACTTCGACAATCAGCTGGTATTCACCACGCGGCTCATAAACACTGACGCGTCCCTGGCAAAGAACTTCGAGACCGTCCTCGGGAACAAACCGGAGGGTGCGTTGATGAGAGCGAAAGAGCACCGCTCGGATCTGGCTCTCTTCGTCTTTTAGTGTGAAGTAATAGTGCCCGGAGGCAGGCATGCGAAAGTTGGAGATTTCTCCCCTAACCCATATGTATCGATAATTTGACTCAAGCAGCGCTTTGATCTGTGAATTGAGATGGCTGACCGTGAAAACACGGGTTTCTTCTAAAATCGGATAAATCGCTGCTTTGTTCCAAGAGTCTTTCGGCATCGGGGTTTACCTGGCTCTCCCCATCGGTGTTATCGTGTTGGTTGATCCAATCGTAAAGGAATTCAATTGTCAGCGAAAAAGCTTAGGGTCCATAGCATCTCGCAGCCCTTCTCCTACCAGATTGTAAGCTGTGATGCTAAGAAAAATAGCAAGTCCCGGAAAAGTCGTAAGCCACCAGGCAAATTCAATGTAGTCGCGGCTCTGCGATAGAATATCGCCCCAGCTGGGGGTGGGCGGGGGCACACCAAAGCCGAGGAAGCTCAGACTTGACTCTGTCAGTATGGCGCCGGCAATCCCGAAAACGGCGGAAACAAGCACCGGGGCCATGGCGTTCGGCAGCATGTGGATCAGAATCAGGCGGGTGTCTGATGCTCCTAGAGCGCGCGATGCGAGTACGAAATCAAGCCGCTTGAGCTTGAAAAACTCCGCGCGCACAAAACGCGCGACGCCGGTCCAGCCCGTCAGTCCGATGACGACCATGATGTTGTATATGCTGGGCGGCAGAAATGCAATGATCGCGATGATCAGGAAAAAAGTCGGAATGGTGATAAGAATCTCTATCAAGCGACTGATCAATTGATCCGTCCATCCCCCGAAATAGCCCGCCAGGGCGCCGAGAAAGATTCCGATGACCACTGCGATACCGACGGCGACAAACCCGACGGAAAGAGAAATTCGCGCCCCGTAGATCATTCTACTGAGCACGTCTCTGCCGCGGTCATCGGTGCCAAACCAGTGTTTGCCGGTTGGAGGTGCCAGGCTCTCCAGGAGATTATATTCCGTCGCCGAATATGGCACCGGCGGCCAGATGGCAAAATCGCCATGTTCCCCTATGTTCGATTGAAGGACAGAGGGGCTCCGTTTCTTAAGCTCTTTCCATTCATAAGGTCCGACTTTTTCGACGCCTGAGAACAACGGCCAATACCACCTGTCGGCATGCCGGACTGCGATTGGCCGGTCATTTGCCAGCACAGGCGCCAGGATGGCGACGCTGAAAAGGAAAAGAGTGACCCCTAAGCCCGCGACGGCAAGGTGCTTCTTCTTGAAGTGATGCCAGACCATCTGCCAATAAGTGTGCGGAGCTCGCGTCTGTTTTTTCATGAGCTTTTATGCAAATTGTAGAATCGAGAGAAATCTATTTGTCAGCACATCATTAATCCAGTTTGATCCTTGGATCCAACATTGCGTACAAAATATCGGAAAAAAGCAAGCCGATCAGAGTGAGCAGTGCCGATATAGTTGTAATTGCCATGATGACCGGATAATCCCGGCTCAACACCGCTTCGAAGCCTAACTGGCCCATCCCTGGTATGGAGAAGATGCTCTCGATGATGACGCTTCCGCCGAACATGGCCGGAAGCAGGAAAGCCAGGAGTGTGATGATTGGCAGCAAAGCGTTTCGCAACGCATGTCTGAAGATCACTACGCGTTCGCTCAACCCTTTTGCTCGCGCCGTGCGAATGTAGTCTTCGCGAATGACTTCGAGCATTTCCGCACGGGTCAAACGGGAGAGGTAGGCCAACCCTCCATAGGTAAGGCATGCGACCGGCAGCATCAGGTGCCACATCCTGTCAAGCAGCCGATGGAGGAAAGGCCAGGATTCGGCCCCGATGGAAGAAATACCGTAAACGGGAAAAAAATCCCAAAATTCTCCTCCACCAAAAAACATGATGAGCAGCACCGCTACCCAAAAACTGGGCAGTGAGTAAAGAAGAAAGAAAAACAATGTGAGGACTCGATCGGTTGTGGAGTCCACATGCGTTGCGGAATAGACTCCAAAAGGGATGGCAATCAGGTAGACAAGGAAGATTGATATTGCATTCAATTGGATGGTAATGGGGAGTCTTTCCGCGATCTTGTCCAAAACCGGCCGATGGTCTTTAAAAGAAGTTCCAAAGTCGAAGGTGAATACCCTTTTGACCCACAACAGATATTGCACCGGCAGCGGCTTATCCAGACCGTAGAGCTTCTTGGTCTGTTCGATGATCTCTTTGGCCATGCCGCTTTGTCCCATCTCGCCTTGACCGGCCATCTGCAATTTAAGGGTAGCGGGATTCCCCGGTGCGAGTTGAATAATGAGAAACGTGATGAGAGTAATCCCGAGCAGGGTCGGTATGACCTGCAGAAGTCGCTTGACGATATAATTCGTCATCCGTTTCCCGATCCTTTATGGCTCATCGCGGATTAGCGTGATCGTGTCGCTCTGCAGCCGTTTGCCCTGAGGTATCGAAGCCTGTCCTGAGGTA
>ENA-OSEO01000738-OSEO01000738.1-sediment-metagenome-genome-assembly--contig:-NODE-738-length-75679-cov-11.261541_pt1 | contig 75679 bp, 68 predicted proteins | sample MGYA00237883_ERZ534232 | MGnify/ENA metagenome assembly ERZ534232
GCTTATTCGGATGACGGGGGATCGTTGACGGACAACGATGTCTTGAGAGTGTTCAGCGGGTCTTCTTTCTTAAGCGACAAGCGGATCTTCTCGGCGAACTGATAACCGTTCAACGGCTAACCGGCTTTTCTTGCACTTATCTACGACTAATTCGCATCGCCCGCCTGTGATCTAGAGTATGTAAAAAAAGGCCCCCTTAAGGGACCTCTTTCATCTACTGGCGACTTATTCGGTGAAATCTATCGTTCTCTTCACGCTCTTTTTGCTGTGGAATTCAAGCTGATCCTCTTCTTGGAAATCATCGAAGCCGAGTGCCTTTATCCCGCACTCCTTTGGGGCATCTACTCTGCTCGCGTCGTCTTTGTAATGTTTGAGTACTTCGATCGAGACGTCTGCAATTTCCTCGTTCTTTCTGTAAACTCTCATCTTGCCCTTCTTCAGCACGTGTCCATCATCAACCTGGACGCCGGCGATAGTTCCAACTTTGGTAATTTTGAACAACTGCTTTATGTGTCCGTGGCCTATAACTTCATCGACTTCCTCGGGTTCAAGGAGACCCTCTAGCGCCTTCTTGAGATCGTCTATCAGGTTGAAAATGATCTCGTAGACTTTGATTTGGACTCCCTCTACTTCTGCCTGTTTTCTTGCCAGTGCATCGGGTTTGACTTTGAAGCCCATTATTACGGCGTCAGAGGCAGATGCAAGCATTACGTCACTCGAGTTTACAGAGCCGATACCGGAATGAACGACCTCAATCCTGACGTCGTTATTCTCTAGCTTGGCCATGGCCTGCTTCAGAGCCTCAACTGTACCGAAAGAATCGGCTTTCAGTATTAGTTTTAGATCCTTCTTCTCATCAGTGTTTCCGGTCATCGAGAGGAATTCTTCTAGTCTTATGTGGCGCCTTGTTGTAATCGACTTCTCTTTCTGAGCCTGACTCTTTGCGTATTCGGCAAGTGATCGTGAAGTGTCAAGGTTTTCAACCGCGTACACAATGCTGTGCACATCGGGCACTTCGTCGAAACCAATAATCTGCACAGGATCTGAAGGATAGGCTTCTTTGATTCTTTTCCCATATTCGTTAATCAGTGCCTTCACTCTTCCTGAGGCAGAACCGGCAACAACGTAATCTCCAGGTCTCAAGACTCCGTCTTTTACAACGAGAGTTGCCAGGGGACCTACGGCCTTGTCCAGTCTTGAGTCTATAATGATTCCTCTCGCGTTTCCTTCGGGAATGCACTTCACATCTGCCACTTCGGCCACAAGAAGGATCATCTCGAGAACATCCTCAACTCCCTTGCCTGTTTTCGCAGACACAGGAACTGTTACGGTGTCTCCACCCCAGTCTTCGGGAACGAGTCCTAACTTCGAGGCGAGTTGTTGTTTCGTGAGGTCTACGTTTGCATTTGGTTTGTCCACCTTGTTTATCGCGACAATTATGGGCACATTTGCTGTCTTCGCGTGATTGTAAGCTTCTATCGTCTGCGGCATAACTCCGTCGTCGGCCGCTACTACTAGAACTACGATATCCGTTGCCTGAGCTCCACGGGCTCGCATTTCGGTGAATGCCTCGTGCCCGGGCGTATCAATGAACGTGATCTTCTTGTTTCTTATCTCGACCTGGTAGGCACCTATTGTCTGGGTAATGCCTCCGATTTCATCTTCGGCGACCTTTGCCTTTCTTATTCTGTCGAGAAGGGTAGTTTTCCCATGGTCAACGTGCCCCATGACTGTGACGACCGGTGGCCTCTGGACCAATCTTGAGCTTTCTTTGTAAGTTTCGGCGTAAGAACTCGAGATGCTCTCAAAGGGATTGATTTCCTCCTCGTGAACGAGTTCTACTTCCCACTCATAGTTCCTCGCAATATTCATTGCATCTTCAAGCGAAAGAATTTGTCCCGGACGAAGAATTATGCCGTTCATGAACTGATCCTTTATCACCTTTGAGATAGGAACGTTCATCTTCTTGGCGAGCACATCGAGCTTGAATTCATTGCTCTTCAGCTTGATGGATCTTACTTTATGCTCAACCGGAATCTTTTTCTCAGCTGGTGGCTCCTCTTTGGAGACTAATTTCTTTTCAAGCTTCTTGACTTCTTTCTCCTGAATCTTGTTTTTTGCCTTTTCGGCCTTCCTTAAGAGCTCCTTTTTTTCTTCCTCGTAGAGACCAACTATAATGTTAACGGTCTCCTCGTCAAGAACGGACATATGGTTCTTGACGGTAACACCGAGCTCCTCAAGTTCATCCAGCAGCTCTCTTGCCGTTATATTCAATCTCTTAGCAAGTTCGTACACTCTGGCTTTTGGCATAGCTCAGTCACCTCCCGCCTGTGTCATTATCTTTGAGATTTCATCTGCAAGGCCGTTATCGGCAACTGCCACTGCAGAGATGTTTTCTTTGCCGATGGCCCTTCCCAGAGCGACACGGTCGTGTTCTTTGAGGAGAATACAGCTTGCCCCGTGACTCTTGCATCTCTTGATCCAGTCTTCCTTTATCGAATCGCTGGTATCGCAAGCCAGAATGAGAAACTTTCTCTTAAACGGCTGCCTCAAATAACTTCTTAATTGCTCTTTCCCAAACACAACCTTGTTTGCTCTTCTTCCTATTCCAAGGAGAGATACAATTCTCTTTTCATCCATATTATGCCCTCGATCAACGATAATTGAGGACGACTATCCTGGTTCCCACATTGGCCTTTTCTTCCAGCTTAAGCTCATCAAGCTTTTCAAACGGGTCGCCAGACAGAAAGTCTTCAACTCCCCCCAGCTCAAAGGCCAGGGCTTCTGTTTTAAAATGCATCGGAACAACGTACGACGGAGCTAGATCTCTTGTCAGCTCTCTTGCCTGTTTCGCGTCGATTGTGTAGAAACCGCCCACAGGCACAAGCAGAACATCAGGGCTCCTCAGAAGATCTAGAAGCTCTGAATCAATTTTGTGGCCTAGGTCTCCGCAATGAACTACTCTGAATCCGTCCGGGGTCGTAACTTCGAAAATTATGTTCTTGCCTCGTTTACTGCCCTGCACGTCATCGTGGAATACTGAATGACCTTCGATCTTGAACCCATGCACAGTTTTGCTGACGGTTTCCTTTATCAGCACGAATCCCTGCTCGAATCTATCATGAGCATTGTGGTCGTGGTGCTGATGGGATTCCAGAATAATGTCCGGCCTAACCGGGGGCATGTCATAACCTACACCCTCATCGAAGGGGTCAATTAAAAGAGTCTTTTCATCGCTCTCAAGCGAAAAACACGAATGTCCATGCCATCTCAAAACCATATTCATCACCCAGATACTTATTATATCATGGGTTCAGTAACATGTTCACCGAAAGCAGGCGCTCCTAAAGAGCCATCGCTTTGAGTTCGCGGCCCTCAATGCTGTTTAGGTATATGAACCCTTTTACGAAGTCGATTATTGCGTAAGATCCACAGGTGCCATCTTTGGGAATAGAGGGACTCCCGGGATTAAGAAATATGGTTTCCCCTTCTCTGGAGAGATGGGAGACGTGAGTATGGCCGGATATGACTATTCCTCTTTCGAAGGGAAGACCGAACTCCTTGTGGCCGTGTGAAATGAAGAGTTGAATATCGTTTATGACGAGTGTTCGCGCTTCAGGCAGGTCAAGTAAACCGATTTGCATCAGATCGATTTCGCTGTCGCAGTTTCCCCTCACGGCTTCGATTCTTAGGGAATACTGTCTGAAAAGCGCAGCGAGTTCTTCTGGATCGTAGTCGCCGGGAAGAGGATTCCTGGGGCCGTGATACAGGAAGTCTCCGCAGTGAATAATCGGAAGGTTTTCGCCGTTTCTCTCAAGTATTCTCTTCACTGGCCCAGGAGAGCCGTGTGTGTCTGAAATTATTACTGCTTTTTCAACCATCTGAAGTATAGGACAGTACCTCCCTTGCAGAGAATCTGTACTTCGCTTTCTTTCGTCTCGTTTGAAACACCCAGCGGATTTCCGTACTCGAGAGTGGCATCTCTCAGAGAGTATTTGAAGCCCTTAAGACTGATCATAGTCGGCTGTCCTCCGAAGGGGAATAGAGACCAGATTTCACCGAGTTCTGCTGAGGAGACCAGCTCTTTGGATACCATTCCGATCTCCACGCTATCCTCCACTATTGTTGCTTTCAAGGTGTTCCGTACGCCGTAGATTGAAGCAAGAGTGCCCATGAAGTGATCTAGCCGGAGACCGGTAGCGCCGAAGATCTCCACCTCCGTTATGTCCCGTTCTTCAAGGGCCTGAAGCGCGATCTGAGTATCTGTATCGTCTTTCTCAGGCGGATAGATTAGAATCAAAGACCCTTTGCTTCTGCACCAATCAAGAGTCGTCTCGCTTATCGAATCCATGTCTCCAACAAGGAGATCGGGATGCCTTTCAAGACTTCTGAGCTTTTCAGCGCCTGAATCGGCGGCCGACACAAAAGAAGTTTCCTCCAACTTTCTCATGTAGAATTCCGTAGAAGATATATATTCCCCACCGACGAAAAGCGCTGCCTTCGTCACCATTTTGTCTTTCCCAATCCAAGCTGGTTTCTGTACTTGTTGACTGTTCTCCTGGCTATGCAGATATCCCTGTTCTTAAGTTCAATTACAAGCTGCGCATCTGAAATCTCGGGGTCTTCCCGGACGATCTCGGCTATCACTTCGAGGGCCTGTTCCTTTTCCTGTACGTTGCCGAAAAAGTACCGGATCGGGAAGGTCCCGACAGGAGTCTGAACAAACTTATCCTTTACGGCGCGGCTGACGGTGGAAACTACGACACCTATCTTATCTGCTATTGAATTCATCTTTAGAGGCCTTATCTTGTCGCTTGTTTTCAGGAGGAAGGGTGCATTTCTCATCACGATTTCATTTCCGATTGTGATCAGGGTCGTCTTCCTTCTTTCAAGGGCCGTTATATAGAACTTCGCTTCTTCGAGCTTGTCTTCAAGGTATTTTCTTGCCGCCTTTTCGCCGCTTTCCAGTATCTCTTCGTAGGATTCATCAACGTTCAAGACGAGCGAGTAATCCCTGACGGTGACTATGAACTTCTCATCGAGAAACTCAATATAGACATCCGGCTCAACATATCTTACATAGGAGCCATCGCTGTACCCCGATGAAGGGAAGAGGCCTGGCCCCATAAGGGTTTCGAGTTCTTCGCGATTCGAGGCAAAGACGCCGTCGAAGCCACTATCCCTCATAGCCGAAATGACCGCAGAAAGTCCATCAACGGGGCAGTGATTTTCCCGAGCAATTGTCTCAAGGTCTGAGGTAATCATACCGAGATCGTCCATGTTATCCAGTAGTACTTCAAAGATACAGAAAAGGTCATCGTCGAGCATGTAGAAAGCGAAGTCTCTGAGTATCTCTCTAAAGGTCGGCTGTTGGGCTTCAATTCTGTCGAAGTCCCAGCCGTCGCGATCGGTGCTTTCTTGTTTCATGTAAATGGAGTTGCTCGCAGGGAGTGAGTAATAATCTCCTTCTTCGACATTTTCTTCGTCTTCAGGTTCTCTATGGCTTTCTTTGCTTTCTTCTATGAGTTCGTAGTCTTCTCTCTTTATTTCAAGAAGAGGATTTGCCTGTACAATCTCTTCGAGTTCGGCAGAGATCTCAAGTGAATTGAGCTGGAGCAGTTTCAGGGCCTGCTGGGCCTTCAGTGAGAGGCCGAGTTTCTGCTCAAGTCGCTGGGAAATATTATGGCCTAGTTCCATGTAATCTCTCCTTTGCATTCTGCTCGAACTGCTTAAAGACAAGCGAGAAGGAGTCTGCAATTCTTGAGGCAGAATTACATGGTTCTGAAACACTAGAAAGCTCGGCCGCTCTGCCCATGAAGTACATTCCCAGTATCGCAGATTGATCGAGATCCCCTGTTTGGGCTGCAAAACCGGCAATCGATCCTGAGAGGAGATCACCGCTTCCCGCCTTTGCGAGGCCTGTGTTTCCCGCTGTGTTGATCGATATCTTTCTGCTTCCATTACAAAACACAGATGAGGCGCCCTTCAGAATCGCACTTGTTCCGTGAATGGAACAGAACTCCATGAAAGACTCCAGATCGGTTCTTCCTTCATTAAGCCGGCCGAACTCTCCCGGGTGAGGGGTTATAAGAATCTCCATTGACCTTGATAGGACCGAGAGATCCTTTGAGATAGCGAAAAGACCATCGGCATCTACAATAAAGCTCTTATCGGGAAAACTCCTCAACAACTGCAGTACAAATTCGACACTGTCCTCTTTTCTTCCTATTCCTGGACCGACTACGATGCAGTCTATTCTGTCCATCAGTTTAGAAAGGTGTTTGATATCACCTGGTCCAAGAAAGTCGCCGTCGCTTACCAGAGCAATCGCTTCCGGCAGATTGTCTTGTATAACGCTCGCAGATCCCCCGGGAGTGTACGAGTAAACCATTCCGCACCCGGATCTGAAAGCGCCGAGAGCAGAGAGATACGGAGCTCCTGTGTAGATCTCACATCCACCTATTATGAGAACAGAACCATAGCTTCCCTTGTAGCTGTTACGAGGCCTTTCAGGCAGAAGTACGGAGATAACCTCTTCATCTATGACTTCGGAATCGGCCAGAGAATTCATTATTCTCTTTGGAAAGCCGGCGCCCTCGATGAGAATCTCGCCACAGAATGCACATCCAGGATAGAGAAAATGGCCAACTTTTGCCAGTCCGAAAGTGACTGTCTTGTCCGCCTTGAACGACGAGTCTGAAGCACTGCCGTCAAACCCGGAGACCCCCGAAGGGATGTCCACGGCCAATCTATAAGTTTTAAGCCGATTGACAAATTCGAACAGCTTGGCGGTATTGCCTTCAAGATTTCCATGAAATCCCGTTCCAAAAACGGCATCGATTATTATGTCGGCGCTGCCGAGCAGATTCTCCGCGACGGAAGTCTCTTCCAGGTCCACAGCCGGCCCTCCTAGAGAGCCATAAATCGCTGCGTTTCTTTTGCAGTCATCGCTCGTGGGAGTATAACATCGCACAACAGCGACATCAGTTCCGTGACCGAGAAGAAGCCTTGCCACTCCGTAGCCGTCACCACCGTTGTTGCCGCTGCCACAGAGGACAACTGCCCGGCTCACTGCGTGTCTTTGAATCTCTTCGAAAACGCTGCGGGCAGCCTCTTCCATTAGAAGAAGCGAAGGTACCCCTCCTTCAATTATCTTCTTGTCGATTTCCCTCATCTGGGCGGGAAACGCTACCTTCAAATCATCACCCCTCAATCTGATCTTATCATTTTTCTGTGTCTCTTCGCATGTTATAATCTCGCGAGAGGTGAGTAAGATGAAGCTTTGCGTGGTCTTGGCCGCCGCATTCTCCCTGCTTGTTGGAGGGACGCTGTTCTCTTCAGTCAGCGAGTACGATGATCTGACTCTTTTCATACAGCAGGTCGTTGATTCAGGCGATATCGATGCACTTGTTAGAGTTCACTTCCACCTGGTAGATACAGAAAACCCCGATTCTGATTACGAAGATCTCAAGTTAAAGATTCGTCTCGTTATGGTCGGGGGTGAAGATGTCTACGTAGAGTTTTTCGAGCCTGAAGAACTTAGCGGAATTGCCCTGGTATATCTCTCAAGGGAGGAAGTGACTTTCAGTGTTGTTGACGGTGTGCCCTGGAAGCAATACAGATCGAGCTACCAGACTGATTTGATCAACAACCTTACTGAACAATTCTTCGGTGGTCTCCTCGAGTCGTCCAACTTCACATGGACCGTTGCCACAGAAGATGACAGGCGGATATACATGATTGATCCGTCCGAACAGAGACTCAGAGTACTCGGCCTCATTGGAGGCGGGGGCTACCTTCCCAATCTCATGCACATACACGTTTCTTTCCTCCGGAGAGAGGGTTACTTCCCAAAGATTGAATATTTGAAGATAACCGATAGAGTCGGCGACGAGTATCTTCTCGTAGAGGTCGATGAATTCAAGACCGTGGTGGACAGATCCATCTTCACCGATCTTAGAGGCAAGTATTACGAGACTTTTCAGAAGTAGTCGCTCTTGATCCGTGTTAGTATTCTCGGTATGTCGATATCGAGATCTCTGTCGTAGGGTCTTGTCGTCACGGTGAACTCCCTTAGTTTTATGTGAAGGTTCTTTCTTACTCTGATTTCCCCCCTAATAAGCAGATAACAGCCTCTGTAGACTTCCGCGAAGACCCTTTTCGATTCCCTTTCTTCGAAACGAATGTCGAAAATTTCTTCGGTTTCGCCTCCGCTCCTGTATACGCATATCCTCACCCTGAAGAATCCGCCCCGCACAGTTGATTCCGGGTCCGTAATGGCTTGTCCATATATTGTTATCTCGTTGAATGAAAGGGACAGATCAATTCACCTCAGCTAAATGCCTGGAGTGTAGACGGTCGGTATGTGTTATTATTTTCTTGTCATAAAACGGAGGTAGCCATGAGTGAAAAACCACGAGTAGCATTGATAGCGCACGACAAGAAAAAGATCGATCTAATAATGTTTGTCAGAGAGCACGTCGATGTCTTCAGAAAGTGCAACCTTTTTGCGACCAGCACTACTGGCAATATCCTCAGGGAAAAGGTCAAATTGGAGCTCACTTCATTCAAGTCGGGTCCGCTGGGTGGCGACCTCCAGATTGGCGCTCTCATCGCCAATGATGAGATCGATTTTGTAATCTTTTTGAGAGACCCGCTCACCGCGCAGCCCCATGAGCCGGATGTGAGCGCCCTTCTGAGAGTGTGTGATGTTCATAACAAACCGTTAGCAACTAACCTCGCGACGGCAGAAGCCCTGGTAATGGAGATCAGAAGGTTTCTCAAGCTTTCTGATCTCGGGGAGGAATAATATATTCCCCGGAAATATGGCGTATTCTCCGAATTTATTTTCTATTTGGAGCACGGTTTCCAGCAGTTCCTTTTCTTTTTCGAACAGAGAGAGCTGCCTTTGATTCTTCTTTTCTTTAAGAGCCCAGCATGAGATTCCAATCGCCCTGACGGCCGTTCCGTTCCAGATTGAGCTGATCAGCCACGGGGTGATCTCCGTCATATCTTTGATCGAGGAAATTGTGAAGTTCAGTTTCTTTGAAATAGCTTTGGAACTTCTGTCCGCGTATCTAAAGAAGAAACTGACGCCGGAGCCTTCCATTTTGTATCTTCCCATCCTGTATATTACCCTGGCAGCCAGGAAGTTTGTTACTCTCACTATAAGATCGAAATCGCTTATATCACCCGAGAGCGTCATAGAATGGCCCACGGATTTCGGTCTCTCTTCTTTGAAGAACTCATTCCTGGAGAATCTTTTCTTTGTGAGACTCTGCAGAAAGCCCATGAAGGCATTTCCGAACATTGTGTAAAGATCCATGGGAGACTTCTCCAAACCTTCCAGAAGCTCCCCTGTCGTCTTGTATCCCATAGATTCTAGTTTTATCAACGTGTGTTTCCCTATTCCCGGAACATCCTTTACGGGTATCTCATTCAAGAATTCTCTTTCCATGCCGTCTTTGACCACTACGAATCCGTTTGGCTTGGAGTAATCGCTGGCGATTTTAGATATGATCGGGTTTACCGAGATTCCAACTGAGGCGGTTATTCCGAATCTCTCTTTCAAATCTCTCTTAAAGGAAATGAATCTGTTAATCGATTCCTCCAGTTTAGTGTGAAAGCTGAGATCTATGTAAGCCTCGTCCACGCTCGCAACCATAACTCTGGGCGATACAGAGGTCATCATCTTCATTATCTCTTTCGATATATAGCCGTACTTCTTTGACTGCACTCCCACGGCTATAAGATCGGGACACAGCTTCAGGGCTTCGAAAAAGGCCATACCCGATTTCACACCCAGTCTCTTTGCCTCATAACTCGCCGAAGTTACAACGGAATGCCGCTTTCCAATTCCGGTTACTGCTATCGGTTTGCCTTTAAGAGTCGGATTGGCTGCCTGTTCTATACTTGCGAAAAATGCGTCCATGTCTATGTGAGATACGTAAGGAATTCCTTTCAAGGAAATCACCCTCCAAGAAGATAGCTGTACCATTTCTTTGCGTCTTCGTCAAATTCAAGATTGTAAGCTCCAAGTGTGGTCATTACTGAAAAATGATAGACTTTCTGGGATCCCACGGCCTCAACCCAGAAGGAGGTAACGGCATTCACAATTATTTTTATACCATCGTAACTGAACCTTACCGGTACAAAATAATCTCCATGAAAATATACAAGCACCTTCGTGAGCTTCTTATGGGCTTTCATAAGTATCACCACTTAGATATTAGGTATAAATTATTATAACAGATGAATTTCTAGAAAGGCAAGTGTTTATTCGATTATTTTTCCTGAAGTTCTATCGGGGCTTTACAGCAGGAAGATAGACCCTTTTTTTCTCTGCGGTTGAAGGAAAGGGCCACAGTCTTTTTGCATACAGAACATACCCATCTGTGTACCGGAAGTCCCTCGTACTCGGCTACGATATCGAATCCCAGTTCTTCGGACAGCTTCCGAAATTCCGGCGAGCTATGCGAGAAATCTCTGTCATTCTTCATCAAGTAGAAGTGAGAAAGCTCGTGAAGCAAGGTTCTCTTGAGAAGCTCCTCGTTACAAGATATCGAAGAAGAGATCTCTATTCTGAGAGGAGTAAGCGTTCCGCGGCTTTTCGAGTAGACAAGTCTGCCGAGGACCCTCTTCAGCCTTGAGTTGAAGGAAAAGGGTATATCCGGAAAGACACCGAAAGCCCTCAGAGAAAGCTCTCTCGCTCTCGTGGAAAGATTTCTGTCGGCGGAAGTCATACTATACAAACACTCCTCTCATGAAAGGGATGTCCTAAGATTCGCCGTGAAAACGATTGTTTGTGCTTGGAGCACAGGAGCGGCAGGACCGCTCCTATGCCAGCACTATCATTATCTCGCCTGCGTCTATATTGTCACCCTTCTTCACCCTGACTTCGCTCACCGTGCCCGAGTCCTCGGAAAGAATACTGTTTTCCATTTTCATTGCTTCGAGTATCACAAGCTTCTGACCGGGGGAGACGGAATCTCCTACCGAAACGAGAACCTCAAGTATACTCCCCGACATTGGCGACAGTATTTTGGCTTTCTCTCCCGATCCACTGGATTCCTTAACGGGTTCAGCCGGTTTCTGAGCTTCCTTGACCGTTTCAGCCGGTTTGGGTGAATCCACAGCTTCTACTTTCTGCCTGGTTTCAGTCTTTTGAACTGCCGCGCCAGAACTTGAATCGGCTACAGAAGAAAGCTCCTCGATCTCGACGTCGTAATCTTTGCCGTTAACTCTCACTCTGAATCTTCTCAATTCTTGCTCCTCCTCACTTTCCAGTAGACGGTTGGTTCTCGTCGTTTCCATTGCGAGGTCGCCGACAGGTTAACAGGGGCGACACTTCTGACTTTGAAGTCGCTGTGACCCATAAAGGCAGTCACTGCAGCGGTTATGGCGGCAATCACTTCGCCCTCGCCGCCTTCCTCCGTCTCAAAGACTCTCGAGCTCGTTCCTGGGGCGGGCTTCTTACTAACCGCCGTAAGATTGTCTTCATCTTCTCTGGAGAAGAGGCGGCCGAGAATCTTGAATATCACAAAAAGCATCGCCAGCGCCAGGAAGACAATTGCTACGCCAATAATAGTGATCTGGATATACTCTTCCATCAGATACACCTCAAAGCGGTATATTCCCGTGCTTTTTGGTCGGTCTGCCTTCGACTTTCGTATCTAGCGTCTCCAAAGCCTTGATTATCTCCATTCTGCTGACAGCCGGATCTATTATCGATTCTATGTAGCCTCTTCCTGCCGCAACAAATGGATTTGCGAACATGTCTTTATATTCTAAAATCTTTTCCTGTCTAGTCTTTTCGGGTTGGTCGGAACCGTCAATTTCTCTCTTGAAGATTATGTTCGCGGCGCCTTCGGGACCCATTACGGCGATCTCGGCCCCCGGCCACGCGTAAACAATGTCTGCTCCGAGATGTTGACTTCCCATTGCGATATATGCCCCTCCGTAGGCCTTTCTAAGGATCACTGTTACCTTCGGAACGGAGGCTTCACTGTAGGCATAAAGCAGTTTCGCCCCGTGACGAATTATACCTCCATGCTCCTGGGAGACTCCCGGAAGGAATCCTGGTGTGTCCACAAATGTGATTATCGGTATATTGAAAGCATCCAGGAATCTAATAAATCTCGCCGCCTTGTCGGAGGCGTTTATATCGAGGGAACCGGCGAAGACAGAAGGCTGGTTTGCCACTATGCCCACCGATCTTCCGCCTATCTTTGCAAAGCCCACGACCATATTCTTCGCATAGTGTTCATGTACCTCGAGGAATCTTCCTCCATCGACTACAAGTGAGATCACTTTTTTCACGTCGTATGACTGCTTTGGATTATCCGGCACAATCTCCCGGAGACCTTCCTGAGTCTCGCCGCTATCGGCCTCTCCCTTGTTTGGTTCCTCGGCATTGTTCTGCGGCAGGTATTCGAGAAGTTCCCTGACGAGAAGCATTGCGCTTCTGTCATCCGGGGTGAGAAAGTGGGCATTTCCGCTCTTTGTATTATGTACGAGAGCTCCACCCAGTTCTTCCATCGACGTCTCTTCACCCGTCACGGCCTTTATTACCTGTGGACCGGTTATAAACATCTGTGAGTGCCTGTCGGTCATAATAATGAAGTCGGTTATTGCGGGTGAGTAGACGGCGCCTCCTGCACACGGTCCGCAGATAACGGTGATCTGAGGAATCACTCCCGAAGAGAGGGTATTTCTGTGGAAGATTCCACCGTAGCCGAAAAGAGAGTCTACACCTTCCTGAATCCTTGCTCCGCCCGAATCATTTATTCCGACGATCGGTATACCTAGTTTCAAAGCCATATCCTGCACCTTTATTATCTTCTTGGCGTGCATTTCCCCAAGCGATCCGCCCTGCACTGTGAAATCCTGAGAGAAAACGGCTATCTTTCGCCCATCAACTGCTCCTATTCCCGTCACGACTCCGTCTGCCGGGAATGCCTTGTCCGCAAGACCAAAGCTCGTTGCTCTGTGTTTGACAAATCTGTCGAACTCTTCGAAGCTTCCTTCGTCACAGAGAACATCGATTCTCTCTCTGGCAGTTAACTTTCCTGCTTTATGCTGCTTCTCGATCTTTTCCTGACCACCACCAAGGATGATCTGTTCGCTCTTTTCAAAAAACTCTTCAAGTCTACCGGCCAATTCATTCGCCCCCTAGTGGTGTCCTTCGACAAGTTCAGTCAGAACTCCGCCCGTGCTTTTGGGGTGGAGGAAGACTACTTTTGTTCCCCCGGCTCCGTCTTCGGGCTCCGTGGAAAGAGGTTTCAGCCCAAGTGAAACGGCTTCTTCAATGGCTGCTTTGACATCGTCAACGTGAAAAGCGATGTGATGTATGCCTTCTCCCCTGCTTTCCAGGAATCTTGATATCTGGCTGTTTTCCGATATCGATTCGAGAAGCTCAATTCGAGTGTCGCCGGCCTTTACGAAGGCAACTTTCAGTCCGCGGTCTTCAAGTTCCTCGATTCCGGTGACTTCCAGTTTAAGAAGGTCTCGGTAGACTGAAAGCCTCTCTTCGATCGATTTTACGGCTATGCCAATATGGTCTATTCTGTCGGATTTCAATTTGATTACCTCCCGATATTCTCAAGAAGATACCTTATTAGTTCTTCAAGTTTATCATTTTCGGCGTAGTGTTCCTTTATAATCTGGTACGCGCTGTTCAAGTTATTGTAAAGGTTGCGCTTAGCGCGTTTCGATGCTAGCCTCCCGGAGCTGCGATAACTGAGAAGTACCTCTTCTATCTCTTCTTGGATCTCCTGAACTCCGCTCCCCCTTATGGAATCTGCCCTCATCACCGGGAATTTCTTTCCGGAAAGTTCCAGGATCGCTCTGGTTCTTGAAGCAAGCTGGTCGGCTCCGGGAAGATCGCTCTTGTTTATCACGAATATGTCTCCGATCTCCATTATTCCAGCCTTCATTGTCTGAACATCGTCTCCAAGTCCGGGCGCCATTACGAGAAGGACGATGTCTGCAAGATTAACGATGTCGGTTTCCGACTGGCCTGCCCCGACCGTCTCCACAAAAATCCTGTCGTAGCCGCTCCTGCCAAGAAACTCAACGCTGTTATAAATTGAAGGACTCAAACCTCCGACGTTTCCCCGGCTGGCCATCGATCTCACGAAGACCCTGGGATCGTCGGTTGCACGTCTCATTCTGATCCTGTCTCCGAGAAAGGCGCCTCCCGTGAAGGGGCTTGACGGATCGATTGCAACGACGGCCGTTGTCCTTTCCTCCACGCTTATGCATGCAAGGCGGTCTGTTAAAGACGACTTGCCTGCCCCCGGACTTCCCGTGACGCCTATTACGCAGTAATCTCGGGCAGGCAGTCCTCCGATGATCTTTCTAGCTGAATCAGTGTCGTTTTCAATTATGCTCAGCGATCTCGAAATCTTGAGCTGGTCGATACCGGGTTTCATTGAGTTCATTTCTTAACCGTTTCCTCTATCTTATCTATGATTGATTTCAGTGAGGTTCCCGGCCCGAAAACTTCGAAGATACCGGCCCTTCTTAACTCATCGGCGTCCTCTGCGGGAATTATTCCGCCGACAAAGAGAGGCTTATCGCCAATTCCTGCTTCTTTCATGAGTTGAAGCACTTTGGTGCAAATCTTCATGTGGGCGCCAGATAGTATCGAGAGCCCCACAACGTCAACGTCTTCCTGAAGCGCGGCCTTTACGACCGATTCGGGAGACTGCCTGAGACCTGTGTAGATAACTTCCATTCCGGCGTCTCGAAGAGCCATAGCGACGACTTTGGCGCCTCTGTCATGTCCATCGAGTCCGGGCTTTGCCACGAGTACTTTTATCTTCATTGTCTTCACCTCTCTCTAAAGAATCACTGCTTCGGTGTATTCTCCGAAGACGTCTCTCAGGGCGTTCGCAATTTCACCCAGAGTCGCGTATGCCTTAACGGCCTTCAGTATGAATGGCATAAGGTTTTCGCTTCCCTGAGCGGCCTTCTTCAGGTCCTCAAGTAGTCTCCGGACTTCCTCATTGTCTCTCTTCTTTCTGAGGGTTTCGATCTTCTTCTTCTGTCTATCCTCAATGGCCGGGTCGAGTCTAAGGAGGTCTCTGCCTTGTTCCTCGTCGGCAGCAAATTCATTAAGACCGACGATTATCTGGTCCTTGTTTTCAATCGCAACCTGATACTTGTATGCGCTATCGAGAATTTCCTTCTGAACAAAGCCTGCTCTAACGGCCTCGACCATTCCTCCCAGGTCGTCTATCTTTTCGATATAGTCGAGAGCCTTTTCTTCCATCGTGTTTGTAAGTTCTTCAATGAAGTAGGCGCCACCCAACGGGTCGACTGTGTCCGCTACGCCCGTTTCAGAGGCGATTATCTGCTGTGTTCTCAACGCGATGGTTACGGAATCTTCTGTTGGCAGACCGAGAGCCTCGTCGAAGGAATTCGTATGAAGAGATTGTGTGCCTCCGAGAACTGCGGCCAAAGCCTGGAAAGCAACCCTGACAATGTTGTTCATGGGCTGTTGTGCGGTGAGGGTAGATCCACCAGTTTGAGTGTGGAATCTCAGCATCATTGCCTTTTCGTCTGTTACACCGAACCTCTCTTTCATTATCTTTGCCCACAGTCTTCTAGCTGCCCTGAACTTCGCAATTTCTTCCAGGAAGCCATTATGTGAATTGAAGAAGAAAGAGAGTCTCTTGCCGAATACGTTTGGATCGAGTCCTGCATCAATCGCTGCCTGTACGTAAGCTATACCGTCGGCGAGAGTGAAGGCGATCTCCTGAACCGAATTGGCTCCGGCCTCTCTTATGTGATATCCGCTAATGCTTATAGTGTTGAAATCGGGGAGGTTCTTTGAACAGTATTCGAAGATATCCGTAATTAACCTCATGGATGAATCGGGGGGAAAGATGTAAGTTCCTCTTGCTATGTATTCCTTCAGTATGTCGTTTTGAATAGTCCCGGTCAGCTTCAAGGCATCTACTCCCTGCTTTTCACCTACGGCTATGTACATCGCAAGGAGAATAGCGGCTGTGGAGTTAATAGTCATGGATGTGCTCACCCTTTCCAGAGGAATCCCTTCGAAGAGAGTCTCCATGTCCTCCAGCGAATCGATCGCAACTCCCACCCTTCCGACTTCACCTTCAGACATCGGGTCGTCTGAATCGTAACCGATCTGTGTCGGGAGATCGAAGGCAACGGAAAGCCCTGTCTGGCCCTGAGAGAGGAGGTACCTGTATCTGCGGTTTGACTCTTCAGCAGTTCCGAAGCCCGCATACTGCCTCATGGTCCACAAACGGCCCCGGTACATAGTTGGCTGAACACCTCTTGTGAAAGGGTACTCGCCCGGGAATCCGATTTTCTCAACATATTCGTCCTTTTCGGCCGGCGTGTACAGAGTTTCTACTGGCCCGTCGAAGGAAGTCTTGAACTCCTTCTTTCTTTCGGGGAACCTTTTCAGAAGAGGCATTACCTTTTTGTCTTTCCATTCGGCTTTCAGTTTTTCCAGTCTCTCGTGATAGCTCACAAAATCTCCTCCATTCATGAGTTCTGTATAATGATCTTGATTGACCAATTATCTTCTGCATTCAGACTTCGCTATTACGATTATAACTGTCCTGAACCTCTTTGTGAGTCCAACTTCCTAACTTCTTGGCCTTAGGCTATAATTGGTGAGGAGGTGTTTTCATGAATCTAGACAGACTGACAGACGTGGTTTTTGTTCCGGGTATGACCGGAAGAGAAGAGATGATAAGGGCCAAGATAATCGAGATGCTTCCCGAAGGCGTTGAGGCCTTTGTAGATGATCTTGGAAATGTTATGGTTGAAGCCGGAAGCGGAGAATCGACAATCGCCTTTGCTGCCCACATGGATGAGATTGGCCTGCTCGTTACAGGGATTAATTCCGATGGATCTCTCAACTTCAAAAAGGTTGGGGGAATCGCCGACGAGCTTCTAGTAGGTAGACATCTCGACGTCATCACGTCTTCGGGAGAATCGATAGACGGAGTCATTGGAATGACACCTCCACACCTCCGAGAAAAGGCAGATCTTTCGTGGCAAAATCTTGTCATCGACGTTGGGACATCTTCCAGAGATGAAACCTCCGGAATTGGAATTGACGTACTTGATTATGCAGTATTCAGAAAACAGATTTCAATATTGAACGACAAATTCGTGGCCGTGAGATCTCTTGACGATAGATCGGGCTGTCTCGCTCTGCTCGATCTTCTCGATATGTTGGTCAAGGTAAACCTAAACAGGAGAGTCGTTCTTGCCTGGACGGTGCAGGAAGAGATAGGTTTGATTGGAGCGAGAGCGCTCTCAGAGAAGCTGAAACCGGACCTATTTTTCCCGGTCGATTCCTTCGCCTGCTGCTCGAGACTGACAGGGGACGTCAAGCCTGGGAACGGGGCCGTCTTAAGAATGTCGGACACCTCATCGCTCGGTGATTACGGTCTTGGAAAGCGCCTTATGGAATTTGCAAAAGAGAAGGAAATCCCACTGCAGGTAGGAGTTACTGGTGGAGGCACCGACGGAATTCCCTTCCAGCAGAAGGGAACAAAGATGGTTCCTCTGGCGCTTGCGGTGAAGTATCTTCATTCCGAGACAGAATACATTTCTATGGAAGATTACGACAATCTGCTGAGATTGATGTTTCTTCTTTCAACTGAATTTACGCTCTGATGAACAGTCCAGAGCGAATGAGGAAGTGGCTCGTCTCTTCGGGAGTCCTCAACAGAGTCAGCAAACCCAGTCGCTATATTGGCAAGGAGCTGAACAGGGTAATGAAGAATCCCGCAGAGAAGTTGAGGATTCTTCTTGCCTTTCCCGATACATATGAAGTCGGTATGTCCCATCTGGGGCTCAAGATACTTTATAAAGAACTCAACGCAGTCGATGGGTTCTATGCTGAAAGAGCGTATCTTCCCTGGAAGGATATGATAGGTGAAATGCGCGACGCCGAGATCCCTCTTTTTTCTTTGGAGACATACACCCCGGCAATCGACTTCGATATCCTGGGAATAACTCTTCAGTACGAACTTTGCTACAGCAATGTTCTCGCAGTTCTCGATCTTGCAGATATTCCCCTTCTCCAGAAAGAGAGAACTACCGAACCCATAGTGCTGGGCGGCGGGCCTTGCTCGACAAATCCCGAGCCTATGGCCGACTACTTCGACGCCTTCGTAATTGGCGATGGAGAGGCAGTAACCCCGATTCTTTGCAACGTGGTGAAGGAAAACATCTACCTTTTGAAATCCGGGAGAAGAAGCGAGCTACTCCAGTTGCTTTCGCAAGTTCAGGGAGTCTACGTGCCCTCAGTAGGGAAGAAGGCGACAGTTAAGGCTGTAATTGGAGATCTTTCAGACTACGAGATGGACAGCAATCCTCTCGTTCCATACATGCGAACAGTCCACGATAGAGCGGTGTTTGAGGTAATGCGCGGCTGCAATCGCGGGTGCAGATTCTGCCAGGCGGGAATGATCTACAGGCCTGTCAGGGAGCGTGGAGTGGAGGAAATAAGACGGTCTGTGCGGAAGGTCCTGGAGCAGACTGGGTATGAAGAAATCTCCTTTCTCTCGTTGTCGACTATGGATCACTCTTCCATAGATCTCTTAACTGAAGAGATATTGCCTTTGCTCCAACCCCAAAGGGTCGCCCTCTCTCTGCCGAGCACGCGCATAGATTCTTTCGGAGTGGAGATCGCTTCTAAGATAGCTTCGATAAGGAAGACCGGTTTGACTTTCGCACCCGAGGCAGGTTCTCAAAGACTGAGAAACGTGATCAACAAGAACGTATCGGAAGACGATCTTATGTCTACCGTTAAAGCGGCGAGGAATAACGGCTGGCAGAGAGTCAAACTCTATTTCATGATAGGACTTCCGACCGAAAGAGATGAGGATCTTGAAGAGATAGTCAGGTTGGCGAGGCGGGTCAAAGCCGTTGGTTTCAGAGAAGTCTCAGTTTCGGCCGCAATCTTCATTCCAAAGGCTCACACACCGTTCCAGTTTGCACAACAGATAGGCGAAGTTGAAGCGGCAAGAAGACTTGGCATTCTTAAGAGGCTTTCTGGAAGAGGGATCCAGCTTAGCAGTCACGATCCATCTAGCAGTACAATCGAAGGTGTTCTCAGCAGAGGGAACAGAGAGGTCGGCAAAGCGATATTGAAGGCCTACAGATTGGGCGCAATCTTCGACGAATGGAACGAGGAGTTTGATGCCGCAATATGGCACGAAGCCTTTCGGGCTGAGGAAATCGATGTAGATGATTATATGAGAGGCTACGATACACATGAAGAGCTTCCATGGGAACACATTTCCACTGGAATCTCTAAGGAGTTTCTAATTGAAGAATACGAGAAGGCACTACGGGAAGAGACTACCGGAGACTGCAGGTGGGAAGGCTGTACCGGCTGCGCCGTCTGTCAGACTCTAAACGTCTCTAATGTGCTTCGCAAAGTTTGAGAGCGCTCATTTTTGACGCTTCGGTGATGTCGCCCGCGCCGAGAAAGAGGATGACGGCATCTCTTTTCTTTTCCAGCCATTCGAGTATCTCCGAGTAGTTTACGGCATGTACAGCCGGAACACCGTAGCTACTCAAACCTTTCAAGACCTCTGTCTCGTCTATTGCATACTGCCCCTTTTCATAAGCTTCGTAGAGCTTGTATACACAGACCTCGGTTGCATCCTTAAGTGACATCGCAAACCGACCGTTTTCCCTGACCAATCTCGAATATCTATGTGGCTGAAAGACCACTACAACGTTCTTACCGGGGAAGAATTCGCGAGCGCCTCGAATGGTACTGCTTATTTCGTCCGGAGTATGAGCGTAGTCATCAAAGAAAAAGAGGTTTCTGAAATCATCGAGACCCCTAAAAGTGAACCTTCTGTCAACCGACCTATATGACTCCAAGGAGTTCTTTATCGATTCAATTGGAACTCCCATTTCGTGTGCAAGAGCAACTGCTGCAGTTGCATTGTAAGCGTTGTATTCACCTGGAATCATGAGCTTGAAGAGTCCGAGATCGGTATCTCCCTTCCAGCACCTGAAAGTCTGATTCATTATTCCCGTCGCTCTGTCGGAGAAGCGATAATCGCCTCTGTCTCTTCCGAAGGTTAGAGAGCCTTTGAAAATCCTTTCAGAAACAGAATCATCGGCATTCGTAACCAACATCTTTTCGACTCCTCTGGCAAAGTACTTGAAGTGATTCTTGAGATTGTCGAACGAGTTATCGTAGTGTTCGAGGTGATCGCCCCGTACGTTGGTGATTATCGCGTAGTCTGGCTTAAATGAAGCAAAGAAACCGTCGCTCTCATCCAGCTCACTTACGATAAGACCCTCGCCCTTTCTATAGTTTCCATCGCTCAAGAGAGGATTTATTCCACCAAGCAAAACCGTGGGGTCTCTTCCGGAGTCGACAAGAATTTTTGAAATCATAGCTGTAGTAGTCGTCTTTCCATCGGTCCCGGTTACACAAAGAGAAGTGTTTCTCGAAAGAAGGTTCTTGAGCAGCTCCATTCTGTATATAGTAGGTACACCTTCCGACATAGCCCTAACCAGCTCCGGGTTTCCCTGCTTAATGGCAGTGGTTCTCACCACCACATCGGGTTTTTCGAAGTTCTCATAAGAATGGCCAATGAAGATATTTATGCCTTTCGCGCGAAGGTAGTCTACCCTTTCGTTTTCTTCGTAATTCGATCCGTAAACCTGGTCACCCTCAGATGCTAAGTGCATTGCCAGACCGCTCATTCCAATTCCGCCAATGCCAATAAAATGATATTTCAAATCGATTCCTCCCGGAGTATATTATCCAAAATAATTTCAACTGGTCTTCTTGGAGGTTTGTAACAGGTCTCTCTTTGCAACATTTCTCTTATTGCAATGCTCAAAGCTGTGGAGGTCAAATTCTCTTCCAGTATAACATAACCCAATCCAACTCTTTCCAGCGAGCGAGCGTTGTGAAATTGGTGATTTTCTGCGGCGCCGGGCCACGGTATTATTATACCCTTTCTTCCAAAATACTGTAGCTCTGCGATAGTAGTTGCTCCTCCCCTTGACACGACAAGATCGGCGCAGGCTATTGCGTCTGTGAGGTCCTCTATATAAGAAAATGAGCGAACAAATGGGAATCTATTAAGAGAGAGGGCCCAGTTATCGTCACCTGTAGAATGGAGGAAAGTTAATCTGTCACCGCTCCCTTCAATTTCGCTGTAAAACTTTTCTAGAGCGCTATTTACCACTTCCGATCCAAGACTTCCACCCAACACTACAATGAAAGGACTCTCCTCTGAAAGATCAAATCTGTTCCTTACTTCGCTTTTCGTTGATTTTGCCTCTCTCACCGGGTTACCGGATAATATGATCCTTTCTGCCGGGATTTCGAGCTTACTACGGCTCTCCTCAAATGATATGAACAATAGCCTTGCATACCTCGCAAGACTCTTATTTGCTATTCCCACTACTGAATTCTGTTCGTGAATGTACACAGGTATCCCCAGTTTATGCGAGGCTTTGACAACTGGATAGGAAACATAGCCTCCCGTCGAAAACAGGAAATCCGGTGAGAATTCGGCCAGGCGTTCTCTTACCAATCTCTCGCTCTTTAAGTGAGAAAAGAGTATCCCCGCATTCGCCGGGCTGTACAGAGGCCTCTTAAGACCCGTCAGCTCCAGAGGGACTTTCTTTGCCTCTGGAAAGTCCTCTCCAACGCTCCTGTCATCTATCTTTCCAGAGACAGTGAAGTACAGAAGATCGATTTCCCTTAGCCTTTTTAGCTCCTGCAAGATCGAGACGGCAGGATAGTAATGACCACCGGTTCCACCGCCGCAAAAAGCTACCTTAAGCTTTTGCATTCTCTTTTTCCTTTTCTTCTTCCGATTCGATGAGTATGGAGAAGACCAGACCGTAACCGATCATCAAGGACATGATCGAAGAACCGCCGGAGCTTACAAATGGCAGGGTAACACCGGTTGCCGGGAAAAGGCCGAGATTGACAGCTATGTTGATGGTTGCCTGGATCATTATGTAAAGAGCGAATCCGACTATGTAGAGTTTGCCTTCGAGAGCGGTCGAGCCCCTCAGTCCAGCGACGATGAGCTCCCTTATGAAGCCCACATATGCAAGCATCAGCACAAGCAGGCCAATTAGGCCGAGCTCCTCTCCAATGACTGCAAATATGAAGTCGGAGTAACTAACCGGAAGGTAGTACTTGACCAGCCCCATTCCAAGCCCCTTTCCTGTGAGTCCGCCGGAAGAGATTGCCATCAGCGAGTACGAAACCTGTTCATGTTCCTCGCCAGTAAAGGAGGACAAAAATGAAGTTATTCTCTGAATCTGATATTCTTCTATGAATCCACCGCTGTAGAGAACAAGAAGCAGAATAACTACGAAGATCAACGCAAGACCTATGTATCGCATTTTGATCCCGCCGATTATCATCATTACAAATGTTATCGCAACCATGATGCCCGTGGTCGAGAGGTCCGGTTCGATGAAGACGAGCATTGCAAGTGGAGCAAGAATTCCAAGCGGAATCAGGAAAGTGTTAAGAAAATTTCTCTTCTTAAGTCCTCCGAAGTATTTAGCGAGTACGATCAACAGAGAGATCTTTGCAAACTCCGAAATCTGGAGAGAAAAGCTTCCGATATCTATCCACCTGTGTGAACCACCCCTGTCGGCAAAAAAGAGAACGGCGACAAGCAGTATTAGCGTAAGTGGATAGTAAACTGTGAAGGCTCTCTTGAAGTGCCAGGAGCCCTTCATATAAATAATTATCAGCGCACCCGCGAGCCCTATAGCAAAGGCAATCAGCTGCCTCTCAAGAAACTCAGAAGCAGTTACTCCGGGATGCCTCGCCTCCATGCTTATTCCGGCGCTGTAAATGAAGACTAGTCCAAATATAATGAAGACACTTGAATACAGCGCCAGCATTAGATACGTTCTCTTCATGATCACTCCAATGCGTTTACAATCTCTCTGAAATGATTTCCTCTCTCTCCGTAATTCCTGTAAAGATCGAAGCTAGACCCTGCCGGGCTCAGAACCACGCAATCGCCGTCTTGGGAAATCCGTTTGCTTATGGAAACTGCGTCGGCCATGTTCCCCGCATCAGAAAAGGGGATTCCCCTCATTTGAAGTTTAGCAGATAATGTCCTCATTGAGGTTCCCATCATGACAACGTGTTTCAGTTGACCTAACTGTTCGATCAACTCGACATATGTCTCATCTTTCTCCTGACCCCCGAGAATCAGAATTGTTTTCGACAGTTCGAAATTTCTCAGAGCGGCACTGACTGCGTGGGCGTTGGTCGCCTTCGAATCGTCGTAGTACTTCACACCTTCAAACTCTCTTACTAGCTCGAGTCTGTGAGAGAGAAAAGAGTAGCTTTTCAGCTCTTGGAAAACATCTTCGGCCGATAGGCCGATGAGCTGTGAGATCATCAGAACTACCAGTGTATTCTCGAAGTTATGTAGACCGAGGTATGGAAGATCTGCCGTCTTGAACTCTACACCGGAGATTCTCAAGTGTTCCCTGTCGAAAGTATCGTCTCCCGAGTCCGACATCGAAAACAATCGAAGCTTGCAGCCGGCAAGAGACTCTTTATGACTATCTAGAATTCTCTCTGGAAGAAGAGTCACACCCTCGGTCATTTTTGCAAGCCGGAGCTTGGATTTGAAGTAATCATCGATGCCTTTATGGTAGTCGAGATGGTCTTCTCCCAGATTTATGATCGCAGAGAGATGAAAACGCTTCTGCTCCTCTGCAAACCATCTAAGCTGAAATGAACTGACTTCGAGAACGTAGTAATCGAAGTCTTCGCCTGCAATTCCGGCAAGAGGATCTCCCAGATTTCCTCCCTGAAAGACCTTTCGTCTCTTTCCGGAGATGATGTGGTTTAACATAGTTACGGTTGTAGATTTTCCATTTGTTCCGGTTATACCTATCACGGTTCCCCTGGGCTTCGACCACAGTCTGTCTAGAGAGACTTCAAGCTCGGTCGTAAAGTACTTGCCCGAGTTGATTATTCTACTGCCAACTTCGGAAAAGGGTGAAACGCCGGGTGAAACGATGAAAGAATCGCACTCATACAGCTTATCTGTATGCCCATCCTCTTCAAATTCTATAGAATGTTCTTTCATGAGCGTCTTTGCTTCTGGCACTATAGTGCCACTGTCGGAAACAAACAGAGCTAGTGGATCCCTTTGTTCAACAAAAGTAGTTAGGAGCTTCTGATTAGATATCCCGAATCCCACGAACCCGATCTTACCTTTCAGCATCAAACGCACCTACCAGGTGAGCAGTCCAAAGACTGCTCCAATGAAAGCGATCAACGAAAATCTGAAGGCAATTTTACTTTCTTTCCAGTTTGAAAGTTCGAAGTGATGGTGTATGGGAGACATTTTGAACACCCTCTTTCCAAAGATTTTAAAGGAAAAAACTTGGATGATGACGCTGAACATCTCGACAAGGAACATCATGCCAAAGAAGAGGAGATAGCCTTCCCGGCCGTCCACGGAAAACATGACAGCTATCATTCCACCCAATCCTATCGATCCGGTATCTCCCATAAAAACAGTGGCTGGAAACCAGTTGTGCCATAGAAACCCTGCGAGAGCACCGCAAATCGGTGCGATTATTCCGTTTTGCCAGACAGGAAGCATGAGCATCGGAGCAAGTGAGAAAATAAACATCGAACCGGCAAGTCCGTCAACTCCATCAGAGAGGTTAACTGCATTGCTCATTCCAGCTATTATTACTGCCGAGATAGGATAGTAGGCAAAACCGAAGTCAATCTTCCCAAGAAGCGGAAGCGCCATGTAAGTGTGCGGATTGACAAGCTGGATAAGAAAGACAATTATAGAGGCCGACAACAACTGCAGCAGTAGTTTCTTTCTGCCGCTCAGGCCAGACGCGTTCTTCTTAACGATCTTCGAAAGGTCGTCTACAAGTCCAATAATGCCAAAGAGCACGCCGGAGAGTATCACGATCAGGATCTCGACTCTGAAGGAAAAGATCAAAGCTACAGCGAGCGCGATGGGAAGGAGAATGATCCCCGCCGCCGTGGGCGTTCCGGTTTTGTAATTGTGAAGATCCGGCCCTTCCTCTCGAATATATTGACCGATCCTCTTCCTTCGCTGGTATCTCTTGAAGGGTTCGATGGCAAGTGCGCTCAACAGGAAGGTCAGAAGAAAGGAGAAGGCTTCTTTAGGCATTTCGAATCAGCTCCAGAAATGATTCGTAAACTCTCTCCAGAGCTACTGCTCTTGAGGCTTTGAAGAAGATCAGATCTCCTGGCATGACGTTTCTTTGTAGCCAGGAAGCCACTTCCTTAATTTCGCTGCTCACCAGGGAAGGCTCAATATTCTTTGAAGCCCCTTCGATTGCTTTGTCCTGATTGAACAGGACCGTTTTGTCGAAACTCTTCAAGAGCTTTCCAAGTTTCTCATGAGTTCGCGTCTCCTCTTTACCCTGTTCTAGTATTGAACCTGCAACCGCGATCTTCCTTAAGTGCCGGAGTTTCTCAATCGATAGCAATGCCGATTCCCAGGATTCGAGGCTGCTATTGTAGAAATCACTTATCAGGGTGATTCCATGGAGAGTCTCGACAGAAAATCTGTCCTTGAAAGGTAATCTGAAGTCATTAAGGAAGATAGAAGGCTCGGGGAGGCCCGCAAACAGTGTCACAAGATAAGCGGCACCAAGATCCATTAGCTGGCCATAGCTCCAAACGCCTTTTAGTCTGGCAAAACGATCACCTTGACAGTCGAAGTGTAGCATCGTGTCGCACCCGTCGTATGAGAAGTCAATTATGGAAAAGTCGGCGTCACTTCTTCCAAAGAGGGCTTTCTCGACCGTTAAGCTGGCGGCAAACTCTCTAAGCCTTTCATCACACCCTCCCAGTATTGCTTTGGAAAGCCTTCTCGAATCGAATATTGAGAGCTTCTCCAGCAGCAGTTCTTCTGGGTGTTTGAAGTTCCCCACATGAGCAGTTCCGACGTTGAGAAGTACGCAAAGATCTGGTTCCACCAGATCGACAAGTCTCTTTATGTCTCCCCTAGCACTTGTCCCGAATTCGAAGACTCCATATTGAGATGAGAGGAGCCTTCTCCTGTTTTCGAGTAGCGACAAAGGCAGCCCAATTTCAGTGTTCAAGTTACCGGCCGTTTTGAAGGTCTTTCCAAGTTTTGAAAGAAGATGCGCCGTTATCTCCTTCGTTGTGGTCTTCCCGTTGGAACCAGTGATTCCGATCCTGCTCTTGAGTTTTGCTCGAGACAGGACTTTTCTCGCCGCTTCCATCAATAGTTCTTTAGTATCGTCAACCGTTATTACTCTACTGCTTGCAGATGACCTATTAGCGAAGACCAGGAAAGCTCCTGCCGAAAGGGCTTCGTCAACGAAGTCGTTACCGTCCACACGTTCGCCCTCCAGCCCCACGAAGACATCACCGTCCGACACTCTTCTTGAATCAATTACTATCGGTCTCTCTTCTGTGTGAATCAAAAACTCTTCAACCGCCGATTTCGGTGTCACTTCTTAATGTGCCTCCGGAACTTACTCTCAAGTATGTCCTTCACTACAAGTTTGTCGTTGAAGGGAACCTTTCTGTCGCGTAGAATCTGAAAGTCTTCATGACCGCGTCCGGCTATCAAAACCATATCCTGGCGGTTCGCCAGCGTAAGTGCAACTGATATTGCCTCCCGTCTGTCGGGAATGACCAGATACGGCTTGAACTTGTCCACACCGCTTTCAAGATCCTGGAGAATTTCTACAGGGTCATCAAGCTTTGGATCGTCGGAAGTTAGAATAACCACGTCACTGAATTTCGAAGAGACCCCTGCCATCAACGGCCGCTTTCCTTTGTCGGCCGAACCACCGGCTCCAAAGACAAGAATTAGCCTTCCCGGAGTCAGCCTTCTGGCAGTTTTCAGAAGTTTTTCCATAGCGTCTGGCGTATGCGCGAAGTCAATTACAACATCGAAGCCGTATTTAGTTGCTTCCTCGACAAACTCGAATCTTCCAGGGACGCCTCCAAAAGAGGAGATTGCTTTTGCTATGTGATCAAGGTCGTAATTAAGTGAATTTAGAGCGGCAATAGCGGCCGCAATGTTGTAGGCATTGTGTTCTCCAATCAGTCTCGAATATATTCTGTGCGAGGAGCCGTAAGGAGTTTGTATCGTAAAATCCATTCCCGTTCGCGAAATATCCAGATTCTCGATCCTGTAATCCGACTCATCGCCAAAACCGTAAGTAGTGATTCTGTTTCTGGCGATGTGGATGTCTGCGATGTTCACCTTGTCACCATTTGCGATGGCGATACCATTTGCCTTCAACAAAGAGAACATCCTCATTTTAGACCTGTAGTAGTCGTCAAAGGTGGGGTGAAAATCCAGGTGATCTCTGGTCACGTTGCTGATTATTCCAACATCGAAGCGCATTCCCTCTACCCTGTTCATTGAAAGCGAGTGAGAAGAGACCTCCATTATGAAATACTCGCTCTTCATCTTGGCGGAAAGCTGGAGAAGTTTCGCCAGTTCAACGGGCCCGGGAGTCGTGTTTTTTGGGTTCGAATATATACTTTCACCCACAACATTTCTTACGGTGCCTATCAATGATGCCTTTCTTTCAAATGAAGAGAGAACATGGTAGATCAGGGTCGTGATGGTTGTCTTCCCGTTTGTGCCAGTTACACCGATAGTGGTTAGCTTTCTGTAAGGATGGCTGTACTCTTCCATGGTAAGCAATGCCTCTACAAAACGAGAACTCTTCACATAAACAACAGGAACACTCACTTCCTCGTCTTCTATCGGCATTTCCGCAATCAAAGCGACCGCGCCCTTCCTCTGAAGTTCCCTCGCAATCAGATGTGAATCGAAACTCGTGCCCTTGATGCATATGAAGAGGTTTTTCTCTCTAAGAACCCTTGAGTCACTCTCAATATGATCAAATTCCGGATCGATGTTGCCGGGATTCACCACCTGAAGAACACTGTTGCCGAGGAGTTCTATGACCTGAGATAACCTCATTGATCACACCCCTTTCGCTCTTATTGATTGTATCATCGGTCTCTGAAGTTGACAACAGAGGCGGCATATGGTAACATTTATTAGCAGTCTATGGGAGGGAGTGCTAAGTGTCGAAAAAACGAACAGGTGGCCCAGAACTGAATCCCAGGCAGATAAGGGTGCTATACTGCGTTTCTAGAGAATACATCTCTTCTGGAAAACCTGTGAGTTCTAAGCAGGTTCTGGAGCACTCTAATCTCAAGTTCAGTTCTGCAACAGTAAGAAATGATATGAGAAAACTCGAGTTTCTCGGATACATATACCAGCCGCACACCTCTGCGGGCCGTGTTCTGACGGACAAGGGGTTTAGGTTCTACCTTGATTCGGTAAGGACTATCACGGATGATCTTCAGGAAAGCAATGTTGCGATAGCTATAAGACAGACAAGCATTGTTGGTGACGTGGAGCATCTCTTGCAGGGGATGACAAGGATACTTGCTCGTGCCGTGTCGGGATTCGTGGTGATTGAGAAACCCAAGTTTGATAGCTTACATGTTAACAGCGTAGCGATTTCGAAGATAACCGATGGCTACCTCAATGTGTCAATAGTCACCGATCTTGGAGTAAGCCTCAATACTACTGTCTTTGTGGGAACCAGCAATTTCGATATTTCGAGTTTTCAGAAGTACGTAAATATGGCCGTTGTGGGAAAGACGATCGGTGAGATAAGAAAGGGAATCAAGAATGTCGAGCTTAGATACGACCAGTGGCACGACAGAAGATTGCAGGATATTATTCACTTTTTACAGAGCATTTTTGAGAAGGAAGACGAAGAGAAGTACTACAAGTACGGCCTCGAGTTCATTATTTCGAACGACCATCTAGATTCTTCAGATATCTCTGGGCTGGTAAGATCTGTCGAAAATCCGAGGAATCTTGAGTTGTTACTGAGTTCCTTTGGTGAATTTGATGATTACAGGGTCTTCATAGGCGATGAAGTTGGAAGGGATGAACTAAAGAACTTCGCAGTATTTGCCTCCCCATATACAAGAAAGAATGAGAAGATAGGATATGTCTTCATTATTTCGCCAAAGCTGACCTACTACGAGAAGATAAACGCGTACTTGAGCTTTTCAATAAATAGATTATCAGAGGTTTTTTCGAATAGATAGGAGGAAAGCAATATGATGCAAGACAGAGACGAGAAGAATCTTGAAGAAATCAGAAAGGAATTCGATGAGAAAGAAAGACTTGGAGAGAACAAGATACAGGAATCAGAAGTCCGCGAAGAGTCAGAAATAGAAGGAATGAAGGATGCCCAAGAAGTGAGCAATGAAAAGCCAAATGCCTCTGTAGAAGAGTCAGAGATAGACGAGTCGGAAGTTTTGAAGAATGAGATAAGAGCTCTTAAGGAAGAAAATGCGAGACTTAGAGCGGAATTCATCAACTACAGAAACGCCCTGATTCGAGAGTCTGAAGAGAATTCAAAGAGACACAAAGAGAGGACGATTCTCAAACTAATAGATGTATACGATAATCTTGGACGTGCCCTGGAAAACACAGAAGATTCAAGCGAGGGTCTAGTCTCGGGTATCAGATTGATTCACAAATCTATCGAGCGGCTAATGTTTGACGAAGGGCTCTCCCTAATAATCCCCGAGATCGGTAAGCCCTTTGACCCCTTTTCCCATGAGGTCGAGGGGACCGTTTCTTCAGAAGAGGTTCCGGACATGGCCGTGTTTGGTGTTGTGAAAAGCGGATATAAATTGAATGGTAAGGTTCTCAAGCCTGCTAGAGTCGTTGTTGCCGTAAACAACTCTTCCGAGTTCGAATGAGAGCCTTCGGTGGTGATATAGATGGCTCAGTCAAGAAAAGATTATTATGAGATTCTCGGAGTCTCTCGAAACGCTTCCGATGAAGATATAAGAAAGGCCTACAGGAAACTGGTCAAGGAATGGCATCCTGACGCCTATAAGGGATCCAGCAAAAAGGATGCAGAATCGAAGTTCAAAGAAATCCAGGAGGCGTATGAGGTTCTCTCCGACAAGGAAAAGAGGGCAATGTTCGACCGTTTCGGATATGTTGGCGACCCCTCTTCCTTCAGCCGCGGTTCGGGGAGGACTCCGGGTAATGCCGGAGGGAGTTTCGATGACATCTTTGGGGATTTCCAGGATGTCTTCGACGTTTTCTTTGGAGGAAACAGATCCGGTGCTACGAGCAGATCTCAGGGTCCGAGAGCGGTCAGGGGAGAGGATATTCACGCGTCGGTCGTTATTGAGCTGAGAGACGTAATCCTGGGGAAGAAAGTAGTTCTCGAGTACGACAGGAACAAGGTCTGTCAAAGCTGTAACGGAACGGGTGCAGAGGGTGGCACAAGTTATAGAACCTGTCCCACGTGTAACGGCAGCGGTTACGTGAAGGAAGAGCATAGATCATTCTTTGGTATGTTCAGCAATACTCATGCCTGCAACACTTGCAATGGTTCAGGAAGAATAATAGACAAGCGATGTGGTGTTTGCGGTGGAAGAGGCTTTGAGAAGGAGAGACACAAGGTCAGTGTGACTATTCCCGCCGGTGTTGAAAATGGTGCAACCCTAAGGATTGGTGGTCATGGGAATGCAGGACAGAATGGAGGCCCGTATGGCGATCTTTACGTCAGTGTGAGGGTCGAAATGCCCACAGAATTTAGGCGTAGCGGGAATGATCTTTATGTCAGCAAAGAGATAGACTATGTTGAAGCGGCTCTGGGTACCACGTCAGAGGTTCAGCTTCCCGAGGGAGGAACGGAGACCCTAAAAGTCCCGGCGGGGACAAGTCCCAACACGGTCTTCAGAATGAAGAATCTCGGCGTTCCCAGTGTATCTGGAGGTAGGCGCGGAGATCTCCTGGTAACTGTAAGAGTCAATATTGGCAAACCTTCAAGCAAGGAGAAGAAACTTCTACAGCAAATTGCAAAGCTCAAGAATTCGAGGGTTGTAGATTGAATTGAGCAGGAAGACTTTTCTTGATTACTTTCTGATCACGGTCGGATCAGTACTGACCGCAGTATCAATAGTGTCATTCATGATCCCAAACAACATCATTGCCGGTGGGGTTAGTGGGCTGGCAATAATTGTTTTCAGGGTCTTTGGACTCTGGGTGGGCGCCCAGATGTTTGTGTACAACATCGCTCTCTTTCTTCTTGCCTTCGTGATTCTGGGAGTGGGTTTTGGAATAAAGTCAATATACTCTGCGGTTCTAATGTCCTTGAGTGTCGATGTCCTTCAGAGAATGAAATTCCCCGTTTTCGATGCCTCTACGACTCAAGACGGGTTTCTTCTAGTGGCAATCTACGGCGGTGTAATTGCAGGCGCGGGAATGGGTTTGGTTCTCTGGCGAGGGGCCTCGACCGGTGGTACGGATATCCTTGCCATGATATTCTCCAAGTATCTGGGCTTCAGTACCGGTACGGGTCTACTGATAAGCGATTCGTTAATAACCATGCTTGCGGTCGTTGTGTTCGGCCCAATTGCGGCTATGTACGGAATTATCACGATTTTCACCACTAGCAAGACAATAGACGGAATAATCGAGGGTGTGGGGAACACCAGGACGGCCTTTGTGATAAGCAAGGAAAGTGAAGCGATCAAGAATCGAATCATCAAAGAGATGGAGCGCGGTACGACAATGCTTAAGGCCACCGGTGGTTTCTCCGGCGAGGAGAGGCCGGTCCTTATGGTTTCGATAAGGCGGAGAGAGATCGGACAGTTGAGGCACATTGTGAAAGCTACAGACAAACGGGCCTTTGTGATAATTGTAAACAATTCTGAAGTCTTCGGTGAGGGCTTCAAGAATCTCAATTGAGGAGATGCGATGAGGTACATATGTTTCGACACTTCTTCAAGAACCCTTCTTCTCTCTGTCAGTAATGGCAGGGCAGTTATTGATATAAAAGCGCAAGAGGTCGACAGATACGGCTCGATGCTGGCCGTAATTATAAAACAGTCCATAGACAACTTGAATCTCAAGGCCTCGGAACTCGATTTTATTGGAGTTGGGGTAGGGCCCGGTTCGCTAACGGGACTGAGGGTCGGTATCTCAACGGCAAAAGGAATGGCCTTTCCCTTTGATCTTCCCACCGTCCAGTTCAACTCTCTTGACATTCTTGCAAGGCCGATCGATAGCGAGAGATTCGTTGTCTTGAGACGTGGAAGAGAGGGGCACTATTACTGGAGAGAGTACAGAAAGGGAATTCCGTTTGGAGCGACGAGTTTCACAAGTACCGCAGAACTCGTATCCCGAATCGATGCTTCAGAGATCGAGCTCTTCCTAGATGGCGATATGGATCCCGAATTTGACGGCTTCAGAATTAGTCATGTGGAGCGTTGCGATCCCTCTGTAATGAGGAACGTTGCGGTCGAAAAGTTCTCTGGCGGGGATACAATAAAGTACTCCAGTTTGGAGCCGATATATCTTCAGAAGTCAATAGCCGAGATAAACTGGGAGAAGAAGTCCGAAGGATAACATTAGTCCTTTCTCAGAAGAATCAGTGGAACAAACATTTCCTCAGGAGTCAGTCCCCCGTGCCTCCCTTTGAGAGAGTGTTCCTGCCCGGTGTATTTGAAACACAACGAATAATCGCCCTTAGAGATAGTTATCAACTCACCTCTTCTCTTTCTGAGAGTATTAGTCAGAGGTTTTCCAAAGAGCCTAATCTCATTTATTCCCGATGGTTCTATAATCTCTACATAGTCTCCAAACTCCTCTTCCATCTTCATCCTGGTCCTTTCTCTGTCGAGAGAATAGATGTAAGACATCCGTTGCTCGCCTCCGGGCATCGAGTACATCTCCTCAAAGACAGGATCGAACTTTGACCACCAGATCTCGTGTTCCCAGGGGGTCTCAATCTGACCGTGATCGGCTGTGATTAAGAAAGCCGTGTTTTGTTGAACCCTCTCTTGGAAAAACCTTTCAATTGCGGAGAGCAGTAGTGCGGTCTCTGAAATATACGACAGGGAGTTTGGTCCGTATCTGTGCCCGTATGTGTCGATAAGTCCCCAGTAGACGATGGTCAAGTTTGAACCTTCTTCCGATGAAAGAATGCCATCTAACTCTTCAAACATATCGCCGAGGCCGTGAACGCCCCGTGCTATACCTCCGCGCGAATGCATCCTCGTCAAGCCTGTGTTCACGAAGCTCTTCGAAGTAAGGTGGTATCCTCTTACTCCCACTTCTTTAAGAGATTCAAAGACGGTTGGTCTCTGATTGTACTTAAGAGGATCGAAGCCCAGTCTGGTTAGATTGTCTCTGTCCTGAGTGTAAGGAGTCAATTCGATCATATTAACAAGCCCGCCGTACTCAGGTATATTTTGCAGGTAACCCAGTATTCCGTGTTCTCCCGGTACCGATGCTGTGAATATCGAGGTGAGAGCGCTCGAAGTAGTCGAAGGAAAGACGGATGTAAGCATTCTCACGTCCTCTCTGGTGAAATACTTGAAGCGGTTGCTCTCAAGCACTTCTAAGAGATTGAAGTAACCGACTGCATCTACGACGAACACGACAAGCTTCTCTATTCCTTCAAGACTCAGCCCGTTCTCAGTGAAAGAGTACCCCTTCACCCCTGAGGGTACCTCAGCTCCGAAATGCTTAAGAATAGCCGCCGATAGGTTTACTATAGAATTATTGTCGTATCGTGGATAGATGAACTCCATTGGAAACTCCTTCCACTCTTTGCACACCAAAGCAAGGCGAGACTCGTTAAGAAATGCTTGTTTCCGAAAATCAATATTGGCTTGGGTTCATAATCATTTCTACAATTATATACGATCGCTGCCCCGGCTTTTTTACAGACAAACGCAGAACCAGCACTTGTCTTCGAAACTGCTCTTGTGAAAGAGCCCGGTTCCGGCCTTACAGCCGGAAAGGGCTCAGAATTCGTCATAGCTGATTCACTATTCAAAACACGTCTGCAGGGAAGAACACGTCGAGTGAAACTACTCTTTCACTCCTCCTTGTGTAAGCCCTCCAACTATGTAATCCTGTAACACCAGGAAGAAGATCACCATCGGAACTGCCCCGATGAGAGCCGCTGCAGTGAATGGACCCCAGCTTGTCTCGAATCTTCCCGAAAACTGCCAGAGCCCTACCGCGTAAGTCCATTTGTTCATATCCTGGAGGAGTATTCTGGCAATCAAATACTCGTTGAAGATGTTCATAAATGTGAGAATAGCCACAACAGCCAGAATCGGTCTGGCAAGCGGCAAAATCACCTTTGAAAAGGCCTGGAATTTTGTGGCCCCATCGATCATTGCTGCCTCTTCGAGCGAGTTTGAGATTGTGTCATAATACCCCTTGATCAGCCAGATGTTGAAGGCTATTCCGCCGGAATAAGCGAAAATTAGCCCACCGAGTGTGTTAAGCCCCAGGAAGGGAATCACGCTACCCATGAACTGTAGCAATGCGTATAGTGCAACCATGAACATTATCGTCGGGAACATCTGGATCAACAGCAGACCGAGTAGCCCCTGTTTTCTTCCACGGAATCGCATCCTGCTGAACGGGTAGGCTGCAAGAGAGGCAACAGCGACGCTGATGAGCGACACGGACAGAGCAACGATTACCGAATTCAACAGCCATCTGACAAAATAAAAGTAGGTACTCTCCTTTTGAGCCCAGATCTGATTGGTTCTGAAAAGGGCCTTGTCTATCTCTCTCAAATCTTCGGAGTATGAAGATGAATAAGAGGCAGGTTTCTCGATCAGATCGGATATAAGCCTGGAGGCACGCTGGTATTTGGCGTTTACTTGTTGAAAGAGGGAATTGTATGTCTCCTGCATCTTTCCGAAGTCTTCCAGCGTTACTGAAGTTCCGAGAAATCTAAGATCTATGTAGTTGTTTACCTTCAAAGCGAGTTCATACTTCATAGACCTCATGCTGGAAATCAGCTGATTCAACAGGTCTGTTCCCTCTTTTGCCTCTACGTTAGCCCTGGCAAAATCATCGTACCAGGCAAGTGCCCTGTAGCGGTTTGAAGACCTTATTTTGAAATAGTCATTCAAAACATCTGTGAGACTCAGTACATAATCTCTGGCTTCATCCAGCGAGTTGATCTCCTCTTCCACAGACAACATGGCCGTTCTTACGTTTATCGCTTCCAGAGCCTTTGCGTATTCATTCTCTGCTATGTCTGCTTCTTCCTGAAGTGAGGAGATCTTTTCATCGAGAAGCTCGCTTTCCTCTTCCAAAGATTTCAGTTCCGCCCTGAGTTCTGTTGTGTTTTCTGAGACTTCAACGTACTCCGAGACACTAGCCTTTAGTACCGGAAGGATACGCGAGAGATTCGAAAGAGCGGTATTTATTACATCTATCCCATTTGAGACTTCAGAGTTTCCTGAGGCGCTTGAAAGAGTTTCTCTGTTGTCTGAGAACCAGGCCATTTCTCCTGACAGTTCGGAAAGAACTGCCGACAGTTCCCGGACATTCTCCATTTCCGATAACTGTCCTTGAACAGTATCGATGGTCTCCCTTGCAAAAATAACCTCATTCAATGAAGCCGTGAGTTTAGCTTCTGTGACGGCTGTTCGGTTTTCGATACCCTTCGAGATTACGATTTGCAGTGGAAGAATCAAAGCAGACAGCTTTCTCGTTTCCGATACCAGTGTAGGCATGGCAACCTGCAGCGAGTCTTCCAGCTCTGCCAATGCAGATTCTGAGACGACAAGTGACTTTTTAGCCGACTCTATTTTGCTCTCCACAACCGACAGCCTTTCGTTTGCCTCGATGTATTCATAGTATTTTGCTCCAAAAGCTTCTCCTGCAAGAGAGGACAACTCCTCAGATACGCTTTCAGCAGCCGCTGTTGCAGCTTCCCAAGCCTCACCTGCCGACTTGAAAGAATCGTAGAGACTTGTTCTAGTTCGACTCAACTCAGCGGCCCTGTCTTCTGGCAGCGATGATTCAACGTCCCTGAGATATCTGTTTATTACTCTTAGCCATTCAACCTTTCTCCATTCCGAGTAATCTATTTCGGAGAGAGATATGTAGTTTTGAATTGACTCCAGAGAATGGACTACTTCGACTTTATTCTCAAACTCGAGAGTCTCGATTGCGCTCAGTGTCTCGTTCCTGTGAATAAAGACTTCATCATAGAGTTCCCTGTATCTTTCAAGAGAATCAGAGATCGGGGCTGCTCTCTCACCAAGCAAATCCAGATAGAATCGATAGTCCCCCTCCAGAGATGGGGACGTCGTTTGAAGGATTTCGCCGATCGCATATGCTGTCTTAACTTCACCGACATCGCCGATCTCTTTCAGCCTTTCTTCGAAAAGGTTCTTGTCTTTGAGTCTCAGTTCGTTCATTTCCTCAATGATTTTGCTTTCCTTATCTATCAATGCATTCTCTATAGAGGTCGTGCCTTCTTCGACTGCAGCAACCTTGTCAACACTTTCATCCATTAGTGAGTCGAACTTGGCGAGATACCTCTCCACAGTTTTCTTCAGGTCCTCCTGACTTCTTCCCCTGTAATCTCCGGTGGCGTATGTGGCGCTTTGCAGATCGAGAATTAACCTTCCCACACTTCTCTCTGGAAAGAGGAGATTTCTGTAGTGCTGGAAAGTAACCCTGCTGGAGAAGAGGTTCGATGAGAATGCTGCCTGATCTCTCCTTATCGATGTGCTTACGAGCCAGACCATTGGGAAGAGGACCACCACAACGATGACGATCAAGACGATGTGTCTTAGCCAATATTTCCCTCTCTCAACGGCCATTATCTGCTCACCTCTTCAAAGGAACCGGATAGTTTGAAGTTTATCCAGCTGAAGCCTGCTACGATTATGAATATGATTATTGAGATAGCGCTTGCAAAACCGAAATCCTGACCTCTCCCCTCAAAGGCCAGCTTGAATGTGTATGAGATCAGGATATCCGTTGCTCCCGCCGGTGTCGAAGCTCCCACAATGGCCGGACCACCCTGCGTAACAAGATAGATTCCCGTGAAGTTGTTGAAGTTGAATGCGAAGCTACCAACAAGTAAAGGAGCAATGGTAACCATAAGCAGGGGGAAGGTGATCTTTCTGAATCGCTGGAATTTCGTTGCACCATCTATCGAGGAAGCCTCATAAAACTCTTCCGGTATGCTCTGAAGAGCTCCCAGGCTAACAGTCATCATGTAAGGAAATCCCAGCCAGGTGTTGACCAGCAAGACAGAGACTTTCGCCCAGAAGGCATCGTTCAACCACTTTATGGGTTCCATCCCGAATAGCCCCTGGACTATGAACCTGTTCAGCACACCATAGGTCTCGTTGAAGAAACCGTTGCGCCATACCAGAGCGGAAATGAACGCGGGTACGGCCCAGGGAATTATTAGCAGTGTTCTGTATATTTTTTTCCCCTTCAGTCTTCGATCGTTTAGCGTAATAGCTAGAGCGAGCCCAATTGTGAATGAGAAGAGCACACTCAAACCCGCCCAGGTGAAGGTCCAACCAAAGACCTGAAAGAACGGACCGCTTATCTTGGGGTCTTGGAACATCCTCACGAAATTCCAGAAGCCGACATCCGATATGTATCCCTCAACGGCGAACTCATTGCCGTTTTCGTCTATATCGTAGAAGAACCCACCTTCTTCAACGAGAGTTCTCTCTGTCTGTCTGTTATACACAACGGTTTCCTGAACGGCTCTTCCAGCCGAGAAGGTCGTTTCGGCCCTCAAAGCGTATTTCCTTTCCGTTGTTGCAAAGGTAGTGTAGAGAGAGTTTGGGAACAGCCTTACTTGATTCCCCTCACTGTTAGTGAACTCCGCATTTCGCAGCCAAATTCCTCTTATTTCACTGAAATAGAATGATGCGTTTGGCCTCGTAGAACTGTCCTGAGGAGAATAGAAGTATATGAACCGCTCACCGGAATCTGCCCGGATTGCGAGTATCCTGTCGTCTGGGGATCTTGATAGAGTGTAGTTGACGCTCCCAATCGAGAAGCTGTCCCCGCTTACCTCATACATCTTGGCTGTCGCAAGCGATATGTTGCCCTCGGCGTCTCTACTGATTGCCTGGGGACGCGGAGCGGCAAACAAGCTCCCGTTTTCCTTGGAATTGAGCAAAGTGATGAATCTGTCTGTCGGATTGTAGTTATCGAGTTCAATATAAATCGAGAACTCGAATTCCTCTGGATTCTCAGGGATGTAGAAGTAATCACTGAGAAGTTTCTGAATCGACTGTTGCCTGGTGAAGAGATGTCCGGTCCCGTAATTTGTGAAGGCAGTTCTGAATGTATAATACATCGGATATAGGGTGAGAATGAAGAGTAGGATCATAGCGGGAATCATGTATCTGTACGGATAACCCTTCGGATTCAAAGCGATTATGTCGATGAGCAAGGTCAAGACGACCATAGTGACCATCAAACCAAAATTTCCATCGGCGTACAGCAGATATATGCTCCACAAAGAAAAGGCATTGAATATTGCAAGAATGGCGAGAAGAAAGAGAAAGATTACAAATCGCCTTACACTCAAGGTAATCCCTCCAGGCAATTAGAACCAAAGCGCGGGAGGTAACCCGCGCTCAGCCTAACCAAGTTTAGAGATGCGAACTATACGAAAAGTAATACTAGTTAGTTTCCTATAGTGGTCTTTATCTTCTCAACTGCCGAATTGAAAGCATTTTCCACGGTATCCTGTCCGTTGATTACAAGTCCGAGTGCGTCTGCCATGGCTCCCCATACGCTGGCCATCTCGGGCACGTTAGGCATTGGGGTTCCTACGGAAGCGCTCTTAGAGAACTGAAGAACGTCATAAAGCTCTGGACCTGCGTCGGCTTCAATGAAGGAGAAGACGTCCGCCCTTGCAGTTCCCCTTCTTTCCCCGAGGAACATGCCGTACTGACCGTCGAAGCTCCCTATGTAGTTTACTACGAACTCAGTGGCTTCAAGTTTGCTTGAAGACTTCGAGTTTATCATGAAGCCCTGTACTCCGACGAATGGTCTCGGAGTTGTACCGTCATCGAATGTGATTTCGCTGAAAGGAAGAATAGCGTAGTCGATACCTGTATCACGGTAGCTTGGGGTCGCCCATATACCGTTAACGATGAATGCGGCCAGTCCGTCTTTGAACAAAGAGTCCATAAGGTTGTAATTTGGACCGCCAGGGATTAGACCTTCGTCGAACCAAGACTTTATTAGGTTTCCGCCCGCAACCGCGCCCTCATTGTTCAGGCCAATATCGGTTACATCAAGGCCCGCAGCGGTTTCCTTGAAGATATAGCCGCCTCTTCCCAGTATGAAAGGAGCAGAGTGATAGAAATCTCCAACTGCGTAGATCAAGCCCACGACTTCATCGTCTGAAGCTTCGAAAGCCAGTTCTTCGAGCTCTGAGATTGTTTTCGGTGCTTCAAATACTAGATCCTTGTTGTAGATGATTGCAATCGCTTCAACAGTATAGGGGACACCGTAGAGGTTTCCGCCGTAGCTAAATGCATCTAGTGCAACATCGTAATATTGATCGGCCTCGGGAAGAAATGGAATTGGTTCTATAAGACCGTTGATCGCAAGCTCCCCGACCCAATCGTGGGCACCGACAATAATATCGGGACCCTCTCCAGCAGGAGCCGCTGTGAGGAACTTAGACTTTATGTCTCCAAAATTTACCTGCTGAATCTCCACTTGGATGCCATAGTCGCTTTCGAAATCGGCGGCGAGCTTCTCAAGTGCCGGAATCTGATTTTCCGAGGACCAAATTACCAGTTTTGCGCTTACAAACGACAACATCACAATTAGCAAAACAAGAACAGCTGTAAGCTTTCTCATCTTTAGAACCCTCCTTTAGTAGAATAGGGGTACTCCCTGAATAAATTGTATCAGAAAGTTCCGTTTTATTTAAGCTGTGTTACTGCTGCTACGGAATAAAAAGACGCCTTCATTCCTCGTGAAGGCGTCCAATCCTTGTTAATGTTCCGCCAATAGCTCTAAAGGTGCGTCAGCTCAGGTAAATATTGTTAATACTACAAATCAAACCGGATATACAGTTATTCCCTCTTTGAAGTCTTTCGCAACGTCAAAGTCGACCCGTAATGAGTTTTGGTATCTTTGAGCGAGGAATTTCTTCCCAACCTCGCCAAGAAGTAGGTAGATCAGAAGGTCTTCATCATTTTGTGCCAAAAGACCTAGCTCGCTCCTGCCCTTTTCCACTTCGAGATCGAGAGTGTCACCAGGTCTGTGTGAAATCGACTCTTCGACTCCCATGACACGGGATTTCAAGGATTTCTCAATTTCTGCAGGTGGAGAGCCGTAGAAGCCCTTTATATATCTCTCGACTTCTTTCGTTATGGTTTTGTATCTCTCTTTGTTCATCACATTTAAGACTGCCTGAACACCTACTATCTGAGACGTTGGAGTTACTAGTGGGGGATATCCGAGATCGGCGCGGACTCTCGGTACCTCATCAAGAACCTCTTCGAATTTGTCACTCATATTCTGTGATTTAAGCTGATTGATCAGATTGGAGTACATTCCTCCGGGAATCTGATTCTCCAATACTGAGGTGTTTATCGTGAAGCCAGCGTCGGTACCACTGTGGTTTCTCCTAACACCGGCAAAGTAGTCGTTTATCTCTTTCAGGAGCGGATAGTCGGGTCGATCTGCAAGCCCGACATCGTGCAAAGCCGTCCAGATACTTTCAACACCGGGCTGTGAAGTTCCAAATCCCATTGAAGAGGTCGCGGTATCGAGAATATCAGCTCCGGCCTCTGCACTCTTTAGATAAGTCATGTCTGCGATTCCCGTAGTGAAATGAGAATGCACTTCCAGAGGGATTGGATGTCTCTTCTTAATCTCGTTCACAAGCGTGGTTGCCGTTCCAGGTTTCAAGAGGCCGGCCATGTCCTTTATGCAAAGGGAGTCTGCGCCAAGCTCCACGGCTGCATCGGATATCTCCACGAAATAGTCGATATTGTGAACGGGGCTGGTTGTGTATGACATTGCCACCTGGAGATGCATCCCACTTGCCTTAATTGCTTTTGCTGATTGTTCGAGATTTCTGAAGTCGTTGAGAGCATCGAAGATTCTTACGACATCTATGCCATGTTTTGACATAGTCTTCACGAAGAGTTCCACAACATCGTCCGCGTAGTTCCTGTAACCCAGTAGATTCTGTCCCCTGAGAAGCATTTGAAGCTTCGTCTTTTTGAATTTCTCCTTAAGGACATCGAGTCGTTCCCAGGGATCTTCATCAAGGTATCTCACGCAGGAGTCGAAGGTCGCTCCACCCCAGACTTCAACGGCATGGTAACCCACTTGATCGACAAGAGGGGCAATCTTCGCTAATTCGCTAGTTGTGACCCTTGTGGCCAGAAGTGACTGATGAGCGTCCCTCATCGTAGTATCAACGAAACAGACTTTTCTCAATTTAATGCCTCCTCTCTGTGTACAATACAATGATAGAGGAGTGATGTTATGCGATCAAATAAAAGAGATTACGAATTCGACATAATTGTCATAGGTGCCGGCCATGCAGGAATTGAAGCTGCTCTTGTCAGTGCCAGGATGGGTATGAGAACACTTGTTCTAAATATCAACCTTGATACCGTTGGATGGACTCCGTGCAATCCGGCAATGGGAGGTCCGGCGAAAGGGGTTGTTGTGAGAGAGGTCGACGTTCTTGGCGGAGAGATGGCAAAATCGACCGATCGGGCATCACTCAACATTCGGGTTCTTAACACCAGCAAAGGAGCTGCCGTTAGGGCGTTGAGAGCGCAGGTGGACAAGAACAGATACAGCCAGATTATGAAAAGAGCGCTGGAAATGCAGGAAAACCTCCAGTTGCAGAGTGGAATCGTGAAGGCTATTGAAACCGAGAAGGGTCGTGTTACGAGTGTAGTGACTCACTTCGGGCTCAGATATTCTGCCCGCTCAGTGATAGTCTCTTCCGGCACATTCTTGGGTGGGAAGATATTCATTGGGCCGCATGAATTCCCGGCCGGCCGGCTGGGCGAGTTCCCCGCCACAGAATTGACGAATTCTCTTAAGTCGATAGGATTCGAAGTGAGACGCTTCAAAACCGGTACTCCCGCAAGAATCGCGGGTAGGTCCATCGATTTCAACAGGATGGAACGTCAGGGAACAGCCGAGAGTCCGCTGGCCTTCTCGTATTTCTCTGAGCCATTCGTTCTTGGCGACGACCATCCGTGCTGGATCACCAGGACAAATGAAAGAACTCATGACATCATCAGGAGAGATCTTCACTTCTCTCCGCTATATGGTGATGTTAAACTTATCGATTCCAGAGGGCCGCGATACTGTCCCTCAATAGAGGACAAAGTAATCAAATTCTCTTCTAAAGAAAGCCACCAGCTTTTCATCGAACCTGAAAGCGCCCTGAGTGACGAATGCTATTTGAATGGCCTTTCCACAAGCCTTCCCTATGAAACTCAGCTGGAGATGATAAGGACGATCCCGGGACTTGAGAGAGCTGAGATAGTCAGGCCCGCTTATGCAGTGGAATACGATTATATAGATCCGACTCAGCTCTTTCCCACACTTGAAAGCAAACGGGTCGAGAATCTTTATTTCGCCGGTCAGGTGAATGGTACCAGTGGCTATGAAGAGGCGGCAGGACAGGGGCTGATAGCAGGCATAAATGCATCTGCGAAATTGATGGGAGAGGAGCAGCTCGTTCTCGGCCGCTCAGAAGCTTATATTGGTGTCATGATCGACGACCTTGTAACCAAAGGAGTTGATGAACCTTATAGACTGCTCACATCCAGGGCAGAATATAGATTGCTTCTAAGGCATGATAACGCTCACATTAGGCTCTCGGAGTATGGTTGGAGATATGGCCTGATTCCAAAGTGGTTTAGAGAAAAAGTGGTCAGATCGACACTGGAGATAAAAGCGCAGCTTGACAGGCTTGACAAGACGACGGTTAGGCCGTCCGAAGGTCTGAATCAGATGCTGCTGAGCAAGGGAAGCACAAGACTGGATTTTGCCACGAAGTTTTCAGCATTGATGAAGAGGGCTGGCGTCTGTTACAGAGATATCTCGGTATATGATCCCGAACCGATTCTCGATGATGATGTGATCGAACAGGTGGAGATAGAGATCAAATACCGCGGTTATGTAGAAAGGCTTAAGGAGGAGGTCCGGAGACTTGAAGAAATCGATGAGGATCTTATTCCCGCAGATCTCGATTATGATGGAGTTTCCAATCTTTCAACCGAAGGAAGAGAGAAACTGAAAAAGACCAGACCTGCTTCTATAGGTCAGGCAACGAGGATCCCGGGCTTGACACCCTCCGACATAATGAATCTTTCATTTCACATCAAACGCAAGAAGAAATCGTAAGTTCAAAGCCAAGTTCGAATCTTATCCCGATAGCAAGGTCTGCAGTGTTTTCTCCAGATCTCTATGTTCAATCGCCTTTCCGTCTTTCAAAAGAGAAAATGCGGCTTTTATCACAAGAACTCGAGGATACTTCACAGTCATTTCCTGAACCGGATCTGCAGATATCTGAAGACCCACAGAGCTGCTGTTTAGCATTGGACCATCTCCTGAACCTCTTGACACAAGCCATGAGGAATATTATAATCAATTCTGTGCCTGGGCTCGTAGCTCAGTTTGGTTAGAGCTTCCGGCTCATAACCGGGCGGTCGGTGGTTCGACTCCACCCGAGCCCACCAGACATGGCGGCTATATGCCGCCTTTTTCTGTACTAATTCTAGCAGTTTTACTGCTATTCTTCAAGATAGTTTGCTTAAATTTAACATATAAGTGACTAATCGTAAATAAAGATGAAGAATTATTTATGTAGAATACGGACTTTGATTCCGGAGCCCGTTTTTGTTCAAAGTCTGTAAACCAACCTCCCGTCAACAAAGGTCATTTCTGCGGGAGTATCTTGAGTTGCCTTCAGTAAGTCGACATTTATTACAAATAGGTCTGCCCTATCCCCATATTTGAGGGAAATTGAATCGGTGTTGTTTGCGAGAATATGTCCATTCGAACTGTACATCTGGATGCTATCTCTTCTTGAAAAAAATCTGTCGGCCGAAGTGAGTGAACGAATCACTGAAGTACTCTCAACAGGGGAGTCGGTTGATAATGCAAGCTGCACCCCCATGTCTCTCATCTTTCCAAATGGGTAGGCGTCTTTCATGCGGAGCGGACCGAATCTCTCAGGTGCGATGATTCTGTCGGAATCAGCAAATATCGGCTGAATCGAGGCCGTTAGCTTTTGATCTGCCATCCGTTTTATTTGTTCTTCAGAAGCAATTTGGACATGAATCAATCTGTGCTTCAACGACTCGCTTACCGAACCTTCGAAGGCTTTCAAAGCCTCTTCAAGCGCCCGATCCCCTATCACATGGACGCAAACCTGGATTCCCTCTCTGTCGGCTTTCTTAACAATTACTCTTAACTCATCGGCGGTCATATATAAGACTCCCCTTTCGGCAGGGGAATCGTGATAAGGTGAGATCATCGCCGCTGTTCGTGCACCGAGGGAGCCGTCAAGATACAGCTTTGCGGCTCTAAGATTGAAGAAAGGGGTTTCGAATTGCTGCCCAAGCTTGATCAAGTCAAGTTGTTCTTCTTTTGATACACAGAACTTCTCGTAAATCCTCATATTAGTTGTACTGGAGAGGCTTTGCATAAGCAGTTCGTAATCGATTCCGTGATAATCGTCGCTGTGAACAGCTGTTACTCCGTACTTGAGGAAGGCTTGCGTTCCTGCGTGAATTGCCCTTTCCACTTCTCCGGGTGACAGTTTGATCTTACGATCAAGTTCCTCCAGGGCTCGCTCCTTCAGGAGTCCGAGCTCGATATCGGATCCGTCCAGTCCGTGAAGCCCTTCAAGACTGAAGAGCTTGATCAAAGGCGAATTTACAGTGGCGATGTGACCGCACCTTCTGGTCAGTATCACGGGCCTCGTTGTGATGGAATCAAGTACCTCCCTTACAGGCATGAAACCGAGCACTTCTTGATCCCAACCGCGCGCCCGCACCACTTCACGATCGACTTTTAGTCTTTCTGCAAGTGATTCAATTGAATTGCAGTCCTCTAGGTTTACTTCGAGACTCTGTCTTCCCGTACCTATGAGGTGAGCGTGAGAATCTACAAATCCCGGGTAAACGAACTTTCCGGTAATGTCTATTTCCAATGCCCCTTCGGAGGGAGTCGGGGAGAGAACTCCCGCACTTATGTATAAGTCTCTTCGGAGGTATTTTCCATCTTCCACCGAATAAGCCAGGCCGCCTTTCAGCGAGTAATCTGTCATTGTTCTGCTCCCAGACTAGCGGCGATTCGACCTCCCAGAGCGGCGTTGTTTATCAACAAGGAAATATTCGCATCGAGTGTCTTGCCACTTGAGAGCTCTGCCAGCCTGCCAAGAAGATATGGAGTAAGCGCCTTTCCGGAAATGCCATTCGTCTCTGCAGATTTAAGAGCCGATTCTATAAGGGTTCTGAGTTCATCAAAGTCCATTGAATCTTCTTCTGGTATTGGGTTTGCGACCAGCACTCCTCCTTCAATTCCTAGTCTCTCCTTTTCTTTCAGAATCTGAGCGGCCTCTTCAGGCGTACTTATCGTCAAGTTGATTTTGTATGGGCTTTTCGAGCAGTGGAAAAGGGGGAAGGAATCGGTTCGGTAACCTACTATCGTTACTCCAAAGGTTTCGAGAAACTCAAGCGTTTTCGGAACGTCCAGTATGCTCTTGACGCCTGCAGAGACCACTATCATTCTCGTTCTCGAAAGTTCAATTATATCTTGAGACACATCCCAGTCGATGTCCCTATGAACTCCGCCAATTCCTCCGGTGGCAAAAACTGAGATTCCGCTAATTCTCGAAATTGCCATAGTGGCGCTTACCGTCGTTGCTGCGTCTCTCTTCATTGCTGTCGCATAGGCGATCTCAGCAGTACCGACTTTCAAGACATTCGATGCCGTACCAAGTTTCCTTATCTGTTCATTTGTAAGACCGACAACTATCTCTCCACCTAGTATTCCGATAGTCCTCGGATTGCCTCCGTTTTCCCTTACGGCTCTCTCCATGTTCAGGGCAGTCTCGAAGTTTATTCCTTTAGGAAGACCATGAGCTATGACAGTAGATTCTAGTGCAACGTCTTTGTTCAACTAGGTTCACCTCTCATGAATTAGAGATGCCGGAAAGCATTGGTTTTCACTTCGAAATCATCGGTATGACGATAATCAACCTAAAGTGAAATTGATCTCCGAAGCAGCTTTCCTGCTCCCTGACTGAATCAATTTTATCAGAACGTGATTGAAAAGGAAGAAACGTGATGCTATAATTTGCTCATTGTGCCCCTATAGTTCAACGGATAGAACGGCGGATTCCTAATCCGCAAATGAAGGTTCGATTCCTTCTGGGGGTACCAGAGCGAGGTCATCCTCGCCTTTTTTATTGGTAATTAGCATAACGGATACTAGCACCGAAAAGGCTACTTAGGATTCGCTAATTAGTCGTAAATGCTGTCTTTTGCCTTTGCTTGGGTTTGAGAAGTATTCAATCCGGTCATAAAATTCAAGTGAATGACACCAATTTTCGAGGAGGTAATCTTGTGGCAGAAAATAGTCTGTTTCAAAATGCACTGAAGCAATTCAATAAAGCTGCCGATGTAATGGATCTTAGCCAGAGCATGAGACAAGTCTTGTCTTTTCCGAAGAGAGAACTCACGGTCAATTTCCCTGTCAGAATGGACAACGGAGAGATCAGGGTTTTCACGGGACACAGGGTGCAGCATAATATCGCGAGAGGTCCAGCAAAGGGCGGCGTTAGGTACCACCAGAACGTTACTCTTGATGAAGTGAAGGCTCTTGCTTTCTGGATGACGTGGAAATGTGCCGTGGTTGGCATTCCATACGGAGGCGGAAAAGGTGGCGTCTGCGTCAATCCTCAGGAGCTCTCTATAAGCGAGATTGAAAGACTTTCTAGAAGATACTTCTCCGAGATCCAGATAATAATAGGTGAAGGAGAAGACATTCCTGCGCCGGATGTGAACACTAACGCCCAGATAATGGCATGGTACATGGACACTTACTCCATGAATGTCGGTCATTCCGTCCTAGGAATAGTCACCGGAAAACCTCTAGAAATTGGAGGTTCCAAGGGGAGAACGGAAGCTACCGGCCGAGGAGTCAGGGTAGTTGCCGAAGAGGCGCTGAAGTACAAAGATATGGATCCAAAGGAATCAAGGGTAGCCGTTCAAGGATTCGGCAACGTTGGTTCTTTCGCTGCGAAACTGATATCAGAAGAGATGGGTTCGAAGCTTGTGGGCATTAGTGACGTTTCAGGTGGACTATACAATCCTGACGGTTTCGATATTGACGATCTTATGGCATACAGAGATCAGAACAACGGAGTAATCGACGGTTATCCAAAGGGTCAGAAGATAAGCAATGAAGATCTTCTCGGGCTCGATGTTGACATCCTTGTTCCTGCGGCTCTTGAGAATGCGATAACTGAGAAGAATGCAAGGAATATCAGAGCCAAGATAATTGTTGAGGGCGCAAATGGTCCTATGACCCCGGATGCGGAAGATATCGTTCTGGCGAAGAACACTTTTGTTGTGCCCGACTTCCTCGCTAATGCCGGTGGAGTTACGGTCTCCTACTTCGAATGGGTTCAGGGACTGCAGCACTACTTCTGGGATGTCGAAGACGTGAGGAGAGCTCTCCACAAGATCATGAGAGAGGCGTTCGGTTCGGTAGCATCTACAATGAATAAGTACAACATCGACATGAGAACGGCTGCTTACGTTGATTCTATTGAGAAAGTTGCACATGCTACAAAACTGAGAGGCATCTATCCCTGAAAATATTAGAAGTCGTTTTACGGAGCGGAAGAGAAATCTTCCGCTCTTTTTAATTCTGAGTAGGTGAGATCAGATCATGACCTTTCCGACAAAAAGAAGTTGTCTTCAACCCTGTAAGCGGTAAGGTAGCCGCCGTAAACACATCCGGTGTCGATCCCGATCTTTCCTTCTTGAACGAGAGGACCACTTATCAGAGGAGTATGGCCGTAGATCACCGTGCGATTCTTCAGTGGATTGGAACTCCTGAGAAAGGGCTCTCTAATCCACATAAGATCATTTGGACTCTGCTTTTTTAGCGGGATGCCAGGCCGTACCCCAGCGTGCACAAAGAGGAACTTGCTCTTTTCGTAGTATAAGAGAGTTTCATTTAGAAATTCGATATGATAATCGGGAACCGACCTGATGCTGCCGTAACTCCTGATTGTCGTTTCCATACCGTTGTATGCCCATATTGTGGACCCCTCGGCGCCTCTCAAGTAATCGAGGAACATCTGTTCATGGTTTCCTCTGATGAAATTGCAGCGATGGTTAACTGAAAGTGCAATTAGGAAGTCTAGGACCCCTCTGGGATTGGGACCACGATCTACATAATCTCCAATAAAGACAAGAGTGTCGTCATCTTTCAGCTTGATTGCTTTGATGAGTTTCTTCAGCGGCGACAGACAACCGTGAATATCTCCAATCGCATAGGTCAAGCCAGGAGACTCCTCATTAACAGTTGCCAGAGAAAGGAGATAACTATTCCTACAACTGGGCTGATGATCCACTCCTTCTTGCTGTCCTTAGAAAACACTGCACGGAAAGCCAATCCGGCCACAACGGAAATAATCGCCCAAGTCCAGTGATTTGCAAGAATGAAGATAAATATGGACATTCTCTCAGCGATTCCAATTGAGTCGGTAGCCTCTTCCGAAAGTATGGTCCCTCGAAGAAAGTACGTGACACCTACGGTTACCATAAGCATTCCCATAAGATACCAGGAAAACTCCACAGTGACAAATGATTCAACGAGGAAGCTTCTTCCCAGTAAGGTGAAAAAAAGCAGCAGGAAGAACGCAATGACTTCGATCAAAGGGTTTGACAACCTCTTGCGGCCCATGTCAGCAGTAACTGTCAGGCCGATAGAAAGTATCAGTAAAAGTATTCCAAGAGGACTCGATAGAAAAACATCGAAAGTAAAGGCAAGGAAGATCAGAACGACCCAGATGAAATGCATCCAGAACTTCTTATCGTCCATCTTTGCAAGCTTTCGATTATTTACAAATGCATGATCAACTACATAGTAAGCCACCAGAAGATGTAATGGCATATCTCAACCTCCGATCTTCTTTTTGCTGTTCCATGGTAGCACAGGAACTAGAAAGGTTGCAACAACAAGTGCGGCAAGAACCCCAAAACCGAGGCTTATGCCGAATGTGCTCAGGAGTTTTCCCCTTGCAAAAATGAACGAGAAAAAGGTTAGCATGGTCGTTGCCGAAGACATGGTTATTGATTTGAAGGTTCTGGCCAGCTCTGCGTTCTTCTTATCCCTAGAACTATGTATAACGTAAACAAGTGAGTCTACACCAATTCCAATTATCAACGGTGCAGAGATTACAGTGACAAAAGTCGTTTCAATTCCCATCAATTCCATCAAACCGAACATCGACATCAGAATTCCAACCATTAGAACGAATGTCTTGAGGCCATCTATAACGGACTTTCTTTCGATAGAAACGACGACAAAGATTGCTACGAAGGCAACCAGACATATTGGAAGGGAGACGATTCTCACAAGGTCCATCAGGTAATGAAAGACCTTGGGATATCCTCCGAAAGAATCTCTGAGTTCAGGACTGAGACTGTCGTAAATAATCTTGATAACATTGTTTCTATAGATTGTCGATGATGGTTCGGAGTTCAGAACGAAATACGTCTCACCATTGGCAGCCTTATAGAGAAGCTGATCCCTCAGGCTTTCCGGAATTATCTCGGTTGCAAGGTCAATAAGATCATTCGAGCTTTCGATGGATTCCGCTTTGTCAAGCAGTTCTACAACGAAGTCATAATAATTTGCTTTCTTGAAGACGGCCTCAATTAATGGTGAGTCTCTCAGCGCATCGATTTCCCTTGTAACTTGCTGCATCTGGTTAATGTAATCTCCCTCTCCTCCTTCGATAACAGAAAGTATTGAGAAGGAGCTCTTGAAGTTCGGGTTGTGATCGATTTCCTCATGCGCCCTTCTTAGAGAATCAATATCTGGAAGTATAAATGGCACTGTGTTTATAATGCTTCCCCCGAAGGTTCTTTCAATTAGGGTGGGAACTGCGATTTGTTCTGAGTCTGTTGACATTAATCCGGGTGGAGTATAGGAAAAGCTTCTGATATTGTTCAGACCAAGATAGCTGAGCATCAGGATAAGCATGAAGACAACTCCTCCGAAAACGATGCCGAATCTCAATATTACCTTCGCTATCCTCAGGAAAAATCTGTCTAGCAGATGAATGTTTGCCTTCTTTCCCGGATTCATTACGGTCTTGATCGAAATTGCCGGGAGATAGACTGTCATTACGATAAAGAAGACGACAATACCGATTGCGGAGAGAATCCCCAGTTCCCTAATCGCTGGCGAGTTGATAACAGCAAGAATCGCGAAAACCAGCGCAGTCGTGATCATACTTGCGGATAGAGGTTTTATGAGCGCTTTGTAAGAGTTATGAAGAAGGGATACCGGATCCTTTTCTCTTGTAGCTCCGTCCGATAATCTCGTGATCATGTGAATTCCGTAGTCAATTCCCAGTCCAAGGGTTATGGCCGTTACGAAAGTGGTGATAATATTCAACGAACCGAAGATCATATATGAAAGGCCAAGCGTAATGAACATAGAGATTGCCAGAGAAGAAAAGACGCACAGAGTGATCTTCAGACTCGAGTACGCAAAAAAGAAGAGAAGAGAGATTCCAGTCAGTGAGAGTATTGTGGTGAGAATGAAGTCATCGTTAACTTGCTTGTGCGAGTCATAGGTCCCAAAGTGGTCTCCTGCCATTCCATAGGAAACACCGTATGACTTGGAAATCTCAGTTACCCACTCCCTCAAGCCCGGTATAACTCTTTTCACGTACGAAACGTCTGAGGAAGGTCCATCTAGCCTGATGCCCATCACCAGAACCATTGGATCATTTACTGGAACAGACTCAGGTATTCTTACGAAGTTTAAGAAATCATCTTCAGTCGAGTCATCACCGACGAGAGTCTTAAGTTCTTCAAATCCAATTAGCATCTGTCCTAGGCTGCGAATGGCAGAAAAATCATGGTTGACAAGCATCTGCACTGTCCTTGTGAGATCTTGGTCACGGTTTCTCATCGAAGCAAGTTCGGCCGGGTCGACCATTAGCAGTCCTAGCGGTCCGAGATCCGACATGAGATCAAATCTCACGAAGGATTCGATGTTCTTAAATTCAGCCGCTCGATCGTAGATTTCTCTTGCAACAGCCGCCAGATTTTCTTTTCCCTTCTCTGTCTTGTCCTCCGTTTGAAGAACTACGTAGGTGACACCTCCAGATGTGTCACCGCTAATGAAGCGATTGTACTGCTTCACAATCGGATCGTCCTGCGGAAGTATCTTTAGCAGATCTGAATCAACGCTAAGCTTCATCGAAAGATAGGCACCGAATGCACCAAGGATGAAGAAAAACACTATTACTGCCGCGCGGTGTTTTATTACGAACTCGCTCAATCTCTGCAACTAATCATCACTCACCGTCAATTATCCCTTGTCCATAGAAGAGCCAACTCTAGTATACCAACTTTCGTACGGCTTGCATGTATTTTGAATCGGCGTTTGTCAGATCCTCATTTTCTTATCAGGAAATGCCTGACGGGAAGAAAAGGTATTGAATAGCGTTGTACTGTCTGCAGGAACAGTTGACTAACAGAAGTACCTTCTCTAAGGACTACAACCGGTCCTGCACCTGAGAAAACATCCGAGACGAACCTTCCCGGGCTGAAAGCGTTTATGAAGTGCACGCTGTCAAATTCAAAGCCGTCTTCCAGGAAAGAGTTATAGTCAGACTCCATTACTAATGTGTAGCCCGGGACGTAGCTTAGTATGAAGATTCCGTAGTCAATAGACTCCCATTTTGTCACTGTGTTTCCTAAGATGTCAACAGTCTCTCTTTCTCTCACGCCCTTCTTGCCAGTCTCTATAACAAACAAAGTCTGCAGTTTCGAGAAGACCTCGGAATAGGGAGATATAAATGTCCTGACACCGTTTTCAGTCGACATAATCCAGGGACCAACTCTTTCCCTCTCGAGTTGTTCAAGCACTGAACTGAATTCTCTCACGGCCTCAAGATGGTTTTTGAAACCCTCGAGAACGGGCAAGAATCTATTCCTAAGAAAGAAGTCGGGAGCTGCACTGCGTCTCCCGACATTCTGAATAGCTTCAAAATTGACATAGACTATGACTAAAAGCCCGCAAACTAGAGCAATCAGCGAGATTATGATTGGCAGACTTGCGATCTTCAATTCTCAGTCTTCGCTCCTAATTGCTCAAGTATCGTCTCCAGAGCTTTTGATAGCTGAAGGTCATTTTCGACATCTACTGATGCCTTCGACAGTGTCAGCTCTCGTCCATCTTCTCCGGGGACGTCTTCTCCAGGCTCTACAACGATATCAGGCTCTATCCCCTGAAGATGGATATCATTTCCATCTGGAGTGAAATAGTGGGCAGTGGGGAGCCAGATTTCTCCACCGTTTGAAAGATTGAATACAGTTTGAACGGCGGCCTTTCCGAAGGTCTTGGTACCAATAACCGTTGCAAGTCCGTGATCCTTCAGAGCACCAGTCAATATCTCTGAAGCTGAAGCACTTCCATCATTTACAAGGACCACAATTGGTTTATCGGCGAAGTAGGTGTTGTATCTTGATCCCCAGGAGTTGTATACCTCTTCTTGCCCATCTCTGTACCTTATCGTTATCACTCTCTGCCCTTTGGGCAGCATGAGTGACGAGATGTTCAGAACACTTTGCAGAAGTCCGCCTGGATTGTTTCGGAGATCAATTATGTAGGCCTTGCTGTTTCTGCTAAGGTTTAGAGCATCCTGGAATTCATCGTAAGTGGGTGCGTTGAAGCCTGTTATCTGTATGTAAGAGATTTCTAAGTCTTCGACAGTTAGCAGTTCGCTCTTCACGCTCCTAATTTCTATAAACGCCCTTGTAATTTCCACGAAGAAGGGTTCTGAGACGGACTCTCTATAGACCTCCAGCATCACATCAGTACCGGGGTCGCCTCTCAACATGTTGACGGCGCCGTAGTAACCGACATCAGATACAGGGACATCGTCTATTGTGAGAATCAAATCGCCCGTCTTCAAACCGACTTTCTCAGAAGGGCTCCCAGCCATAGGCGCCACCACTTCAAGACAGTCGAATTCAATATTATACTGAACGGTAGACCCTATTCCACCGTATTTTGAGGTTGTATCCAGTTCGTTTTCCTTTGTCTGGACAGGGTCGAAATACCATGCAAAAGGATCGTCAAGGCCACGCATTGTTCCTGTCAGAGTCTCATTTAAAATCGCGTCATAATCTACCTTTTCAATATCGTAATAGTTGCGATCTATGTAGCTGAGTATCTGAAATACAGGACTGAATTTCTCGAAAACCTCATCTTCCGTCATGGACGTAAACGCCCCTAGAAAAAATACTGAGACCAGTACTGAAATCGACGCAACTATCTTAAGGGCTTTCCCTCTTGACATTAAACTTCCTCCCTTCAGCTTTTATGCCGAACACCAGGTATGTTGTATGACCAATCATTCTGTCTTCCGGTCGAAACCTCTCGGGATTTGTCTTGTAGTTCCTGGCCATTATCTCCCACACCTGAATATCAATAACTCCGAGATTTCTGAGAATTTCTATCGTTTCCTGAACCTGGTTGGTTGTAGGGCAGATAACACAAATTCGTCCACTTCCCTTGAGAATCATTATCGAAGTTTCAAGAGAAGTAGAAGGTTCCGGTACATCGAGAAAGAAGGCGTCAGCCCTTTGCCTTATATCGCATTCAGCGATCTCCCCTGCTACGAAGGATACTCTTTCGATGAAGCCCAGACGGCTGACATTTTTCTTAGCCTTCTCAAGAAAATCCGATCTTTTCTCAAAGGATACGACCTTGCCCGATTCGCCCACCTGCCGGGACAAAATTGAAGTCATCACGCCGGTTCCGGTTCCGGCTTCGTAGACTACATCTCCCGGTTTTATGTCCAGGGTCAATAAGATGAATGCCATATCCTTTGGATAAACTATCTGAGTAGATCTTTTCAGAGAAAAAATCCCGTCGATCATAGATGGTTTGATAAGGTAAGCATTTCGAAGACCTAGGTTTATTCTCTCTCCGAATTCCTTTCCAACCAGGGAATCCATAATGAGATTTCCAAAATGCGTTTTGAGAATGCCGCCCTTCTTCACCTCAGAGAAGTACCTCGTTTCCTCATCTTCGAGCAGAATCAGTACGTTGTCACCGTATTCGATCATCTAGACTCCTCTGAGCTTAATTATGTTTTCAATGAGATTGTCAAGCTCCTCGATCTGTCCAGACTCATTAGCTTCGATAACGCATTTTCTCGCGTAGCCCTTGACAATCATCTCGGATACTCTTGACAAAGCGGAGTTCACGGCCGAAACCTGGGTAAGGATGTCTCCGCAAACCCTGTCGTTTTCAACCATTTTCTGCAAGCCTCTGATCTGGCCCTCGATTCTTTTCAGTCTGTTTAGGACCGCCTTTCTGGTCTCTACGTCTACTCCTTGCATGCCCCCACCTCTTCAGGAACTGAACACACTTCCACCTATGAACTCCTTAATTATTGAAGTTCTTGGAATATCTTCCAGATTTGTCATAGGTAGCAGGTAATCTATGAACCTCAAAAGCCTCTTTGCTTCGAGATACTCGGGTACTGAATCATCTATCTGAACAAGTAAAGGTTCCGCAAATCCCTTCAACGCAGCCAGCTCGTAAACAATCGCGGAATTAAACATTACGTCTGCCTCTTCCTGGAAGGGGAATATGTACTTGTCCTCTCCTCTCCTCACGCTGGACCACATTCTTATTGTGTCAAGCGCAGAGTGCCCTCTAAACCTGTTGTCACGCACAATCCTGCGCAGCAGTCTGACGTCTGTAGTTGGTATTCTGTTCAGATTGTCGAGGTTCATCTGAGTAAGAGCGCTGACGTAGATCTTGAATTTTCTTTCGCGAGGGACCGATCTGCTTAGCAACTCATTCAAACCGTGTATTCCTTCGATTATTACAGGTTGGCCCTCGGTGATTTTGATCGGTGTGTCTTGAAATCCGCTCTTTCCCAGGATAAAATCGAACCTTGGAAGCAATACCTCTTTTCCATTGAGAAGTTGCGAAATCTGTTCGTTGAAAAGATCAATGTTTAGAGCATATATCGATTCGAAATCATAGTTTCCGTTCTCATCCTTTGGAGTCTTTTCTCTATCTACAAAATAGTCGTCCACAGATATCTGGACAGGTTTCATGCCCAGGACCTTCAGATGAAGCATCAGTCTCTGAGAAAAAGTCGTTTTGCCCGAGCTTGAGGGTCCAGCGATTAGTATAAGGCTAGGCTCCCTGTGTTCGGAAATGCGATCTGCAATCGCTGCGATTTTCTTCTCATGAAGGGACTCCGCAATGTTCACTATCTCTCTGATTTCCTTCGGCCCCCTGCATATTATTTCGTTCAGTTCTCCCACAGTCTTCACACCGAGGATCTTTCCCCATTTCTCGTGCTCAAGAAAGACGCTGGAAATCTTGGGCTGGTCTACAAATTCCGGTAGTTTAATGGGTTCTCTCGTACCGGGAAGATTGAGAATAAAGTAATCTCCGTAAGGGATCAGCGCAAACTTCTTCACTGTGCCGGTTGAAAAAGGCATGTAACCGTAGAAATAATTCAAGTATCCCTTGCACCTGTAGATATTGACAGTGGACTTTTTCCTGTATTTGAAAAGCAGAGCCTTATCTATCTGCCCGTCTTCTTCAAATGACCTTATCGCCTCGAACTTACCAAGGGTCCCTTTCTCGAAAACTGCATCCTCTTCGACAAGTTCTTTCATCCTCGTCTCAATCCTCTTCAAGTTTTCAGGAGAGATTTCGACCCCTTCGATGTCACAGACAAGACCAGGGCCCCTTGAGTGGTGAACGTTTAGCTGGGCAGTTCCGAATAGCTCCCTGATCGCAATAAAGAGAATAAAGAGAGTTCCCCTCGTGTAGATTCTCATCCCGTCGATCGAAAAGAGATCAATGAACTCGATTTCCTGCTCACCGTTGACTTTTCTACAAAGCTCTATAAGAGAATTGCCAGATTTTGCGGCCATTATTGGAGCTCTGTGGAAGCTGTCACACATTTTGGAAAGTTCATAGAAGGTAGTCTCTTCGGTTACCGGAACCTTCTTACCTAATTCCTTTACGAAAATCTCGTGGTTAGCCATAGAATCACTCCAAATCATTGACACCACAAATAGTCGATGTTAGAATCTATTTGCTGTGGGGCGTAGCCAAGTTGGTAAGGCATCAGATTTTGGCTCTGACATCCGTAGGTTCGAATCCTGCCGCCCCAGCCAGAGAAGGGTGGCTTTCGCCACCCTTTTTCGTGACTAGTTAACTGTCCCGCTAGCCTCACTCTCGAAACTTACGTCCAGATCGACATCTCCTATTGGTGAAGGTGTCTCGTTTTCAAATGGAACATTCAGTCCGTCTGAGCCGATTTCGGTGTCTAGACCTGTGTCGAGAGGCATGTCAACGTCCGTTGCTTCGTCCGTCTGAGTCGCGTCGGCGCTGGCTTGAGCATTCAGCTCGGAAATCTGGAATTCGATTGTCTCGATTAGCGATCCAATTGTCTCGTCCTCAGGGTAGAGTTCCAGGAGCTTTTCGAGATAATGCTTTTCACTCATGAGGTAGATCTGCATCATCTGCTCGTTCTCCTGTGATACGGCCATTTTCTCGTAAATATCGACAAGTAGATACAGAGCGCTGATCTTAAGATCGGTTGCCGCTTCAGTAGAATTAATGACTTTCTGATTGAGATCGCTCTCTATGCTTTGAACCGGCGAGTCAATTAGAAGCGACCTCGCCTGAGCACCGAAATACTGACCATAGTATTGAAGGTAACTGTCAAGCAGCTCGGGGCTTTCCAGTAGCGGCCTCACATTCATGTTGTAAGAATTCTCGTTGTACATGTAGGCTACCTCAGGATTGTCACCGTCAACCTGGTACATGTAGTTTACGACCCTAGTCGAATTGGGCATTACAGAATACAGGTATTTAACGGAATTCTCGAACCGCAAGTTCTTGTCATCGAAAGTCTTGCGTTTCTCGGTAAGCATTTCTTCGACCTCTTCAAGACTCTCGACACCAAATTCGCTGATGTACTCTCTGGCTCTTTTTGCTTCAAGGAGAATACCTCTAATCTCTGTCTCTGTTGAAGGAATCGTCTCAAGCTCGATCTCGATTTGCTCAGCCGACATGGATGTCGCCGTTGCCGGGAGCGCTAAAAGAAGATCCTGGAGATCCTCAAGGTCAAGTGTCTGATTCCTGAGATTTCCTATCTCGCTTTCAGCAAGCTCAGTGTAGAAGACAACAGGAAGGAAAGACTCTCCGACAAGTATGTTCCCAGATTCATCAAAGTAGTCTCTTTCAAGCTCTTCAAGAAGCTCGGAGGCTTTTTCTGGATCTGCCATCGCCTCGTCATATCTAGCGTACATTTGCAGATCGGGGTCATTTATCTCTTGCGACAAATTGCTCTTGTCCCTGTATTCGGAAATCCATGCGTTGAACTCTTCGTTTTCGAACTGGGTGAGCTCTGATTGATAAGAAGATGTACTGGCGAACTCCTCAAAACTGTCGAAAGTGGTTTTGCTGTTCACGAGTATAAGGTGATAGCCAAACTGTGATTCAACAGGTCCGACTACAACACCGGGTGTTGCATCAAAAGACGCGTCTTCAAACTCCTTAACCATCTGTCCTCTACTGAACTCACCCAAAGCACCGCCATTGACTGCGGTACCTGTATCGATTGAGAAGCTTGTCGCTGCATCGGTGAATGAAATCTCTCCGTTATCAATCATTGTCTTAATCTCTACCGCGCTCGCTTCATCTGTGACCAGAATATGGTTGGCATCGACTCGTTCGTAATTTAGCTTCAGATCCTCCAGGTTCTCCTCAACGTATTTCTGGAATCGTTCATTCATGTCGGGGATAGCTTTGTTCGTCACATTTGTTGTGAGCAGTTGTGTCGCCACGTAGTCCCTTATTAACTCAGTAAAGGCGTCAACCGAACCATACTGATAGATAATCGCAGATTTTGTCTCTTCATCGGCAACGTATTGATCTACGACTCTCTTGGTTTCGGAATCTACCTGCTCCGTAGTCGGGAGAACCTCATTCTCAGTCGCGTACAGAAGTAGCGTCTTCTGGTCTACAAGTGACTGGAAAATATCGTATCTAATTCCCATCTCGCTGGGATAGTTTTCCGTATCAAAATATGGATCGAGATTGTACCCCTGACTCCTTAGGTTCGTAAGCGTATCGCGTACTGACGTTTCATACTCTGAATAGGTGATCCAGTAATTAGAATCTGAGAGCGGTGTGCCGTCCTTCGTGAGACCGCCCACACTTTCACTGAAAGAAATTTCGGAGCCGGCATTCTGTTGATTACCCTGGGAGCCCCCTCCCAGATACTGCGCAACGGACCACCAGATTATTCCAACTCCAAAGAGTATGGCCACTGCCCAGACAACCGGCCGCTGAATAGATTTCATGAAATTAGAATTTCCTCTCGATTTCCTGTTTGGCATTTACTTTTCAACTCCCTCCAAGCACCTAATACTCTACAACCAATAGGGGGAGGTTTATGCCTCCCCCGGCTTCACGAATTATACCATAGCAAGTATGCTCTTGTAATTGGCGCAATGTCAAGAAAAACGGCAGATTTAACTAACCAACCTGCTTTGCGTAGACTCTGAAGTCTATACTCGGAAATATAGAATCAACCCATTCAAGTGTCTTCAGTTTTTCTTCATCAATAGAGTTGTTTTCGATTTCACTGTGCAACGAGAGCAACCTGTCAATATGGGTCTTGGTCCTATTGACTGCGTATTCCACAGTTGTGTTGGTAGTTATTATGAATGCCCAATCGCTTGATTGAGCGAGAAGAAGCTCTCTTGCCATCTGGTTCAAAGCCCTTATCTTCAGACTGTCGTCAGTTCTGTCATACTTTCTAGCCAGTTCAATCATTCTCTTGGCGCCCTCGTCCAGGTGTCTGTAAATCCAGTCGTTCCTTCCGTTGAGCCAAACCTCGTTGTAACCGTTGGCTCCCCAGGTGGAGATGTTTGGAGTAACTACCTGAGCCTGCTCCATCGATTTGATAACTTCTGGCGGGGTCGAAGGTACAACCGTAATATCCCCGTTTAGTTCTCTGAATAGCTCCTCGATGAAGAGGGGACCTTCGTACCACCAGTGGCCGAATAGCTCCGCGTCAAATGGCGCAACAATTACGGGTTCTTCTCCATCGAACTGAGAAGAAAGCCTTCTTATCTGCTCTCTTTTCCTGTTGGCGAAATCTTTTGCATGCTCGACAGTTGCCCTTCTGGCATCTTCGATGTCATAATAGCCTTTTTCGTTTAGAGAAACATCTTTACCGGTAATTTTGTAATACTTTATTCCGGTATTGCACCGCTCTCCGCTAGGATCTATGTACGGTCTGATATAGTCTTCCTCACGGTCGAAACCCACGTCCCTGTAAAATTCCCGGTACCTCGCGTCTCCAGGGTAGCCTACCTCGGCACTCCACACCTGCTGGCTCGATTCGGGGTCTCTTGCAAAGGCAAAGACGTTTTCCGGAGTGACCACCGGTCTGTATACCCCATACCTCGGAGCGGGATCACCGTACCATAGACTGTGAGAATCCACGAAGAAGAAAGAAAGGCCATGCTCTCTCAGGTAAGAATCAAAGCCTGGAACGTAGCCGCACTCTGCGAGCCAAATTCCTCTAGGTTCTCTTCCTGTGTGTTTCTTGTATGAGTCAACACCTATTTCAATTTGAGCGTTTATCGCTTCGGGGAAATTCGTCATCAAGGGCAGAAAGCCGTGTGTAGCGTTACAGGTAACAATTTCGAGCTCTCCGGTTTCCTGAAGTTGGGCGAATTCTCCGACAAGGTCTCCATTGCATTCATTGTAGACGGCCCTTATCTCTTCGAGTTCCCGAAGATAATGTGTTGCCAGCCTATTGGCGGCTGGATGTTCCGAAACGGTCCTGGAAATTTCGTTTCCAGCAAGTTCGATCGACGAACTCAGATAATTGAGATATTTCTTCTGCAGGTCTTTGTTGGCGAACATCTCCATTAGAGGCGGAGTTATACTCATTGTTACTTTGAAATTCACTCCATCTCTCTTCAGTCTTCTGAAACCTTGCAAGAGCGGAATATAGGTTTCTGTAATCGCCTCGAACAACCATCTCTCTTCCATGAAGCTTGGAAAATCGGGATGATTAATGAATGGCAGATGTGCGTGGAGCATGAGAATGAATCTTCCCTTTCCCATACAATCACCTTCCACTCTTGCTCTTCGAGATGGTCTTTATGAACTCATCGGAAGAGGGATTATCGGATGGTCCGGAAGACTTAGCGTGCTTCCCGAAAGTGAATTTCTCGTGAGAAGCCTTTTCTTCTCTTCTCGACCCCTTCTTCAAATCTACCCAGATTTCATGGTCTGTGAATTTTGGCGAGTTTCTGGGAGTTCTCGCAATTCTGGACTTCAATACGCTCTTGAAATGTCCGTCAATATAGTAGCCAATCTCGGCGATATAATCTGCATCTGGAAAATCGACCTGGAAGTACCAGTTACCGGCATCTACCGAGATCTCTGCTTCTCTGAATCTGTGAGCGTTTTTTCCATCGTAGATTATGTTGGTGATATCACTGACTCTCACAAGAACCTTTGATGAAGAATTCTCGAGGTTTCTGGCCGTCCATTCCGATAGATCCCACATTACGTACACCCAATAGGGATTAATAGGGTGAATCGAGACAAAGTCGCGAGAGTAAGATGAAGGAATTCGGGCATCGACGGGTTTTGAAGGACGAAGAATCTCAGAGGGGCTCTTAACTGTAACGCTGCTAGAGTACTGATTGTTTTTCTGAGCGAATTTCTTCAGAGCACGAGCAATATCCTTCTTACGCATTGTTCTTTTTAGATTGATTCCCATCATCTTCGCATAACGACGAAGGTCTTGAATCGTCGGGTCGTTACTTAGAAAGGACTGTATTTCTTCGTTGTTCATAGCAAAAACCTCCTGGGCATGATTTCCTACTCAAGTAGATCATATCACACTCCAGGAAGATAAATCAAGGGATTATAGGTAAATAGAGACGATTATTATCTCTTTCCTTTCTCAGACAACTTAAGTTACCAGTTTTACGAAATATCTCTTAACTTATCTACTACATAATCTGCCATATAATCACTATCAACTTGGAACTGAGAACCATCATTCATCACTTTAATTGTCACTATGTCTCTTTCGATTTCTTCCTTTCCAATCAGAAGAGAAATCTTAGCCCCTATTCTTGACGCATGTTTCATCTTGTTGCGCATATTTCTCTCCATCACATCAACGAACGTCGATACACCCATCTTGCGGAGCCTTTTGGCGTAGTCAAATCCCCTCACGCTTTCCTCTCTTCCGAAAGTCAGAATAGCCACTTCAGAAGTTTCGGGTCCATTGATTCTCACGTTTTCGGATTTGAGAAGCATTACAATTCTCTCAAGGCCTATTGCAAAACCGACTGCAGGGCAGCTCTTGCCTCCTATGTATTCGACCAGACCGTCGTAACGTCCTCCACCTACCAGTTGGTCCTGGCTCCCGAGCGAAGAAGATCGTATCTCAAAGGCAGTTCGAGTGTAGTAGTCAAGTCCGCGCACAAGAAACTGATCTACTTCATAATCAATTCCGGCTCTTTCCAGATACCACTGTAGTTCCTCGAAATGACTTCTGCAATCGCTATCAAGGTAATCCAAAATTCCCGGAGCTCCCTGCACCAGTCCCTTATCGATCTTACAGTCTAGCAACCTAAGAACATTCGTCTCATATCTGCGCTGACAATCGGGACACATCCCGGCAAGTTTGTCGCTATAATATTCTTTGAGGGCGGTCTTGTAATCCTCTCTGCAAGCAGGGCAACCGATTGAGTTTATGAAAAGCTTCGCATTGTTGATCTTCAGTTCTTTGAGAAAGCTGTAGGCCATCTCGATTATCTCGAAGTCGGCCAGAGGGCTCTCTGAACCCAGTATCTCGGCACCGAACTGATGAAACTGGCGCAACCTTCCCGCCTGAGGCTTCTCATAACGGAACATCGGACCGCTGTAAAAGAGTTTGACAGGTGACCCAAGATTTATGAAGGAATTCTCAATGAAAGCTCTCGCGACACTTGCAGTTCCTTCAGGTCTCAGAGTTATCGATCTGCCGCCTTTGTCCTCAAATGTGTACATCTCTTTCTGAACGACATCCGTAGATTCGCCAACGCTCCTCTTGAAAAGCTCGGTCGCTTCGAAGATGGGGGTTCGAATTTCAGTGAATGCGTACTTATGAGAGATATTCCTGATTATCTCTTCGGCGAAGTGCCAGTAATCAATATCTTCAAAGGCAATATCCTGAGTTCCTTTTATTCTGCTAATCATGACTTTATGCATTCCTCCGTCTTCTAAATAGAATCTTTCCGTCTCTCAACAACTTAGTTATAGCATATATGACAACTAGAAACTCGAGTCTTCCAAGAAACATTCCAATTGTCTCGGTCCAGATGATTCCTGTGGGTGCGCCCGGGACTGTTATCCCTACCGAGAGCCCCACGGTACTCAAAGCCGAAGCGTATTCGAAGGCCGAAAAAGCCATCGAATGACCATATGACATCAGTACTCCAGTACCTACGGCATAGGTCAAGAAGTACAGAGAGAAGACGAGTAGAATCTCTTTCACAAGAGAGTTGTCTATGTATCTTCGAGTTTCGCCTTTCCATATCTCTTGCTTCAGGATCGCATCCTTCGGAAGGAAATACCTTCTTATTTCCAACCAGAGTATTTTGATTAGGGCGAACAATCTGTACTGCTTAAGACCACCCGAGGTTGAATCAAGATCTCCCCCGAATATCATAAGCAGAACAATCAAATAGATTCCGTAGTGGTTCCAGGGCACAAAGTCAACTGTGGAGAAGCCCGTCCCAGTGAGCGCAGACACAGCCTGAAAAAGACTGTGTCTGAATTGTTCTGCTCCCGAAGAGTAAAACACAGCTAGAGTTCCAGTCATCAATAGTGGAGTGAAAAGTGCGAGAATAATGAACATCAGCTTGGGTTCACCGTTGTTCCAAAAAGCCCTGAAATTCTTCTTCCAGAGCGTATAATGAATTCCAAATCCAGTAGCTCCAAGCAACATAAGGACGATAGTTATGATTTCAATTGAAATACTGTTGAATTCTCCGATAGACCCAGTTCTGGTCGAAAATCCTCCCGTTGCCAGAGCGGTCAATGAGTGGTTAACCGCATCGAAGAAACTCATGCCTGCTAATCTGTACATTATTACTCCAGCCAGAGCGTATGAACCGTATATCACCGCGATTGTTCTCGTTGAGCTTTTGATATTAGGAACTAAATTGTCCATCCGTCCTTCGGCTTTGTAGAGGCCAAGCCCTGCCGGTCCAAGAATTGCAGACATCATTATAATCGCAATACCGGCACCTCCAAGATACTGCATAATGCTTCTCCAAAGAAGGAAGGTTTCGGGAAGCGTTTTTACATCTACCAGGGTCAAACCTGTGGTGGTCCAGCCGCTGGTCGATTCAAATACTGCCTGGGTGAAATTCAGATGACCGCCAATGATAAACGGGAGAGCGGACAGGAGAATAGCTATCACCCATGAGAAAAGGACCACTATCGCCCCTTCCTGAACGGTTATCGGTGACCCGGGACGTACTCTCATAGTCAGCTTAAGCATCAGCCCCATGGCAAAGCTCAGCACAGCTGTGGTTATAAAGGCGAGACTCTCGACGAAGACACCGGGATTCCCGATGCAATATAGTAAAGGGATCAACAAAACAATGGGAAAGAATACAAAGAGATTCCCGAGGTATCCAAAGACAAGTCTATATCTCTGTTTCAAAAGATTTTGAAACATCTACACCTCTCCTAGAAGAGTTTCGAATACAGAAGATTGGACCGTTGGGCTACTTAACACTAGAAGAACATCACCCATTTCAATCACAGTGTTTCCCCTCGGTATAACTACTTCGTCGTCCCTGATTATTGCCCCTATGACGCTTTCGTTTGGAAGCGGAATGTCTTTGATCGCTTCTCCAAGAATGGGAGACTTCTCAGTCATTTCTATTCTGAGAATTGATACCTTTTCAGATGAGGGGAGCAGGTTCGTGATGTGTTCTCTGAAGAGACTGTCTTCAAGAGCCACTCCGAGGATTTCGGTCGGACTGACAACGCTCTTAATACCCATCTTCTCGAAGACGGCCTTGTTGTCGGGGTCATTTACCATGGCAACCGGTCTCTCTATTCCATACACTCTCGAAGCCGTAAGACAAGCAACTAGATTGTCCTGATCGTACGGCGTTAAGGCTACAAAGAGGTCTGACCGGTCTAGCTCAAGTTGCTCCAAAACGTATCTCTTGCTTCCATCGCCCCTAACGATGACTGCTCGGAGCTTCTTAGCCATTTCGTCGCAGAACCTCTCATTCTTGTTCACTATCATCACGTTATGACCTTTGCTCAAGAACCTTCTGGCCAGATGGTAGGCTATCTTCTCTCCACCGATCAGCACGATTTTCATTTTTCATCACCGCTGATGAAGTAGAGCGCATTCTTGACGTTTTCAACGGCCAACAGAGTCGGGCAGATCACTTCTATTCCAAAGTCCGAGAACATCTGGATGTTATTTGGATCATAAGCTCTCGCAACAACCCGGGGAACTTCGAAATACTCCTTTGCTGACATCGAGATCATCAAATTCGTGTTGTCATCTGTTGTAAGTACCAAAGCTACATCGGCCTTGTCGAGCTTGGCTTCCTTCAGAACATCAAGTTCTGTCGCGTCCCCGAGTATATTGAACCCAGTGAATTCATAAGATAGTGCGTCGAAAGAAGATTCGTTCCTATCCACGACAACCACACTGCAGCCCATTGATGAGAGCCAGTTGGCCATTCTAGATCCCAGCCTTCCACATCCGAAGATAACAACATAGTACTCGTCTTTCTTGATCGCACCCTTCATGAAAGGCATTCCTACTCCTCCAGTTTCTTCAGTTCGTCTGAAGCTTCCTTAAAATCTTCATCAAGCGAAAGCGAGGCTTTAAGGTGTTTAATAGCTATTTTGGGTTTTTCCTTTGCCACCAGCAGAGCGTAAAGAAAGTGTGGAAACGGAGAGCCGGGAAAATCTGAGAACAGTTCGCTCATTAGCGATTCCGCACTACCCGTCTCGCCTTCTTCGATCAACCTTCTTATTTCTCGTGCGCGCTTGTATATGCTGTCTTCTTCTCTGAGGGCAAGTTCGAAAGCATCTCTGATTTCCTGGGGCGTAAAAGGCTTTGTCAGGAAATCAACTATACCTGCTTTGAATGCACTTCTCATCGATTCGGGAGATGTATCCGAGGAGACAACTATTACGGGTATTGAGTAAGCTCTATTCTTCAGTTCTTTGAGAAATTGAATTCCATTCATTGAAGGCAAACTCAAATCAGTAAATAGGAGGTCTGGCTTCCGCTTCTCTATTTCTTCCAGGGCTTCCTCAGCTGTAACGAAAGTATGGACTTCGTTGTCTTCGTTCTCCATGGTCTTTTTGACAATTCGCCTGACATTCAGCTCGTCATCGACCACGTAAACGAGTGCCATGCAATCACCTCCACAACACAAATCATATTACCATATTAAGCTCAAATAGTGTTTGAGAGTTTCCACAAGGCGAATTCTTAGAAATTGTTTGTCTCGATTTGCTTCTTTGCGAAGTCAAAAAGAAAGGATATGGCAAAGCCCGATATAATGAGAGGGAGGTTCAATGCTTCAATAGTCAATAGGCAACTTGAGATCAGTAACCCCTCCAGCCAGACACTAAACACCACGAGAACCTGGTATATTGAGAGCACATACGCGAAGAAACTTCCAACCAACAGATGCGAATACCGTTTTCTGACATCGCTTTTCTTCTCGGCAATTCCGAAAAAGTAGATAGCGGAGTTTATGCCAATGATGATGGCAAGAAACGGATCGTGATCAGTCAAAAGCAATCCATAGAATGAGTTTATCGCGAGAGCTGCAAAGAGTACTCCACCGAATATGAGCCAGAATGTTATCGACCTTCCTCTCATAGTAGTCCCCCAACTAATCTTACGATTAGTGCAACGATATAAGCAACTGCAAGACTGTAGAAGACGGAGAAGAATACATACTTGTAGCTTCCGGTTTCATTCTTTATCACTGCAAGTGTTGGCATGCATGGAACGTACAGAAGTACAAAAACAAGAAAACTCAAAGCTACTTCGGGTGTAATCAACGTTCTTATAACGCCAAGAGAGGTTCCCGTAACGCTTGGATTTCCGAAGAACGTTGTGAGCGATGAAACGATGACTTCCTTTGCTGCTATTCCGAAAACCAAACTGGTTATCATTTCCCACGTGTAACCCAGGGGTATGAATAGCGGTTCAAGTGATTTCCCGATCATAGCTGCGAAACTCCCAGTCCCTTCTGAGGGAAAGTAACTGAGAACCCATATCACAACAGAGGCGCCAAGTATTATCGTACCGGCCTTTTCTAGAAAGTGACGCCCCTTGTTCCAGGTATAGAGAATTATTGAACTGAGCCTCGGTTTTCTGTAACGTGGAAGCTCCATTATCAATGTGGAGGGCTCACCCTTGAAGAAGAGCTTGTTGATCAGCAGCGCGGAAAGGACCGTAATAACAATGCTCAAAACGTACAGGAAGAAAATCACTACACCGGCTCTTGCGCCGAAGAAAGTGCCTGCAATCAAAACATAGACGGGAAGCCTCGCGCTACAAGAGATAAAAGGAGAAACAAGAATGGTTACTATTCGCTCTTTTGGTTCGGAGATCGATCTTGTCGACATAATAGATGAGACATTGCATCCAAATCCAAGGAGCATAGATATGAAGGAACGCCCGCTGAGTTTCATTGCGTACATTATTCTATCAATAACAAAGGCTGCTCTAGGCAAATAGCCGGTCTCTTCAAGAATTCCAAGTGCCAGGAAAAGAATGAAAATGTTAGGCACGAAAACCAAGACGGCTCCGACGCCTCCAATTATTCCCTCAACAACGAGAGAACGAAGCCAATCTATGCCGATTAAGCCACCAAGTGCGCGACCGAGGCCTCCGAGCAGTTCTTCAATCATAATCGATAACGGTCCTGAGATAGTGAAGGTCAGCTGGAAAATGATGTACATAACCGCAAGGAAAATTAAAATCCCAAGAAATCTGTGAGTCAAAACGTGATCTATTGCTTCGGAAAAATTCCAGCCTATCTTTTCTTTACCTTTTACTGATGTGGAAAGGATTCTCTTTATATATTTGTAGCGAGTTTCAGCGATCTCCACAGAGAAGTCGTAGTCCAGAGTTATTCCCGTTATTTTTTGAACTTCGTCGTCCCTTTCCAGGAGCTTTATCGAAAGCCAACGTTCGTCAATCCCGGCCAGAGAAGGGTTCCCCCTTATTCTCTCGGATAGATCCCTGAGGTGAGCTTCCACTTCATCAGAGAAAAGATAGTGGACGTGGCTACCGCTCTTGGTGCTCTTCACAAGAGTATTCTTCAACTCTTCGATACCCTCGCCTGTGACTGCCGAGGTAACGACAACCGGAATGCCAAGCTGTTTCGAAAGCTCGTTTCTGTCGATCTCAAAGCCTGCTTTTCTCGCTTCGTCGACTGCGTTTACTGCAAGGACAACATCTCCGCGAAGCTCAAGCACTTGAAGAAGAAGATAGAGACTTCTTTCTAAATTGACGGCGTCACCTATGACCATTGCGACACCGGGCTTCTCATTCACAAGGAAATCCCTAGCAATTTTTTCATCGAGACTAGTGGCACCGAGAGTGTAAGTGCCTGGCAGATCAATAACATCTACGGTGTGATTGTGATGCTTCATTACTCCGGCTCTCTTTTCAACGGTTACGCCGGGCCAATTTGCAACTATTTGTCTTGAACCTGTAAGAGCGTTAAATATACTTGTTTTCCCAACATTTGGGTTTCCTAGAAGTGCTATTGTAGATTCTCTTGACTCGATTCCGTCTCTATGATTTTCCACGACTGAATTTATCTCTCCCTAACTATGATTCTCATTGCCTGGCCTCGCGAAAGTGCGGAACGGATACCATTTGCGTTTATCTCGATTCTCTTTCCGATATTGCCGGTAACATTGATTTTCTTGCCTACTTCTACTCCAACCATCCGCAGTCTCTCCCTGAAGCCCATTCCACCATTAATGATACTTACGAAGTATTCTCCATTTGTAGCATATGAAAGCGGCACGGAGGAGGTTTCGACAAGAATCCACATCGAAATGTCCTCTCTCAGGGTAATGTCTGTTCCCTTTATTCTGAATACTTTTGGGTCTCCGAAGGGGGCCACTTTTACCAGCTGGATCTCTTCACCACTTACGAAACCGAGACCACACAGTCTCTCTCTTGTAAGAGGAGGAAGCTCCAGTTTTCTTATCTTGCCCTTTTCTCCTTCACACATTCTTGACAGAGGAACGACCATCAACATCACCCTTATTGAGAATTTGTCTCAATAAGATTGTATCATTAAACACTCCTCGGTGCACATAAATGTGGGAGAAATATTCTGGTGGATCGCCATTCAGGGCTGAACTTGGTTATCTTTAGTTTAACAATTGACGTATAATCTTTTAGAAGGGAGTGGTTGGATGCTCAAGATATACCAGGTTGATTCATTTACGGCGGTTCCATTTGGCGGGAATCCCGCTGGGGTCTGTCTCCTTGATGAGGAGATCGATGAGAGACTATATCCTAGAATAGCATCGGAAATGAATCTTTCGGAAACCGCATTTGTAAGACCGGGTGACGAGAAAAACACTTATGGCTTGAGATGGTTCACACCGAAGGTTGAAGTGAAGATGTGCGGCCATGCGACGCTTGCCACTGCCTGGATACACTTCACCGAGCTTGGAGTCAAGGGCGAGATCTCTTACGAAACACTAAGTGGGAAACTGGGGGTTAGGTACGTCGACGGGAAGATAGAGATGAATTTCCCTTCTGATAACCCTTACAGAGTGAAAATCGATGAAATGCTTGGGAGGATTACTGGTGTGGAAGGTGAGTGCTACTACTCCACTCTTACCGAAAAACTGCTTTACATAATCTCCTCGAAATCGAAACTTGAGGACCTGTCGTTTGACTTCAGTCTTCTTCAGAACCGTGATTTTGGATACACGGTGAAGGGACTGATCGTCTCTTCGCCCGGTGACGAAAAGTTCGACTTCTACTCGAGATACTTCGCTCCCTGGGTGGGAATCAACGAAGACCCGGTTACCGGTTCGGCACATACGGTTCTCGGACCGTTCTGGTCCGAGAAACTCGGGAGAAAAAACCTCAGAGCCTGTCAGCTCTCCTCCAGAAGAGGAGAACTCGATCTCGAACTGCTTCCAAATAGCAGGATTCTTATTCTTGGAAAGGCCGTCACTGTAATAAGAGGCACTATTTCAATCTAGATTCATCTGGATCGGTCTCAATTCTAAGACTGGCTTCATCTACTGGCTCACGCGGATTGACGGTGGCAAAGACCCTTTTTGACGGATCTTCACTTGCGAGAATACAGGAGAAGATTGCGAGGAGCAGAAAGATCGGTCCAAGTGAAAACCCCGCCACTGCAACGTGATTGGCAAATCCAATATTGATAAAACCTATTGCAAAAGAGAACCAGGCGAAGATGATTCCTGAAAAAAAGTCTGCTCTGAAATGAGTGAGAAGTGAGGCAGGAATTATCAGTAGAAACAGCAAAAGAATTGAGGCCGTTTCTTTGGAATAGAAGAATGAAAGACTGGTGAGCAGAATTACAAGACTGAACGAAAATGAAAGACTTCCCAGATAGCCTGATTTAATGTGCTTGATAACATCACCGTAGCTGGTTCTACCCAGTCTAAAAAACTGACCCGAAAGAAAAACGATCGGAATCGAAAGAATCAGAGATAGGCCTTTAACGCCTCCGACGGAGAAGAGTATCCAGCCGGTGAACATGGCATAGAGAGATAGAAGCCATACATAATCAAAATCCGCCCTTTCAATCTTTCTGAGGAAGAGAAAGTGACTTACAATCAGAATTGGCCACAAAAGACTCCTAGAAACAGCTGAAAATAGATATCCGCTTTGATCTGTAACAAAACGCTCAGTGAGAATAACTCCGAGTATGTATGAAAAGGTCCATATGGCCAGGGTGATCATTACCAGATTCCTAGAAATTCTCAAGTTGCCGCCTCCGGTCAAACAGAAAAAAGTTCACTATATGGATTGTATCTTGCCAAGCACTGACTTCTCTATGTATGCTAATTTGGCAAAGGCTTCGTCTCTATCCTTCGCTCCAGTATATATGTATATCTTGAGTTTCGGTTCGGTCCCGGAAGGCCTTATTGCATACCATGAGCCGTCGTCGAACTGAAACTTGATAACGTCTGATGTAGGAACCCCTGTTTCGACAGTTCTTCCGCTGAGAATGTCATTGTCGGTTGCACTGAAAAAGTCTATGTATCTCACAATCTTTGAATCGCCGATTGCAGTTGGGTATTCCTTTCGATATTCTTTCATTATTTTCCTCACTCGCTTTTGTCCCGCAACACCTTCTAGAACCATGGAGATCTGCTTTTCAGCAAATACTCCGTATTTGACGAAAAGCTCTTCAAGAACGTTCAGCAAGGTCTTTCCTCTCCTCAGGAAGTAAGCTGCCATTTCGCAAAGAAGCATCGATGAAGAAACTGCATCCTTGTCTCTCACGAAATTGCCCGCAACATATCCAATGCTTTCTTCGTAGCCGAAGATGAATTTGCCCTCTCTCCTCTCTTCTACTTCGAGGGCTTTACCGCAGATATTCTTGAACCCAGTGAGAGCCTCATAAGTCTTCACTCCGTAGCTGTCCGCAATGGTTTTGGCCATGTCACCTGTAACAATGGATTTCACGATAAATCCATCCTCGGGCATAGAGGATTTCTCTTTCATGGAGAGAAGGAGGTAGTTAACAATGAGCGCGCCAGTTTGATTGCCGTTTAGGGGAACAAAATCACCATTCTCCCTCACCATTACTGCAAGCCTATCGGCGTCCGGGTCGGTTGCCAGGAGAATGTCGGCCCGCTTCTCCTGCCCAACCTCTCTGGCAAGTGTAAATGCCTTCAAGTCTTCGGGATTTGGATAACCGATCGTCGAAAAATCGGGATCTGGTTCCTCCTGCTCCGGAACAACAAATACATTTTTGAAGCCTCGTTCACGCAGGACACGGCGCACGGGGACATTTCCAGTGCCATTCAAAGGTGTGTAGACTATTCTGATTGATTTGTCCAGTTCTTCTTCCGAGTCTCTCAGTGTTAGGGACAAGACCTTCGATATGTAGAGATCGTCAAGCTCCTCTCCTACTTCAACTAGCAGGCCTTTAGTACGAGCTTCATCAAGTTCAATCATCTTTGGTCCGAGGAAAAGCTCTGTACTTCGCATTTCTTCATAGACCCGATCTGCAATATCGGAGAGAACCTGGGCCCCGTCCTCCCAGTAAAGCTTATAGCCATTGTACTCTTTTGGATTGTGGCTGGCTGTAATCATGATTCCAGATATTGTCGAGAGCTGTAGAACCGAAAAGGAGAGCAAAGGTGTAGGTCTTATGTCATCAAACAAATAAACCTTGATTTCGTTTCCAGTAAGCACCGATGCCGCGATCTCGGCAAATGCTCGAGACATATGTCTAGAATCATGAGCAATTACCACGCCTCTTCTCCTGTATTCTGGATCTCCCGAGAGAATGAGATTCGCCAGACCCTGTGTAGCCCTGGCGACGGTATATTTGTTCATTCGGTTGTCACCGGCACCTAGTTTTCCTCGAAGCCCGGCAGTGCCGAACTCCAGCTCCTTGTAGAATCGTTCCTTTATTTCGGTTTCATTTTCTGCGATTGAAAGTAATTCTCTACGGGTAGCCTCATCGATTACTGGGCTATCAAGCCATCTATGGTAACTGGTTTTATAATCCATTTTTACCTCCTTATTTTCTTATAATTATATCGCATCAACCTTGTGTTAAAGAGAGAAGTGCTTCGCCCTATCTTTGACGTCGAAGTGACCCAGCACACTCTTTTGCTTCCTTGAGCACAACGGCGCATTGTATAATCACAGAGGCTTCACGAAAACCCGGGGGGTGTAGTTTTGCTTTACAGAACCATTATGGTAGGCGAAAATCTTGAATCAATGCAGTGTGAAAAGTATTTTGAGAGTCTATTTGACGTTGATTTCGATTATCTAGTCGGTCTGGGTAAGGAAATGCCGACTATTCTTTTCATAGACGCGAGCAAGTACAGCAAAGATGTTCTTAATGACTGGATCTTTGCATTTACGAACATAATTCTGATTAACAACAACCCGATTAGGGCATTTATTATTAGGGGCTATTCTGAAGAACTGCAGGAATTCAAGGGATATTATAGAGTGGTAAGCAGTTACAAGAGTCCGAGGCAGATAGTCCAAGAAATCATCTCGAATGTCAATGACCATCTAGATAAGATGATTGGGAATAGCAGCAGAGTCATTCAAATGAAGAAGATGCTTGTTCTCTCCATGTTTTACGACGGTTCAATAATGATTCTCGGAGAAACTGGATCGGGAAAGAATCTACTTGCAGAAGTAATAGCTAAGCTCTCTCCCAGAGGTTCCAGGCCATTCTATTCGATAAACTGCGCCGCGATACCTGAGAACTTACTGGAGAGCGAGATCTTTGGGTACAAGAAGGGGGCCTTCACCGGAGCGACTTCCGAAAAAGTTGGTCTTATTGAACAGGCAAATAACGGAACTCTTTTTCTAGATGAAATTGGAGACATGCCGCTGAACCTGCAGGCCAAGATACTTGCAATAACAGAGAACCGGGAGTTCTTCAAAATAGGTGCGACCAGGCCAATAAAGGTGGATGTCCGCTTCATAACTGCAACCAACAGGTACGACGATTCGGCTATGAGAAATGATTTAAGATACAGACTCTCGGCTGTGAAGATAGATCTCCCGCCTTTGAGAGAAAGGAAGAGCGATATCTCACTGATCTTCGATCAAATTCTTGAGAAAAAGGGATATCTCGTGAAGTTTGAGAATATCCCGCAGGACCTGAAGGAGAGATTCCTATCATATAGTTATCCCGGAAATGTGAGAGAACTTATCAACATGATTGAGGAGTATCTGGCGGTGAATGATGTTGTTCAAGCTTCCGTCAATTCCTCCATGTCGAAGAACGTCAAGGTTCTGGCCGAGGAGGCAATAGTTGCTAGAATGGTAAATGGTACAAGTTACAAAGATTTTCTTCAGGAAGTCTACAAGAGCGTTTCACAAGAGCTCTTACTGCAACGTTCAGAGGTCCTGAAAAATGACATTAATGAGATTGCCAGGGAATTCGGCCTCACAACAAGAAGAATCAGAGATCTGCTTGCAGAGCTAAATAGCTCTGCAAAGGCACTTACTCCAAACGACGATGATGAGTGAGTTACCGATCCGTGAATTCCTCCTTATCTCGGAATATTAATGTATAATCTCTGGAGTAGGAGGTGTTCTTTTGGCGGTACGAAAGCTCAGTCTTCCCATGGGGGTTGAAGTCGCCGAGCTTTTCGGAGAGTACGATCGAAAAGCAAAGTTCATTCAAAAAAAACTTGATGTAAGGATTTCTATTATAGGTGATGAGATCTGGATAAAAGGCGAAGACGGTACTGGAATTGACATAGCCGGAAAGATTGTAGATGAACTAGTTCAAATGAACAGAGACGGCCATCTTGTAGAGTGGAGGGAGTTCGAGTATATTGTTGATCAACACCTGCAGCACGACGAAGATGGAGAGAGTTTCAAGGGGGTTTACAACGAAGTAAAGGAGACAGCTTTACTCTCTAATAGAATAAGGCCCAAAACAATCGGGCAGAAGAATTACATGGAAATTATGAAGGAGAAGGAACTAGTCTTTTCTATCGGTCCCGCCGGAACTGGAAAGACTTATTTGGCTGTGGCAATGGCGGTTGATTTTCTGAAATCAGGCAAGGTTCAGAGGATAATTCTGACTCGACCCGCCGTTGAAGCTGGTGAGAAGCTGGGTTATCTTCCCGGGACCCTTCTCGACAAAGTTGACCCCTATTTAAGGCCTCTCTACGATGCACTTATGGAGATGATTCCTGCAGAGAAACTCGCTTACTACAGAGAGAGCTCGATAATCGAAGTAGTTCCTCTTGCATATATGAGGGGAAGGACCCTAAACAATTCTTTTATAATCCTTGACGAGGCTCAAAATTCGACTTATCAGCAAATGAAGATGTTTCTTACCAGGATAGGCTTTGGATCAAGGGTGGTTGTTACAGGGGACATAACTCAAATTGACCTTCCCAGGGATTCGGGATCGGGTCTAGTTGTTGTGCAGAAAGTTTTGGGATCGATCTCTACAGTAGGGTTTTCCTACTTGACAGAACAGGATGTAGTGAGAAATCCCCTTGTGAAAGACATTATAAAGGCTTACGATGAGTATGAACGAGAAGAAAAGGTCGAGGAATAGCGATATCCCCAAAGTCCAGTTCCCTCTAGAGAGACTACTGAATGTCAAAGATCTCACCAATTTCGTTGTCTTTCCCGTGTTTCTTGCGCTGTTGAACCGGTTGCCATTTCTTACGCTTCCCTCAAAACCCTTCCTCTATTTTGTGGGCTCGGCGATCCTCTGGTATATTTTTGCCGAAAGGTCAGTGAGGAGTAACAGGTACTTCAATCTTCACAGGGCATACAGGATAACATTCTTTTCGGTGGTCGCTTTTGGGGTTTTTGTAAACTCCTTCGTGCCCTCACTTGCAGATGAGGCATTATTGCCGGAGATGACTCCTATATTTCTAAGTGTGTCAATGGTGACCGTACTGATAGGTTATCAGGAAGGAATTGGCAGCGGGCTGTTTATGTCGTTCCTTGCATCTGCCAATCTCGATAACTCACTTGAGACTTTCATCTTGTTGTCAGTAGTAGTGCTGGCGACAGCGCTTACAACAAGGGCAATAGAGAGAAGAATCGAAATTGCCAGAGCTGGATTTGAAGTGAGTTTGATATTCCTAGCGATTAACGCAATCAGAATAATACTCCAAGGAGAGCCTATACATGCTGTGGATCTGCTGATTGCTTTCGCCAATCCGATTCTCTCTTCGGTAATCGTTATTGGAATAGTCCCCTATCTGGAATACGCAAGCAGAATCTACTCGAACACGGGTCTCATAGAATTGGGGAATCTCTCTCACCCACTGCTGAAGAATTTATCGATATACGCACCTGGAACCTATTATCACAGTATATCACTTGCTAACCTTTCGGAGGCCGCTGCAGAGAGAATCGGAGCGAACTCCATACTAGCGAGAGTTGCTTCGTATTTTCACGACATAGGTAAATCGAAGCGACCACAGTATTTTACTGAAAACCAGCAAGAAGGAACGAATCCACACGATAATATTACTCCTTCAATGTCGAATCTTGTGATAAATGAACACGTAAAACAAGGCATTGAGCAGGCTAGAAAGTACAGGCTTCCGCTTCTTCTAGAGGACGTTATCAAAGAACATCACGGGACAAGAATAAAGAAATTCTTCTTTCACAAGGCAAAGACATTGGGTCAAGA
>ENA-OSEO01000742-OSEO01000742.1-sediment-metagenome-genome-assembly--contig:-NODE-742-length-75566-cov-6.959663_pt1 | contig 75566 bp, 69 predicted proteins | sample MGYA00237883_ERZ534232 | MGnify/ENA metagenome assembly ERZ534232
TCCAGGTGTTCATCGTTCGTTCTCTCCTTGAGGCACTGCGGAAACGACCGTAATGACGACTGGCTCGCTCTCTATTATGGTGCCGTCTTGGGCCTCATAGGCGAGCGACAGGAGGTGTTCGCCCGTCTCCAGTGGCCAATACACAGTATACGGCGGTGAGGACCATTCGTGCCAGCGCGAGCCGTCCAACTCTACTACTAGACGTCCGCCGGGGTCGCAAAGTTCGCATACGGCTGAAATGAGCATACGCTGGCTGGACGCCGGCACTTCTGTCGAGAGGCGATACACGCTGCCGTCTTCGGGCGATGCCAGGTAGATGCTGCGTGACGAGTCCGTCTCCATATCGCTGATCGCGGCCGTATGGTGTTGTTCCGTTGGAACGGTCGCCAGTCCTTTGTCGATCGCCCACTGCAGCACCTCGGCCGGCCAGACGGTCTGCGACCGAATCGTGCGCCTGTCTATGGGCGTGTCGGCGGTCGCTGGCTCGCCGGTCCGGGCATCATAGGTGACGAGGGCGTGCATATCGCAGGATTCTGCCGGCGCATACTCCTCCAGAAACCACTCTACACGCCGCCTGGTACAAGCGGGGCCGGGAAGGAGACCGGAGAGCGCACAGACCTCTACGGCGACAAGGCCATCTGGCACAGTGAATGCGGCCGGAGCCTGACGATGGGCGACACGCATGAGGCTGTTCCAGATCGGTGCTGCCCCGGTGACACCCGACGCGTTCTCCATCGGGCTGCCATCGGCATTGCCCACCCAGACACCGACCGTCCAGGCCGTCGTGTAGCCGACGGTCCAATTGTCCCGCCACATTGTCGTCGTTCCTGTCTTGACCGCCGCCGGAAAAGGCAGATCCAGCACGCTGTTCCGCCCGAATACCCCCGCCCGGGCAGGTTCGTCCGCCAGGACGTCCGTCACCAGATAGGCGACGCGCGGATCCAGCACCTGCTCGCGTGAGGATGCTGTATAGGTGTATAGAACGGTGCCATCGGCGTCTCTGATGCTGTCGACGAGATAAGGCGTCACCCGGGCACCTGCGGCCGCCAGCGTAGCGTAGGCCGCGGTCAGGTCGAATAATCTGACTTCGGCGCCACCCAGCGTGAGCGCCAGCCCCTGCCGTTCCGGCAGGTTCAAAGTATCGATGCCGAGGCGGCGAACCAGGTCTGGCAGCGCCTGGATGCCAATGGTATCCAGGACACGGACCGCGGCCACGTTGTACGAGCCCGCCAGTGCCTCCCGTAGAGAGACCAGGCCGTGGTATTCGCCGTCATAGTTCACGGGGATGTACGGGGTGCCCTCATGGGTCCGAAACACAGTGCGCACGTCCGCGATGGGAGATGCCGGTGACAGGCCGCGCGCAAAGGCGGCGGCATAGGTAAAGGGCTTGAGGGCCGAGCCGGGTTGGCGCAGCGCTGTGGCGCCGTTGACAGCCCCTGCGATCGAGCTGTCCCAGTAGTCGGGGCTGCCGACCAGCGCTCGCACGGCACCAGAGGCATCCAGGACGATCGCAGCGGCGTTGCTGACCCGGTGTGGCGGTGTCTCACCCGTGGCGGTGTTTAGCTCCGACAGGTGATCGCGGACGATCATTTCGGCACGCTGTTGCAGGCCCCAATCCAGTGTTGTCTCCACCACGAGCCCGCCACGCATCAAGGCGTCCTCGCCCACAAGCGCCACGAGCTCGTCACGCACCATCATGGCAAAGTGAGGCGCCCTTATTGAGTAGGGATCCCCCGCATAGCGCATGGGCTCGCTGGCGGCCCGGTCTGCTGAGGCCCGATCGATATAGCCCTCTTCTGCCATGAGGTTGAGAACTGTGCGCTGTCTGGCTGAGGCAGCCTCGGGGTGGGTGAGGGGATTGTAGGCGACTGGAGACTGGGCGATGCCTGCGATCATAGCACACTCCGCCAGGCCCAGCTCTCGTGCGGGCTTGCCAAAGTAACCTCGCGTGGCCGCCTCTACGCCGTACGAGAGGTTGCCAAAATACATCTCATTCAGATACAGGGTGAGTATTTCGTCCTTGGTCAGAGTCGCTGTGAGCCGGATCGCCAACCAGATCTCGTGCGCTTTGCGGGATAGAGTCTGTTCGTGGCGTTCGCTGCCCATCAGGAGCTGCCGGGCCACCTGCTGGGTGATCGTACTGGCGCCCGAGACAATCTGGCCCGCACGGATATTCTGAACGGCAGCCCGCAACAGGCCGGAGGGGCTAAAGCCCGGGTTGCTGTAAAAGCTCGCATCCTCTGTGGCAATCACCGCCTGCTGCAAGGCCAGCGGTACCTGGTCCAGGGTCACCGTGCGCCGGGAGCCGCCGTTGGGATCCAGGATCTCGTAAAGCAGCACACCGTTCTGGTCATAGATCTGCGAGGATGGGGCCGAGGCGGACTGCATGCGCTGCGTCAGGTCGATGGGGATGCAGTGAATGGCGGCGAGCGCAGCGGTGATCACGATGGCGAGGATGCCCAGGGTGATGATCAGCGGGCGGACAGCTCTGGCAAGCATGCGTAACTCTCCGAGTGCCGGCGGTCAGTATTGCCGGCCAACAATCCCGAGCGCGAGTTCCTGCAGCGCCTCCGCTGCACGGCCACTGAGGCGCATCTCATTCCAGAGGGCGATCATGCGCTCTTGCGACTCTTGCGCGCGCCGCTCGACCGCCTGGCGGGCGTCCGACCGCTCGAGGACTGCGAGCATGGCAGCAATATGCTCCTCTCCCGGTGGCTGCGCCATCAGCTCGTACAGGGTGTGTTCCCCCTGCTGTTTCTCCCACTGGAGGGCGTGAACCACGGGAAGCGTCATCTTGCGGGCGGCCAGATCGCTGGCAGCTGACTTGCCGGTGATCTCCGGATCGCCCCAGACGCCCAGGAGATCATCGGTGATCTGAAAGGCGAGCCCCAGCTCTTGCCCGAAGGCTTGCATCCGGGTCACGAGCGAGGCCGATGCGCCGGCGAGCAGCGCGCCGCAGGCCAGGCTGGCGCCCGTGAGGGCAGCAGTCTTGCCCTGCACGAGCAGGAGATAGGTCTCCAGGGGCATGTCGCGGTCGCCCTCCGCGGCAATGTCCAGGTACTGCCCCTGACAGAGCGCCAGACAGGTTTCGTCCAAAAGTCGTGCCACATCAAGTATACGTTGGGGCTCGTGTCCCAGGGCGGACAGCCGGTAGAGTCTGCCGCGGGCGAGGGCCCACAGGGCGTCCCCCGCGTTGACGCCTTGAGCGAGACCCCACACAGTCCACAGGGTCGGGCGCTGGTGGCGCAGGTCGCTGTCGTCCTCGATATCATCGTGAATCAGCGTAAAGTTGTGGATGAGCTCCAGTGTCGTTGCCGCCGGCAGGGCGCTGCGCCAATCGCCTCCGCTGGCTTCACAGGCGAGGAGGCAGAGCAAGGGGCGCAGCCGCTTGCCATGACGCCCGCCGCTCGGCCGGCCGACGCTGTCCTGCCAGCCCAGATGGTATCGCAACATGCCGTACAACCCGTCGTGGGCCTGCGACTGGCTACGTACCACCGTCTGCAGGTCGTTCTCAAGGGCATCGAGATAGGGCGTCAGGTCGAGAGACATCTACACGTCCTTTGGATAGACCATGTCCGGTGAGATGGCGGACACGCGAGCGGCTCCCAGGCAGAACATCCCAACGCGCAGCTGGCGCAAGATGATGCTGATCTGCCGCTCCAGAGCATGGCTGGATTCCAGAGCCGCTCCCAACAGGGGGCGTGCGATGCCTGCCAGATTCGCGCCGAGCGCCAGGCATTTGAGGATATCGATGCCCGTCTCAATCCCGCCGCTGGCAATGAGCGGCGTGTCCGGGCAGGCCGCCCGTGCCTGGATCAGTGCGGTGGCGGTTGGAATACCCCAGTCATCAAAGGCGGCCGCGACCTGTGTCTCTGCGGCGGTGGCGACACGATAGGACTCGACGCGACTCCAGGATGTGCCGCCGCTGCCGGCCACGTCGATGGCGGCAACACCGGCCTGCTGTAGCCGGAGCGCCAGTTCGGCCGAGATGCCCCAGCCTACTTCCTTGATGATGACCGGGAAGGGGGCCGCACGGCACAGCGCGGCAATCTGCACAAGCAGCCCGCGGAAAACTGTGTTGCCATCCGGCTGTATCGCCTCCTGAAGCGGGTTCAGGTGCAAGACAAGGGCATCGGCCTCCATTGCGGCGACGGCCTCAAGGCACGTTTCGATGGTCAGACCGTAGTTGAGCTGGACCGCGCCGAGATTGGCCATGAGCAAGACGTCTGGCGCAACATCGCGCACCTGATACGTGGAGAGCAGTTCAGGCTGTTCGAGACCCGCACGCAGTGACCCCAGATTGAGGGCGAGTCCAAACTTTTGAGCGGCCTGGGCCAGGCGCCTGTTGATCTCTCCCGCGCGGTTCGTCCCGCCCGTCATGGCTGATATGAGCAGCGGCGCGTTCAGGGAGCGGCCCAGGAAGACGACCTGGGTATCGACATCCTCGAGGGCCGTCTCAGGCAAGGCGCAATGCCGCAGGGCATAACGCTCGAGCCCTGTAGTATGCCGCGATCCGACGTCCTGCTCGGCCACGATCTGCAGATGCTCTTGTTTGCGGTCTTTTATCAAAGAGTGCACTCCTTACGTATTTCTACCATTTTCAGTATAGGGCCTGCATGAGTCGGTGTCAAGGTCTCGGCGGGCTGACCGCTTTGTTCACAGGTGTACCGCTGACCTATAATCTCGGGGTTGCACTGAAACAACGACTGTTGGAGGTACCCATGTTGGTCAGGTCCTATGACCCGGCAAGGGATCGCGACGCGGCCCATCGCATCTGGCGCGAGATCGGGTGGCTCAGCGATCAAGACAAGGACCGTGAGGGAATGGATGTGTGGGTTGGGGCGGGGCAGGCTCACGTCGCAGAGGTGGACGGACAGGCCGAATGTCTCGTGCTTACGGCGCCTGGCACCATCCGTTACCTGGACGGTCAGCTCTCCTTCTGCGGGGTGACCGGTGTCGGCACGAGCCGGGTTGTGCGCCGGCAGGGGCTTGCCACACGGGTGACAGCGCAAGCGATCGCGGAGCGTGTCCTGGCTGGTGATAGCGTCGCCGGGCTCGGCATGTTCGAGCAGGGCTTTTACAACCGTCTGGGGATGGGAACCGGCGGGTACGAACATCGTATCGCCTTTGATCCTGCCCGACTCAATGTCGCTGGCAGACCGCGCATCCCCCGTCGGTTGTCCCTGGACGATGCGGAGGAGATGCATGCCGCGCGGCTCGCGCGCTACACGAGCCATGGCGCTGTGTCGATGACGCCGGCGGCGCTCACCCGCGGTGAGGTCATGGAGAGTGGACCAAAGGGCTTTGGACTCGGTTACTCTGACGGCGAGGGAGGCGCGCTGTCGCACCTGGTATGGTTCTCAACCGACAGCGTGTCCCACGGGCCCTATACGGTGCTGTTCATGGCCTATCGTACCAATGCGCAGTTCATCGAGCTCATGCAGGTGATCAAGGGGCTGGGGGACCAGGTCGATCGTGTCGCGATGCTCGAGCCAGCACATTTGATGCTGCAGGATCTGGTAGAGCAGCCATTTCGCCAGTATCGTGTGTCGCGTCAGACGCACTTTGAGACGGGCATTCGGGCTAGCGCCTGGTGGCAGTGCCGCATCCTCGACCTGGCGGCGTGCGTCGGTGCGATGCGGCTGCCGGGTGGTGAGCTGCACTGTAACCTGACGCTGCACGACCCGATCGCCGAGTATCTCCCGAAGGGATATCCCTGGCGGGGCGTGGGTGGCGACTACACGCTGCACCTGGGGTCAGAGTCCTGCGTCAAAAAGGGTCATGTCAGCGGCCTGCCTCTGATGTCCGCAACGGTTGGGGCGTTCACGCGCCTCTGGCTCGGAGTGGCGACGCCGACCGGGCTGGCAGTCACCGATCATCTTTCGGCGCCGCAGGGGCTGCTGGAAGATTTGGATCGCCTGCTCTGCCTGCCGCAGCCACACATCGACTGGGATCTGTAGGCGCCCGGAGCCATGCATCGACGAGCCAGCGGGGCCATCTGGATGGCCCCGCTGGCTCGTTCTTCGTTTCAGCTCAGCTTGCTGGCTGTGAAAGGCGATCCAACAGACGGCAGTAGGCCGTCTGGCCTCGGCGGAAGCTGCTCTTGCGGAAGAACTCGTTCGGCGAGTGTACACGCTCATCAGGCAAACCAAATCCAAAGCCGATGGCGTAGACGCCCAGTTCGTCTTGAAAAAAGGTCGTCACCGGCACGCTTCCACCTGTGCGCTCGAGGTACGGCTCCCTGCCGTACACATCGCGGAGCACCTCCAGGGCGGCCTGCAGGTGCTGGTTGTCCGTGGGTACCAGATAAGCAAGGGATCCATTCTCGGTCGGCGTAACGGTCACCTCCACTCCCGGAGGCGTGTTCCGCGCAACATGCCCCTGAATTGCCTTGATCACCTGGGCGGGGTCCTGATTCGGCACCAGTCTGCAGGTGATCTTGGCGTGTGCCTCCGATGGAATGACGGTCTTTGTACCCGCGCCTGTAAAACCGCCCCACAACCCGTTGACTTCCAGCGTGGGACGGGCCCAGGCGCGCTCTCGCGTGGTGTACCCCGGCTCTCCAAAGAGCGCTTCGACGCCCAGGTCCTGCATGTAAGCTTGTTCGTCATACGGCACCGCGGCGATAGATTCGCGGTCCTGGGCCGTCAACGGCGCGACGTCTGCATAGAATCCCTGGACCAGGATCTTGCCGTCGGGGCTACGCATCGAATCGAGCAGTCTGGCGAGGGCGTGCAGCGGATTCTGGATGGCTCCTCCGTAGATGCCAGAGTGGACATCGTGATCGGGTCCCCGCACTGTCAACTCCAGGCCACAGATCCCCTTCAAGCCCACCGTGATGGCCGGCTCGGTCTCGCTGAACTGCCCGGAATCGGCGTTCAAGACCACGTCGCAGGCCAGCAAGTCCTTGTGCGATGCCACAAAGGCGGGCAGCTGGGGACTGCCGATCTCTTCCTGTCCTTCAAAGAACACTTTGACGTTCAGCGGGAGGGCGCCGCGTGTGGCCAGGAGCGCCTCCAGGGCCGTGACGACGATCATCAGCGGGCCCTTATCGTCCGAGGCGCCGCGCGCATACATCCGATCGCCGTCGCAATAGGGCTCAAAGGGCGGATGGGCCCAGAGCTCGATCGGATCGACGGGCTGCGTATCAAAATGGGCATAGATCATGACAGTGGGGTGGTCGGGCGCATGGAGCCAGTCCGCATAGACCACGGGGTGCCCGCCAGTCTCCAGCGTCTGGACATTCTCCATGCCTGCTGCGGTCAGCCTGTTGTTCACCCATTCAGCGGCCCGCCGCACCTCTGGTGCGTGCTCGGGCAGTGCGGATATGCTGGGGATGGCGTACAGGGCCAGCAACTCTGAAAGAAAACGTTCCTGCTCAGACTCCAGGTAGCTCTCATATTGTTCCATGACGATCCTTTCCTACGGAATTGTCTATCCAACCAGCAGCGCGAGCAGAAGGCTCATCGTAACGCTGCTCAGAAGCGTCGAAAAAAAGATGACACTGGCGACATAATCGGCGTCTGCGCCAAACTCGATGGCCATCAGCGCCGAGCTCACCGCTGTTGGCGTAGACGACTGCGCTATGGCAACCTGGCGCGCCAGTCCGGTGAGACCAACCAACGGGGCCAGTACAAAGGCCACGGCGGCGCCGCCCACCAGCCGCAGGATAACGCCCACGGAGACGTCTTTGAGCCGGCTACCGAGCCTGGTCTGGGCGAGCTGGACACCCAGCATCATGAGCATCACGGGGATCTGGGCCTGCGCGATGAGCGACACCGGCCGCATCACGATGGCGGGGAGCTCACCCAGCGGACGCAGCAGGAGCGCAAGAGCAAAGGCATAGATACCGGGCAGCTTGAGCACCTGCAGCAGGGTGTGGCCGAGTGAGCCACGACCGTGAGCGGCGATAAACGCGGCCAGGGTGTTCGCGGTGAGATTCGTGGCGACGAAATAGGTCGCTCCCAGAGCAAAGCCATCCTGACCGAAAGTAAAGAGGATGATCGACAGGCCCATGTTCCCCGAGTTGGTGAACGCAATGCTGAGCATCAGCGCCTTGATCTCCTGAGGCGACCATCCGAGCAGGCGACCGGCAAGGTAGCCCAGCGCAATCATGATCAAGGTAAAGATGATGACATAGGCGGTCATACGGCCGAACTGAGACGGGTCGACCTCAGAGTTGATGATCGATGAGAACACCAGACAGGGGGTGAGGACATAGATCGCCAGCCGTGAAAGGGTGCGTTTGTCGACCTTGATCCGGCGTTCGAGCAGATAGCCGACGCCGATGACGATGAAAGATGGCAGGACGTTGTTACTAAAGATGGACAGGCCGAGCGGCATCAACGCTCCTCTTGGCTGCGATGTGTCTGACGCTCACTATACGAGAACGAAAGGTGGTTGCCAACTATATGACTTGGCACCCTGCACGAGAGCGGGTATCATCAGCAAAGAGATAGCGGAGCCAGACGCGCGGTGGCGTGCTGGTTCTAGAGATCCGGACAAGTAGAGTTCAGGAGGAACCATGAAAATCGTCGTACTGGATGGGGGCACGCTGAACCCTGGCGACCTGACCTGGGAGGGGCTGGAGGCGCTGGGCGATACGGAGATCTATGACAGGACGCCCGAAGATCAGGTGCTGGAGCGCTCAAAGGACGCCGAGGTGCTGCTGGTGAACAAGGTGGTCCTTTCACGTGAGATCATGGACCAGCTCCCCAGCCTCAGGTTCATCTGCGTTCTGGCGACCGGGTACAATGTGGTCGACACGGACGCGGCCAAGGAAAAGGGCATCGCGGTGTCCAATATCCCGACGTACGGGACGCAGTCGGTGGCACAGATGGTCATGGCGCACGTGCTCAATCTGACTCAGCACGTGGGCTATCATGCCGAGACGGTCCGGGAAGGTCGCTGGTCGCGATCGGATGACTGGTGTTACTGGGACTTTCCGATGATCGAGCTGCACGGCCTGACCATGGGAGTGGTGGGTTACGGGCGCATCGGGCGCAACTCGGCCTCGGTGGCCAAAGCCTTTGGCATGAAGATCCTGGCCTATGATGAGTTCGTCCCGGACTCGGGCGATCCAGAAGTTGAGATGGTGGATTTCCGGACACTGCTGCAGCGCAGCGATGTCGTGACCTTCCACACGCCACTGACGCCCGATACCGAGGGCATGCTGAACGCAGAGACGCTCAAGTTGATGAAAAAGTCAGCCTTTGTCATCAATACGAGCCGCGGCCCCGTAATCGACAGCAAGGCGCTGGCAGACGCGCTGAATAACGACGAGTTGGCGGGCGCGGGCCTGGACGTGCTCGATGTCGAGCCGCCGCCGGAGGACCACCCCCTGTTGACGGCCAAGAACTGCTATGTGACGCCGCACATCTCCTGGGCAACACGCTCGGCCCGCGCACGGCTGATGCAGACTGCTGTGGACAATGTGGCCGGCTACATCAAGGGCGAGCTACAGAACGTGGTGAACAAGTAGCGAGCGTGTCGCTCGAACCCCCACGCCGGCGCGACCATAGGGAGCGCCAGTGTGGGGGTTCTTTGGTTCGAACCGGAGATCACTGACTCAGGTAGCGCGCGAGCCATGTCTCCACAGCGTCTCGGACCTGGTCAACCGTCCGCTGGCCATCGACCCAGATGAGCCGCAGGTTTCTAGCCACAGCCTGACCGGCGATACGGCGGGCGAACGCTGCATCGCGCGCCATCCAGTTTTCCCAGGCGACATGCGGGTTTGTGCATTCACTGAGGATCTGCTGGACCCACGGGCCCCGCTGTCGGTATACCTGACGCTGAAAGTCCTCCGTTGGGACGATCCAGATCGCCTGGTGCACGTCCGACAGCAAGGGCGCGACGAGTTCGGGCAAGAGCGCTGCTCCCTCAGCGATTACCTGTACTTCGCTCGGCATTCTGACCAGGTCATCCCGGATCATCGGAAACTCCTCCCGGTAGATCGCCAGCTCGTCCTCAACCTGTGCCGTTACGTCGCGCATCCAGATTTCATCCCAGCTCATCTCGCGCTGACGATACATCAACGGCTGTTGGCTGCGGTCTGCCATACGAACATGCCGGTCCCAGTGATCGTCACAGTGATAGTTAGCCAGGCCGTACCGGCTGCACAGGGTCTCTACAATGTTGCTCTTGCCGGAGCAGGGGGAGCCGCCGACCCACAAGAGGGGCGGCAATTCCCTGGGCTGCTCTCTCGCCGTTTCCATGGGCACTCCTTACTCTGGAGGGAATCGCAACGCCATCGTTTCGGCACATGTCGGGCATCTCCCAGCGATGTTAGGTTGCCGGCATTTCCTTGACAAGTGCCGAGGCGAGGGCTAACGTGTAGGCGTGCGGTCGGCTGACAATGTGCGCCATCTGGTGAAACCTGTGAGGATGCATGGATCTCGTAGACCGGCTGTCAACCAGTGAGCTCTTTCAGAATCTGGAATGGGAAGACCTGGCCGAAATCGCCGCGCTGGCACGCGAGCATCGGGTGGTGCCCGGGACGATCCTGTGCCGTCAGGCGGACATCGGGAGCACCTACTTTGTCATCGATAGTGGTCAGGCCCTGATCCGCCGCGTCGATGACAGGGGTTTTTTGCGTCCGGTAGGCGTTATTCGTGAGGGTGACACCTTTGGGACAACGTCATTGTTGCTTGCCGAGCCACGCGACGCCACGGTGATCGCAAGTAGCGACATGCGGCTCTGGACGATAGAGCGAGATACGTTCCAGACCCTCCTTGATGATCGGCCAGCGCTACGTCGGATGCTTGTCATTCCGGATACGGTGGTCGAGCGAAAAAGCTACCCGAACTTTTCGTGGCTGGGCCCTGCGGAGCGCGTGGTGCACTATTGCCACCGGCATTGGATACCTCTGGTGCTGACCCTCGGGGCTGGCACCGTTGGCATCGCTCTGGTGCTGGCCGTGATCGTGGGCGTTCTTCGCGCCAGCGGACAGGCATGGGATCCCACGCTCTGGCTTCTGATCCCCGGCGCCGGTTGGCTGATCTTTGTCGTCTGGCACTGGTTTGATTGGGTCAATGATCAGGTTGTCGTGACGACGCAACGCATCAGCTACCGTGAACAGGTGGCGCTGTTTTACGAGGAACGCAACGAGGTGCCCATCGATCGCGTCCAGAACATCAATGTGGAAACGACGCTGATGGGACGCCTGTTCAAATACGGCACGATGATTATTCAGACCGCTTCCGAGACGGGAACCATGGTGCTTGAGCAATTGCCGCACCCAGAGCGCGTACGGGATGCCATCTGGGACCAGACCGAGCGCACCCAGGCGACGCTACACGCCACAGAGCGCAGGCTGATGGCTGATGCTCTTGTGAGCCAGCTGGGGATAGAGATCGATGAGGACCTGCCTAAGCCGCCTATCTATCGGGAAGGGATTGTTGAAGATGGCCAGCCTCAGATCAGTGAGGATGAGGGGCCAGCTGGCGTTTGGATATGGTTGCGCGATTGGATCAGATCCTTTGACATCGTTTCCAGAGATGCGGGGCCCGGCGTAGACCAGGTCGTGTGGCGCAAGCACTGGATCTTTTTGGTGCGTTCTGCCTTTGTGCCCGCTATCGTTACCTTGATCGTCGGGACGTTCGCAGTGCTGTCCTGGTTCGGAATGCCGCCCACGCTGGCTTCTACTGCGTCCTATCGGTTGATTGTTATGGGGCTGGCGCTTGGCGCCGTCCTCTGGCTGCTCTGGGCCATTGTGGACTGGGGCAATGATCAGTACATCATCACGCGTGACCGGATTGCTGACGTAGAGCAGCGGCCATTCTCAATGCACTCTGAGCGGCGAGAGGCGAGCCTGGGTGTGATCCAGAATGTGCGTTTCGTCATACCGCATTTCTGGGCCGCGCTCTGGGGCTATGGCAATGTGCTGGTACAGACAGCCGGGCCGGGCGACTTTACGTTCGATAGGGTCCCGCGCCCTGCGCGAGTACAGGCAGAGATCATGCGGCGGCTGGAGGCCTTTCGCCAACAGGAACGCGAAGCGGAGGCCAGCCAGCGCCGCAGCGAGATGGCCGAGTGGTTCGCGGTATATCGCGATCTCAGCAAGCGTGGTGCCGATGACGATCAGTTTACTGATCTCTCCTCGCACGACATCGGCGCAGACCGTGGTGAGCCCCAGAGCTGACCAGGCTGCCTCTCAGCGCCTGGGGCCGTAAGGACTAAAGTCCTCCCGCACGGGCGCAAAGGCATCCAGAACGCGCGCGTCCGTAAGGGCCACCAGGCCGTGAACGACATCAGGCTCGATCAGGCAGCTATCGCCAGCCTCAAACTCGTACACCTCGTCGCCAAGCGTAAAGCGCACCCTGCCAGAGATCACATAGACAGCCTGCGTGTGCGGATGGCCATGCTCGGGAAAGGTGACGCCCTGATCGATCGTCACCTCACAGAGCATCAGTTCATCGCAATAGGAGAGCACCGTGTGGGTAACTCCAGGTTGCAGCTCTCTGCTCTGTCTGTCTGCGCGCTGTACGATCATGGGAACGCCTCCGATTCCATCATTCGCGGTATGTCAGACCTCAGATAGTGAGTACCTCTGCTTCGCCGTCGGTTACGGCGATGGTGTGCTCAAAGTGGGCACACAGCTCACCGGAGACGGTCGCTACTGTCCAGCCATCACGTTTCACGTACAGGACCGGGGCGCCGATGGTCAGCATGGGCTCCAGGGCGTAGGTCATGCCCGCACGCAGGGGCGCCCCGCGATCACGCTTGCCCCAGTTGGGAATCTGCGGGTCCTCGTGCATGTCGCGGCCCACGCCATGGCCGGTGTACTCTCGAACGACTTGATAGCCGTGGCCCTCGGCAAACTCCTGGATGGCGGCGGAGATGTCGCCAAAGCGGTTTCCAAGGCGCGAGGCCTCGATACCCACCCACAGCGCCTGCTCTGTGACCTCGAGTAGCTTTCTCGCTTCTGCTGAGATGGTCCCCACCGCAACGGTGGCGGCAGAGTCGCCCACAAACCCATCGAGGATCGTGCCCACGTCGATGCTGATGATCTCGCCCTCCCGCAAACGACGCCTGCCCGGGATGCCGTGCACGAGCTCAGAATCGACGCTCGCGTTGATTGTGGCGGGATAGGTGGGGCCATAGGGGGTGGAATTGGGATAGCCGAGAAACGCAGGCACGCCGCCGTGCGATCGGATGACCTCGGCTGCAATGCGGTCCAGTTCACGGGTGGTGACTCCGGGCCGCACGGCCTGACAGGCTGCAGCCAGGGCCAGAGCATTCACATGGCCGGCCCGCCGCATTATGGCGAGATCATCCGCGGTCTTGATGACGATGGGCATGGCGGGCTAAAAGCAGCCCAGCTGGCATGGGCTTACGCGCACTCCCATTGCCTCAATGATATTCGCGAGCCCGAGGCGGGGGTAGGCATGTTTCTCCGCGATGGCCCAGACGTCGGCGCAAGAGATCGCCCCGTCGTCGGTGACTGCCTCGAGGTCGGCACGAATCTCTGGCGGCACGTGCTTTGCGGGCATGATGATCTTGGACAGCCCCTCTGATTTGAGGCCATAGCCGAACACGCCCAGCTGGCACCGGTAGAAGCGCACATCGGTGGTATCGGCGATCGCTTTTGCGAACTGATCGGGCGTGAGGCCCAGGGAAGCGGCCAACTCATGGGCATGCTCACAGGCGAGTTGATTGTCGACGAGGTAAGACTCTACCGCAGAACGGACCTTATCCATATTCTGAATCCTCCTTGGAATGACATGGAGGATTCTACGCCGCAACGCACTTTTTACCAAGCCCCATCTTCTGTGGCCGTGCGTTGCGCGGGCCATTGGCACCATCTATAATCGCCTTGTGATCTTGAGCGTACCTTGAGGAGGTGATGCCATGCGTGTCCTGATGCTCAGCTGGGAGTATCCCCCCCACGTCGTCGGAGGGCTGGGTCAGCATGTCGCTGATCTTGCACCGGCCCTGGCCCGTCTGGGCGTGGAGGTGCATGTTGTGACCCCGATGCGCCAGGGGGGTGACTCGCGCACAGATTCGGGTTTTCTGCACGTGCATCGCGTCCCCGTATCTGCGTTTGGCGCCCCGGACTTTGTGGGAGAGGCCCGTTTGACCAACGATGTGCTGACGAGTTATGGCCAGGGCCTGCTGGACAGCTATGGTCCTTTTGACCTTATACACAACCACGACTGGCTTACCGCGATGGCCGCCAAAACGCTCAAGCTGGACAATCGCTTGCCCATGGTGGCTACGGTACATGCTACCGAGCGCGGCCGCGGGCGCGGCAGTCTCTCGGGAGCCCAGCCTCACGCGATCAATGACATCGAGTGGGAGCTTACCTTTGAGGCCTGGCGCGTGATCGCCTGCACCGAGTACATGCGCTATGAACTGGGGGCCTATTTCCAGACCCCGTCTGACAAGATCGACGTCATCCCCAACGGTGTAAGCACCGAGGCCTTTGATGCTCTCGAGGGGGTGGATCTCAGCGAGTTTCGGAGTCAGTATGCTCTGCCCGAAGAAAAGATCGTCTTTCACGTGGGCAGGATCGTGTACGAAAAGGGCATCGAGATGCTGGTCCGCTCTGTGCCTACGGTTCTGGCCCACGTCCCCGAGGCCAAGTTCATCATCGCCGGGCGGGGCCCTGAGCTCGAGGCCATGCGTGCACTGGCCGCGAGCATGCACCTGGAGCACAAGGTCCTCTTGCTCGGTTTTGTCTCCACGGAGGACCGCAATCGTCTCTTCAAGGTAGCAGATTGCGCGGTCTTTCCCAGCCTGTATGAGCCTTTTGGCATCGTGGCGCTGGAGGGCATGGCCGCTCGCGTACCGGTGGTGGTTAGCGAGGTAGGCGGGCTTAGGGAAGTAGTCAGGCATGGCGAGACCGGCATCACGGTATACCCGGGCGACCCCGGTTCCTGTGCCTGGGGCATCACCCACACACTGCAACACCCAGAGTGGGCTGCCATGCGTGTTCAGAACGCTTTCCATCAGGTGCGCACGGTCTTTAACTGGGACGTGATCGCAGGCCAGACCGAGGCAGTCTACCGCAGGGTGGTGGCGGAGCGCGCTCAGACCGACTGGTAGCCCGCGACGGACGGGTCTCGCAGGATGTCGTGGATCACCGGCGGCCGGGCGACTGGCGTTTGTGACCAACGGTAGGCCGAGAGTAGCTTTTGAGCCGCAGCTGTGGCTTCCTGCTCCGAGCGAGCGTGCAGTGTCATGAGTGGCGCGCCCTGTTCGATATAATCCGAGACCCCGGCGTGGAGAACGATGCCCACACCGGGGTCGATGGCGTCCTCCTTCACGCGGCGCCCTGCCCCCAGCTCAACGGCAACAAGACCAAAAGTGCGTGCATCAATGCTGGCGAGGTAGCCGCTGCGCGGTGAGGTCACGAGCGATTGCACCGGCGCCGCCGGAAAAAGGGTATAGTCTGCCACGACATCAGGGTTACCACCCTGAGATGAGATCCAGGAAGCAAACCGCTCCAGTGCCTGGCCCGATGTAAGCACGCGTTCCAGGTCCAGGCGCAATGCGTCCATATCGCCGCCCTCGCGTCCCAAGAGCAGCATCTCCGTTGCCACGGCAAGGCAGTGCTCGCGAAGATCGCCGGGGCCTCGGCCCTTGAGCGTCTCGATCGCCTCGATCACTTCGAGGCTATTGCCAATGGCGTGACCGAGAGGCTGGTTCATCTCAGAGAGCAGCGCGGTCACCTTCCGTCCCACTCCCTGACCGATGGCGATCATGCGCTCTGCAAGCTCGCGTGCGTCCTCGAGGGTTTCCATAAAGGCCCCGCGGCCCACTTTGACATCCAGCACGATGGCAGTGGCGCCACCGGCGATTTTCTTGCTCATAATCGAGCTTGCGATCAGAGGCAAGCTGGGCACGGTGCCGCTCACATCGCGTAGCGCGTACAGCTTGCCATCGGCCGGGACCAGGTCTGCTGTCTGCCCGATGACAGCAATCCCTGACCGCTGGACCGCCTGGAAGAACTCTTGGATGGATATCCTTGTCCGGTATCCGGGAATTGACTCGAGCTTGTCCAGTGTGCCGCCCGAGTACCCGAGGCCGCGCCCCGACATCTTTGCCACGGGCAGTCCGGCGGCCGCGACCAGGGGCGCAACGATCAGCGTGGTCTTGTCACCGACGCCGCCCGTGGAGTGCTTGTCAACGATCGTCCTGCCGATCGGTGATAGATCGATCGTCTCTCCAGACGAGACCATCGCCATGGTGAGGTCCACGGTCTCACGAACGGACATGCCCTGGAAAAAGATGGCCATCGCCAGTGCCGCAGCCTGATAGTCGGGAATCTGGTCGCGGGTATAGCCATCGACAAAGGAGCTGATCTCCTCCTTGCTCAATTCGATGCCATCTCTCTTGCGCTCAATGATCCTCACTGCGTCCACCGCTCACCTCTTTCCACTATCGTTGCCACGGCGCTGGCTGGCGTTGAGATTGTAGAGCCTCTTTGATCGGCAGGTCAAGGGGCTCATCGGGCGAGGGCGCGCGCGCTGGCTCTGGACAGAGGGCGCAGCAAGGCTAAAATGAGGGCGAAGTTTCGAGGCCTTCTGTGCAGGTGGTCGCGCGCGCAGATGCGCCGCACGCAAGGACGCGAGGTGCACCCATGGATGAGACACAGTTCCTTTCCAGCTTTCCCGTAGATTTGAATAGTGCCAGTCAGACAGAGCTAGAGGCCATCGGCTTGTCTGCCGAACGTGCGCAGGCCGTCGTGGAGTATCGAGCCGCGAACGGCCCCTTTGGCAGTGTCGAAGGCTTGCTTGACGTACCCGGCTTTGATCGGGCGGCCCTTGAAACCCTGGGCGCGAGGGTGAGTATCGATTTCTCGGACGGCCCTGACGTGGATGTTGAGGAACTCGCTGATATTGCCGACGAGCCTGAGAAACTGCTGTCTGCCGATCTCGAGGAGCGAGAGACAGCGTCGGACGCTGCAGATGAGGTCGCCGCGGAAGATCTCGACAGCCCGCGCGAGACTGACTTAACAGGGGCTCCGGGTGCGGAGGAAGCGGAGCCGGCCGAATCTGTCCTACAGCCTGAGCCCGATAGCGGCGATGAGGTGGTTGTCCGGGAGGCCGAATCCGATGGGGACGAGTTAGTGGATGGCATAGACGATGACTTGGTCGGGCCGCTCCCCGCCGAAGAAGTAGCCATCGAGAGTGCGTCGGTACCTGAGGCGGAAGCATCTGAGGTGCAACTTCAGGCCGAAGAGGTGATCTCGGAGCAGGGCGACCGGGATACGGATGCGGTCAGCGCGGCTGCCAGCGACGTTCTCGGCGCCGGTGAGAGTCTGGCCTCTGAGGGCCCGGTCGGAGACGAGGTGGATTTGGCCGGCGAGTCAGAGGTCACACCCACTACAGACGAGGTCCATGCTGAGACGCCGGCCCCAGACAGCCAGGCAGAGATGGCTGAGGATGCTGCACATGACATCGGGCTCCCCGATGCCTCCACGTCGGTAGAGGCGGCGCACGAAGGGGTAGAAGAAGACGACAAGGCGCTCGTCGCATTGCCCGAGGAGTTGGCCACGCATAAAGACACCTCGCCGCCTGCTGTTTCGGAGGTCGCCCCAGATCTCGTGCCGTTCGAACCGGTACACGACGATGCAGTTCGCACAGATGATGATGCGTGGGAGGAGGCCAGGCCCGATCAGGGCGGCACGCCAGATGTGGCTGCGGCCCCTGTGACCGAAGAGGCTCCCGGCCGGCAGCCCGAGGCCGCCGCGACACCTCAGCCAGCGCCACGGGAGCGGAGTCGCTGGCATGACGTCGGCATGATCGCCCTGGGCGGCTTGCTCGGCGTGCTGGCCACGCTCGTGATCCTGGGGGTGGTAGGGGGGACGCTGAACTATGCACCGCGGCGACTCGTGGATGCCATGAACGAAAACCTGGCGGTGATGCAGGCCAACCAGGAGACGACCTGGTCTGAGACGCAGGCGCTGGTCGCCAGGGCCGACGCATTGGATCGCAGGTTGAGCGCGCTTGAGGGCCTTGAGGACAGGATCGCAGCCCTGGAGAGCGGATCGGCAGAGATCGAGACCAGGCTGGCGGACACCGCCGCAAGCCTTGCGCAGCTGGACACTCAACTGGCCGAGCTTGCGCAAAGCCAGGCCCTGATGTTCGAAGAGATGGATGGCAGGATCAGCGGCCAGGGGCGGGAAATCAGTACATTGAACGATGCGGTTACTTCAACGCGACAGACACTGCAGGGTGTTCAGGATCAGGTCGCACGCTATGAGGCCTTTTTCGAGGCATTGCGGAGTCTGCTGAATGATATGCAAGAGTCCGCTGCCGCCGAGGCGGGCGCGTAAGCGAGCCGGCGCCCTGTTGCGTGCGATCGCCAAAGCGATGGACCCGGCAAACAGTTGGCCGGCGATCACGTTTATGCTAATATCCATCGGGTAGCAGACAAGCAAGTCGGGAGGCTGGATGTTCGGTAAGCAGATCGGAATCGATCTTGGCACGGTCAACCTCATCGTATATGTGCGGGGCAAGGGCGTTGTGCTCAACGAACCCTCGGTGGTTGCCATTTCGGTCAGCGATAACCGGATCCTGGCCGTCGGCAATGAGGCTCGCGCCATGCTGGGGCGTACGCCGGAGACCATTGAGGTGGCGCGCCCGATGCGCAGCGGCGTGATTGCTGACTATGTTGTGACCGAGGCGATGCTGCGGTACTTTATTTCCAAGGTATGCAGCCGCTTTGAGCGTCGCCCTGAGATCATGATCAGTGTCCCCGTAGGGGTGACAAGTGTCGAAAGCCGCGCCGTTCGGGATGCGGCTATCCAGGCTGGTGCTCGTACCGCTTACCTGCTGCCGGAACCGCTCGCTGCAGCCCTGGGTGCCGACATGCCGATTGGTACGCCGTCGGGCAACATGATCGTCAACATCGGTGGCGGCGCCAGTGAAGCCGCGGTTATCTCGATGTTCGGCATTGTGGTCTCGAGCTCGGTTCGCGTCGCCGGGAACAGCTTTGACCAGGCGATCGCCAACTATGTGCGCCGCAAGTACAACCTGATGATCGGAGAGCACACCGCTGAGGAGCTCAAGATCGCCATCGGCAGCGCACTGCCCCTGGAGGAAGTCTTGACCATGGAAGTCAGGGGACGGGACACTGTTGCCGGACTGCCCAGGACGATCACAGTGACTTCCGGAGAGGTCACCGATGCCCTGTCCGAGCCTCTCTCCGCCGTGGCAGGGGCTGTCAGGGCGGTGTTAGAGAGAACTCCACCCGAACTGGCTTCGGATATTATCGATCGCGGCATGGTGCTGACAGGCGGCGGCGCCCAGTTGAGGAATATCGATCGGTATCTGACGCAGGAGACGGGCATCCCCTGCCATGTGGCCGAGAACCCGATGCTGTGTACCGCTTTGGGAGCGGGCGAGGCGTTACGGCATCTGCCTATCTTGAGGCGTTCGCTGGCCCCGGTCTGAGTACCACAAAGAGGCTGTAGAGGCGCTGCCTGGCAGGGTGGCGCCTTTTTTGCACCTCAGAGGTAGTAGGTCATGGCCTGCAGGCGTGCGATGGGATCGATGTAGGTAACATGCACGTCAGGCGGCGTCGTGAGCGTGATTGGGGCATAGTTGAGTATAGCGCGGACGTTGCAGGCGATGACCTGGTCCGCTACGGACTGTGCGGCTCGGGCCGGTACAGCGAGAACGGCGATGTCGACGTGGTGCTCACAGATCGTGTCTGACAACTGGTCCACCGGCTGCACGACGCCATCGCCGATAGGTGTGCCCACCAGCGCCGGGTCGCTATCGTAGATCCCCACGATTTGAAAACGGTTCTCCCCAAAGGCGCGATAGTTGGCAAGAGCGTGTCCCAACGCTCCGGCGCCGATGATGACGACACGCCAGTCCCTGTTGAGCTGCAGGATCTCCTTCAAGGCAGAGATCAGATATCGGATCTCATACCCCAATCCGGGCTTGCCAAACTCGCCAAAGTAGGAGAGATCTTTACGAATCTGCGCCGAACTCACGCCCACCGAATCACCCAGCTCCTTGGATGAGACCATCGTCTGGCCCCGTTCGGCGATATGGGTGAGGGCTTGAAGATAGAGCGGCAGGCGGCGCACCACGACATCGGGGACCTGGTTTTGAGGCATTGTATGCTCCCTGGGCGTGCGACCCTGAACGTGACTATGCGGCTAGTCGGGTGAATCCAGTGCCGCCCCTATTCTGCGACCCGAGAGTCTGCCGAGATAGGCGCGATCCTCTTTGGACAGTTCAGCCCTGTCCAGAAGATCCGGCCGGCGCTCCAGCGTTCGCTTGAGCGACTGCTGCCGCCGCCAGAGAGCCACTCTGGCATGATCCCCGCTGAGCAGCACATCTGGAACGGCGTGACCCCGGAACTCGGGAGGCCGGGTGTATTGTGGGTATTCAAGGAGGCCCGCCGAAAAAGAGTCTTCTACGAGCGCTCGCATGTCGCCCAACACGCCGGGAACCAACCGCGTCACAGCCTCGACGATTGCCATAGCCGGTATCTCTCCCCCTGAGAGCACAAAGTCCCCCAGGGAGATCTCGTCAGTGATGAACATATCGCTCACGCGCTCGTCGACGGCTTCGTAGCGACCGCAGACCAGGGCGATATGACCGCGCCTCTCCAGGGAGGCTGCCATGGCCTGATCAAAACGGCGCCCGACGGGGGTCATCAAAAGTACGGGTACGTTGACCCTGCCGGATACCTTTTGCTCTGAGAGCATCTCCGCCCCCAGAACGGCCTCCAGCGCATAGGTGAGCGGCTCAGGCTTGAGGACCATCCCGCCGCCGCCGCCGTAGGGCATGTCATCAGTAACCTGATGCTTGCCCGGCGCATAGTCACGGATATTGTGGACGCGTATCTCGACCAGGCCGGCCTCGATGGCGCGATGAACAATGCTCTCTTGAAAGATGCCATCGAAAAGTCCGGGGAACAGGGTAAAGATGTCGAAACGCATACGCTCCTCCCCCTCTGCCGCGATTCTACCGTCAGCCTCCGAGTCGGGCAAATGGCATCTGCCCGGGCGTTTTGGGTCTGTCAGGCGGATGCTATAATGAGGCTAGGTATCCGGAAAGGGAAAGACAAGATGCTCGGACAGGAGAAAAGCCCTGGTTTGACCCCTCAAGTTGTCTTCGCTGCGGTGATGGCGTTACTTGTCGTCGCGCTGGCGGGCGCTACGCTGCTTCCTAAAGATGAGGAGCGACCGAACCCTGTCCAGACCTTTATCCAGGATCGCCTGTCGCGTCTCGCCGTGTCAGGTACCCAGGAACAGGCTCAAGACGCCACCGCAGTTGGGACGCGCGTGATCACGCAGATTCCGCCTGGGGTGGGCGTGGCACTGCCTGAACCGCTGGTCCCAACCGCCACGGCTTCTCCCCGGGCGACGATCAGGCCGCTGGACAGCATCCGACGCGACCATTACTGGCTCCAACGACCGATCGCACCGCCGGGCGAAGATCGGGTGGCGCGCTTTTATCCCTATGGATCTCGTATGGATGGCTCCTACCCGGTCCACTATGGGGTCGAGATGGTGAATCCCGAGGGTACGCCTGTTCTCGCGCCCGCATCAGGAGTCGTCGTTGTGGCTGGTACCGATGACCAACAGGTCTATGGCGCCAGGGCGGGCTTTTACGGGCTGGTGGTGATCATCCAGCTGGACCAGCGGTTCCAGGGGGCTCCGGTCTATGTGGTGCTCGGGCACCTTTCAGAGGTACAGGTCGCGGTTGGGCAGCCGGTCTCGGCGGGTCAGCAGGTGGGGCTGGTGGGCGCGACCGGGTATGCCGAGTCGCCGCACCTTCACAGTGAGGTCCGCGTGGGCAAAAATGACTATCGTGCCACGGTGAATCCAGAGCTCTGGTACAAGCCTCGCGCAGGCTACGGCACCCTGGCCGGTGCGTTGCTGGATGGCCAGGGTCATCTGGTGGACAGCGAGGCCAAGCTGGTTCTCCGTTCGCCCGGAGGCATGGCGTATGAAGTCTTTACCTATCCCCTGGACAATGTCAACCCGGATCCGGAGTGGACAGAGAACTTTGCCATTGGCGACCTCGAACCGGGCACGTGGACAGCCGAGGTGTTCTACAGGGGAACGCTGTATACGCAGGGTTTTGGCATCTCAGCGGGTCAGACGACCTGGCTGGTGATTCCCACGCGGTAGGCCAGCGCTCGCGCTGGCCAGAACAGGATAAGGAGACGCAGCATGGAACTCACCGTCGTGCCCGTGAAAAAGCCGGAAAACACCAACCTCATCCTCGGCCAGTCGCACTTTATCAAGACGGTCGAGGATCTGCACGAGACTCTGGTAGGAGCCGTCCCCGGCGTTCGCTTTGGCCTGGCTTTCTGTGAGGCATCGGGCGCCTGTCTGGTGCGCTCCAGCGGCACCGACGCGGAGCTCAAGGCGCTGGCAGAGAGTAACGCGATGGCGATCTCCGCGGGACACTCCTTTGTAGTGCTGCTGGGCGAGGGCGTCTATCCCGTCAATGTGCTCAATGCGATCAAGAATGTGCCCGAGGTGTGTCGCGTCTACTGCGCAACAGCCAATCCTGTGGAGGTGGTCGTGGCTGAGACCGCACAGGGTCGTGGCATCCTTGGGGTGATCGATGGGGCGGTGCCGCGGGGCGTGGAGACACCGGAAGATGTCGCCTGGCGCAAGGGGCTGCTCAGGGATATCGGCTACAAGCTGTAGCAGTGAGCCCCCGTGGGAGGGCCTGGATCGCAGCTTTCCCCCGGGTTCTATGTCAGGCGCCTACGCCTGCCAGGTCACATCGGCGTCCAACGCACGCATGAAGGCGAGATAGCTGTCTTTGGTCATGGCGGGCTCAAAGCCATCGAGGACGTCTCTGGCGCCCTGAGCCCCATCCGCAAGCAGATCGACCAGCGTCATGGCCGCGACTTTGGCGGGCGTGATATAGGCGGTCTCCTCATCTGATGGCAGATAGTCAGCCCCGTGGCCCGTACCGCTGAACCCGGCAGCCTGGGCCTCGATCGCCGGCATGATGTGGCTGATATCGCCCATGTCGGTGGAGCCGGCGCCAAAAGTCGAATCCCACCAGTTGTCATCGCCCACAATCTGAACGGCGTTCTGGCGATAGAGCGCCGCCAGCGCGCTGGCAGGGCGGCGCGGCAGGTAGCCTGGGAGCGTGCGGATATTGACCGTAGCCCCCAGCGCCATGGCGCCGGCTTGCAGGCAGCGGTCAACCTTTTCCGCAGCAGCCACGATGGCTTCCACAGAGGCGCCCCGAACGTAGGTTTCGATCCGCACTTTTTCCGGTATGACGTTCACCAGATCGCCACCGCGGGTGATGATCGGATGCACTCGGATGTGATCATCATCCTGAAACGTCTCACGGATCGTGTCGATGGCCTGCAGGCCGAGGGTCGCGGCCTTGAGCGCGTTGATGCCTCGGTGCGGGGCACCTCCGGCGTGCGCGGCCTTGCCGATATAGGTGATCATCTTGACCACGCAGCCGTTCGTCTCGGCGCCTACGCTCAGTTTCCCGGATTCCCGGCTCGCCTGATGCGTGAGCATCGCCATGCTGATATCGTCAAAGGCACCCAGGCGCACCATTTCGGGCTTGCCCCCCAGGAACTCGATCTTGCCCTGCTCTTTGAGCGCCAGCCGGTATTCGACCTCGACATACTCCTCGGCGGGCACGGCCATCAAGGCGACATTGCCGTCCAGATCGGACATGATCCCGCTCTCTACGAGGCCATAGGCAACGCCGAGCAGATTGGCAATCTGAGCGTTGTGCCCGCAGGCATGCGCCGCGCCCGTCTCCGGATCGGCGTCAGGATGGTCGGGCACGATGATAGAGTCCAACTCGCCCATATAGGCGACTGTAAGGGCACCGTCTCGGCCGGCGAGTCTCCCCTTGACCGCAGTGATGGCCAGCCCGCTTTCGTGATCGATGCCCAATCGGGAAAAGTGGTCGCTGACGATTCCGGCGGTGCGGAACTCTTTGTAGCCGAGTTCGGGATGTGTGCGGATGTCCTCGGCGGTAGCTATGATGACGTCTCGTCGGGCGTCGATGGCGCTGCACACACGTTGCTTGAGCTCTGCGCGCTTCATAGGGTTGCTCCTGTGCGTTAGGGGAGGCTGATAGCGTTGGCCTCTGCGACCGACCGGCAGTACAGGGCGCTGTCCTTTGGATAGCGCTCCTGAGAGCCAAAGTCCACGTACACGATGCCGAACCGGCGGCTGTAGCCGTAGGCCCACTCAAAGTTGTCCATCAGCGACCACACGAAATAACCCTTGAGCGGGACTCCCTGGGTGATCGCTTTGTGCGCCGCGCCAAAGTGCGCCTGCAGATAGGCCGTGCGCTTGTCATCATGGACCCGGCCCTCGCCCGTCAGGATGTCCTCATAGGCGCAGCCGTTCTCCGTGATGTAGATGGCCTTTGGTGCATAGTCGCGATACACCTGCATCAGGATGTCGGTGAGCCCCTGCGGGAACACTTCCCAGTCCATCTGGGTGTACTCGCTCTCGGGGTGCAGCGTCCTGATGCCGGTGGGGGACTGCGGATCTGCCGCCACCAGGTGGCGTGAGTAATAGTTGATCCCCAGGAATTCGACAGGCCGGCTGATGATCGAGAGATCAGTTGGCTCTATGCGTGGGACCTGGCCGCCGAACATGGCCCAGAGGTCTTCAGGGTAGCTGCCCTTGAACACTGGCTCGAGGAACCAGCGGTTGGAAAAGCCATCCTGGATGCGGGCCGCCGCGACATCCGCCTCGCTTTCCGATGCCGGATAGCTCGGATACAGGTTGAGCGTGATGCCAACGTCGCTGTCAGGGCTGGCCTCCCGAATGACTGGCACAGCGAGACCATGCGAAAGCAGCAGATGATGGCCGACCTGGAGCGCCATGCCGAGATCTTCCCATCCGGGGGCATGCGATCCATACAGGTTGCCGACGAAGGCGACCACCCACGGTTCATTGTGCGTGATCCAGTGATGGACGCGGTCACCGAGATGGTTGGCGACAATCTGGGCATAGTCGACAAAGCGGTAGGCAGTATCGCGAGCTGCCCAGCCGCCTTTGCGCTGGAGCGCCGACGGGAGATCCCAGTGGTACAGGGTCACATAGGGATCTATGCCGGCCGCCAGAAGCTCATCCACAACGCGGCTGTAGTAATCCAGGCCGATCTGGTTGACCTCGCCCACACCCTCCTTCAAGATTCTTGGCCAGGATACCGAGAACCGGTAACTGTCAAAACCCAGACTGGCCATCAAGGCCACATCTTCTTTATACAGATTGTAGTGATCGTTCGCGACGTCACCGGTATGGCCCTGATAGACCTTACCTGGCCACCGGCAAAAGTCATCCCAAATGCACCAGCCGCGCTCCTGGATTCCACCCTCGATCTGAAACGATGCTGTGGCTGTTCCCCAGCAGAAATCTTTCGGAAAGCTCAGTGTCTCTGGCATGCCGCACCCCCGTATGTAATGGCCCAACCTGGCTCATGATAGGCCGGCGCCGGCCGTGCGTCAATCATTGATGAACCCGGGCTCCTCTTCACGCCAAGAGCCGAATCTGATAGATGGCATTCCGACAGGACTGCACGTCAGTTGCCTGGTTCGCCAACCGCCGCGTGGCCTTTACTTGATTGTGCGCGGTGTTATAATGCGACTGTTGACTCAAGAATCTGCAGCTAGTAGGATGTTTGTAAGGCGTCACGGGCGATGAGGCAAAATCCCCGGAGGTAGCAGCGATGGTGAAGGTACGAGCCTGGTTGGATATGCTGTTGGATCGGGCAGAGGCGCATCCGACGATCTCGCCGCTCTTGCAGATCGCAGATGAGAACGTCGTCCTGGGCGGAGCCCTGGGTGGTGTGATCTTGTTGCTGTTTGGCCTCATCGGCGGAGCAATCAACCGTGGCCTCGCGGGCGCGATCGTTGGAGCCCTGTGCGGCTTTGTGCTCGGAATGTTGCTTGGCGGCCTGGCGGGCCACTTTTCGCCTCCCCGTGGCGGTGAGACCACAGTGGACCTGGACCTGACGGAGCACGAGGGTGGCTATGCTGGCGGCGAGGCCATCGATGGCTATCTCTGCATCAGCACCAGGCGCCACTCTCGCGTCAGCGGAGGCAGCGTCTATCTGGCCTGCCGGGCTATGTATGTCTACGAGGGTGGCAGTGACGGCAGCGGAGCGCAGGCGGAACTGGCCCGCGACACCAAGACGTTGCATATGCAAGAGCTGCCCATTGTGCCCTCCGGTCTACTGCGACGGGATGTGCCCGTTCGCTATCCGTTCAGGCTGGTGCTGCCCGATGATCCCGTGCCCACACATCATGGCTATGGCTGCGTTGTCCGGTGGACACTGTCCGCACGGGTCGATGGCAACGGGCAGCCGCTGGGCCAGGCACACGAAGAGCTGCTGGTGCGCTCAAGCGTGGCGGCGGGCGCCGGGCAGCGCTCCGAGCGCGTATCGACTTCTGCTGCGGTTGGTGAGATCGCCCTGGCGCTGCAGCACACCACCTTCGCCGAGGGCGAGACCGTGCGCGGTCGCGTGATCGTCAGTCCCGCGGAGGATTTCGTCGCCACAGAGCTGCGTGCCATGCTGCTGCGCGTGGAGAACCATCCGCGCGGAAGCGATACGATCGTCTACATCAATGGATGGAATTCGGAGACGGGACGCTATCGCGGTGAAAGTCAGCCCGGCGGGCAGGGGACCACGTATGTATGGCTGGAAGATGAGACTCCTCTGGCAACCGAGGCCCGCTACAATCTCGGGGAAAAGCGCCTGTACGACTTTAGCTTCGATGTCCCCCAGCAATGGCGTCCGACGTTGATTACCGATGATGGGACGGTTACATGGCGCGTGGTCGCGGCACTATCGCGCGCCAATGGACAGGATATGCGGGTTCATCAGGGCATCACGGTGCACACGACTGCCCCTCGCATTGCCCGTGTACTCGCCTCTGACGCCGAGTCTGGATCGACTGAGGCTGAACAGGGTTGATTTGCAAATCCTGGCGATGGCCGGCTCCGGTGGCCCCGGGCCGGCCATCGTTGTTTGAGCGGGCCGCGCGGTTTGACGAGAGGGCCCGCTCACTATAGAATAGTGTGATTGGAATGGCGCATTTACGCAGGCGGGAGCAATGTTCGAGTCCCTGTCAGACAGGATTCAAGAGACATTCAAAAAGCTCTCCGGCAAGGGCCGCCTCTCAGAGGCGGATGTCAAAGCCGGCCTGCGCGACGTGCGTCTGGCGCTTCTTGAGGCGGATGTCAACTACCGGGTCGTCAAGGACTTTACGGACCGGGTAGCTGAGCGTGCGATTGGTGAGGGCGTTGTTCGGTCGCTGACACCAGCCCAGATGGTGATCAAGATCGTCAATGAAGAGCTGATCGCGTTGCTCGGTGAGCCTGCGCGACTGGATTTGGGCGGCAAGCCGCCTGTGGTCCTGATGCTCGTGGGTTTGCAGGGTTCTGGCAAGACGACTATGGCAGCCAAGCTGGCTGTGCACCTGCGCAAACTGGGCCAGCGTCCCCTGCTTGTAGCGGCTGACGTCTACCGCCCTGCGGCTATCCAGCAACTGGAGACGCTGGGCCGTACCATCGACATCCCCGTGCATAGCGAGGGCGACAAGGTAGCCCCACCGCGCATCTGCCGTAACGCCGTTGACCGGGCGACGCGCGAGGGGTATACGACTGTCCTTCTCGATACGGCGGGCCGGTTGCAGATCGACGATGCGATGATGCGGGAACTCGAGGCCATCAAAGGACTGGTGTCGCCGCGAGAGGTGCTGCTTGTGGTCGACGCGATGACTGGGCAGGAGGCCGTATCGGTCGCCGATGAGTTCAACAAGCGCATCGGGGTGACCGGTCTGCTCCTGACCAAGGTCGACGGGGATGCGCGCGGCGGCGCGGCGCTCTCTGCGCGGGCCGTAACCGGTGTCCCGATCAAGTTCATGGGAAGCGGTGAAAAGCCTAGCGATCTGGAACCCTTTTACCCGGATCGTCTGGCCTCGCGCATTCTGGGCATGGGGGACGTGCTCACCCTCATCGAGCGCGCCGAGGCTTCGTTTGATGAGAAGCAGGCCGCAGAGATCGAGCGCAAGATGCGCACCTCGAGCTTTACGCTGGAGGACTTTATCGAGCAACTGAGGGCCGTCAAGAGCATGGGGCCGCTCAGCGATCTGCTGGAGATGATTCCGGGCCTTTCGCAGGTGACGCGGCAGCTGCCGAGCGACGCCACCGAGCGCGGCCTTAAGACGACTGAGGCGATTATCAGCTCGATGACGCGCCAGGAGCGCCGTACGCCCAAGATTATCAATGCCAGCCGGAAACGGCGCATCGCCCGGGGGAGCGGCACCACCGTTCAGGAGGTGAACAACCTCCTGCGTCAGTTTGAACAGATGCAGCAGATGATGAAGCAACTGCAGAGCGGTCGCGGTATGCGCGGCATCATGCCGAGGCTACGCTGAACGCTTTTCAGATCATAAATCTTTGGTTCAACTCAGTGAGAAGGATGGGAGCATGGTAAGAATTCGATTGGCCAGGGTTGGTGGCATCCGTCAGCCCAGTTATCGCATCGTCGTATCCGATCAGCGCAGCCCTCGGGATGGGCGCTTTATTGAGATCATCGGCAACTACAATCCGCGCACAGAGCCGGAGACAGTGGTGGTTGACCGGGAGCGCGCACTCTATTGGCTCGGGCGCGGGGCGCAGCCATCGGAGGCTGTGGGGCGGCTCCTGGAAAAGACCCAGGTTCTGGCCATCAATCGCGGTGAGACGACTCTGGAAGAGGTTCTGGGCTCAGAAGCCGCGCAGGCCTGATACGCGTTCTAGTATTGCATAGGGGAGGTAGGGCATGCGCGAACTGGTAGAGTACATGGCCAAAGAGTTGGTGGATAATCCCGACGAGGTCCGCGTGCAGCAAGTACGCGGCAACCAGGCTATCATCTTTAAGCTGTATGTCGCTCAAGACGACAAGGGCTGGGTGATCGGTCGCAAGGGGCGCGTTGCGAACACAATGCGCGCGCTGCTGCAGGTGGCTGGCACGATCGAAGGCCGCCGCCGGGTGGTACTCGACATCGTATGACCGTATATTCACGGCCCAGAGCTCGTCGCCGGGCTACACAGACATCGCAGCGTGCACCAGAGGGCGGCTTTCTCGTCATCGGGCAGATTGTGGCGCCGCGAGGGCTGCGCGGAGAACTCAAGGTGCGGGTGGAGACCGAGGATCCCGGTCGATTTTCCGCCTTGAGCAACGTTTATCTGGGTCCCGATCGGGTACGCTATGCAGTCGCGGGTGCGCGCACGCTGAACGAGTTTGCACTGTTGTCTCTGGCGAACATCACCGATCGTACTGCAGCTGAAGCACTGCGCGGTCTGACGGTATACGTGGACCATACGGAGGCGCTGCCGCTCGGTGATGACGAGTATTTTCATTATCAGATCGAGGGGCTGGCGGTGCGCACTGAGGCAGGCGAGGAACTGGGGCGCGTCTCCGAGGTGCTGGAGACCGGCGCCAACGACGTCTACGTCATCGCCGCCAGGTCCGGGGAACTCTTGCTTCCCGCGATCAAAGATGTCATACTGCGCATCGATATCACTGCGGGAACCATGACGGTTCGAGTTCCAGAGGGCCTGGCTGACTAGCCGGACCACCGGAGGGGCGCCATCTTGAGCGACCAAAAGTACTGGATCGGTTTCCAGTTGGTGCCAGGTATTGGACCGGTGCGCCTCCGCGGTTTACTCGATTACTTTGAAGATCTAGAGACGGCCTGGCATGCCAGCGCCGTCTCTTTGCGTGCTGCCGGGCTGAACCAGGCCGCGGTTGAAAAGTTGCTCTACACCCGGTCGCGCGTCGATCTGGACGCGGAGGTGCAGCGACTGGAGCGACTGAATATCCATGTGCTGACCTGGGAATCCCCCGACTATCCCCGGCTGTTGCGCGAGATAGATCAGCCGCCGGCGCTCTTGTATGTCAAGGGAGAGCTCACGCCGGCGGACGAGTTCGCTGTCGCAGTGGTTGGGACCCGTAACGCGTCCAGCTATGGCAAAGGCATTGCCGAGCGCCTGGCTGGAGGACTGGCAGAGAACGGGGTGACCGTGGTCAGCGGGTTGGCGCTGGGTATAGACGGTATTGCTCACCGGGCTGCTCTGGACGCGGGCGGTCGCACGACTGCCGTGATGGGATGCGGCCTGGACAGCATCTATCCCGCCCGTCATCGCCAGCTTGCGGAGCAGATCATGTCGGCTGGTGCTCTCGTCTCGGACTATGCGCTCGGCGTCAAGCCCGAGGCTCGCAACTTTCCGCCGCGCAACCGTATCATCAGCGGGCTCTCGTTGGGCACCATCGTCGTCGAGGCGGATCGTCGCAGCGGCGCGCTGATCACCTTGCAGTTCGCCCTTGAGCAGGGGCGAGAGACGTTTGCTGTCCCTGGCAATGTGCAGGCGCGTACCAGCATGGGGACCAACGATGCGATACAGCGCGGCGAGGCCAAGCTTGTGATCTCGGTCGAGGATGTGCTCAACGAACTCAATCTGACCATGATCGTGGAGCACAAAGAAGTGGCGGAGCACGTGCCGGAGAATGCGAGCGAGGCGAGCTTGCTGGCCGTGCTGGGTGTCGAGGCGATGCACGTGGATGAACTCGCCCGCCAGACGGGCCTGCCGGCCGCAGAGGTCACCAGCACGCTCATGATGATGGAGCTCAAAGGTGTGGTGAAACGAGTGGACCAGATGAGTTACGTGGTCGCCCGATGAGCGGGTGTCAGGAGATGCGGATGGACGGCAACATTGATCTTTCAGACGTCTATGTCACCATCCTGGCCGGCGGGAGCGGTACGCGCCTCTGGCCGCTGTCGCGACGGACGGCCCCCAAGCAGGTGCTGCCGCTGCTGGGCGAGCGCTCTCTGTTGCAGCGCACCTTTGAGCGCGTCGTACCGCTCGTCTCTGCAGAGCGCATCTATATTCTTACAGGTCCTGATCAGGGGGACGGTATCAAAGCCCAGCTCCCTGAGATACCCGACGAGAACATCTTCGTGGAGCCGGCTCCCCGTCACACGGCACCGGCGCTCGGCCTGGCCGCTGCGCGCCTGGCACGGCGCACTGGGGGACAGGGGGTGATGGTTTCACTGCATGCCGATCATGTGGTCCAGGACGAGGCCGCCTTTCGCAGGGCGATCGTGGCTTCGACTACAGTGGCCCGGCAAGGGACGCTGGTCACCGTAGGGATTGTCCCCACACACCCGGAGACCGGCTTTGGCTATATCGAGCGAGGCGAACTGCTTTGCCGGGAGCAGGGTATCGACGTGTACCGCGTGTCACGATTCAGGGAAAAACCCGCTCTGGAGCAGGCCATTGGCTTTTTGGAGACCGGGCGATTCTACTGGAACTCGGGCTATTTCACCTGGACGCTGAGCCAGATATTGGAGGAGTTTGCGCGCCAGTTGCCAGAGTTGCACCGTCAACTCGACGCGATCAGCCTGGCGGCCAGCCCCATGGAGCCGCAAGCACAAGCCATCTGGGAGGGAATCCGGCCGGTCAGCATCGACGTGGGCATCATGGAACACGCCGAGCGCGTTGCTGTTGTTCCAGCGGAGATGGGCTGGAGCGATGTCGGCAGCTGGGCCGCGATCTATGACGTAAGCGACAAGGATGCCGATGGGAACGTCCAGATCGGCACCGGAGGGCGGCTGCAGATCGATACCCGCAACACGCTCGTTCACTCGTCCCTGGGGCGCATGGTGGCCACTGTTGGCGTAGACGACCTGGTCATCGTGGATACGGGCGACGCGCTGCTGGTGCTGCACCGTGACCACGCCCAGGATGTTGGCAAGCTGGTGGAGCGCCTGCGTTCCGAGCGGCGCGACTCTCTGCTGTAGGCCTTGCACGCAGAGACACGATATCCGGACCCCCATAGACTAGACGTAGGAGATGTGCCCGTGCAGGCAGAGATCGTGACTATTGGCACCGAATTGCTTCTGGGAGAGATCGTCGACACGAATTCGGCATGGATTGCCCAGCAGCTGACCACTATCGGACTCAACCTGTTCTACACCACCACTGTCGGGGACAATCTCGGTCGGATTACCGATGTGCTCCGGCGCGCCCTCGAGCGCGCTGACGTCGTCATCACTACCGGCGGCCTCGGGCCCACGGTGGACGACATGACGCGAGAGGGCGTGGCTGCGGCTACTGATCGTGAGCTGTATCTGGACGACTCACTGCTGGAAGAGATACGTGCGATGTTCGGGCGCCGCCACGCGACGATGACGAGCAACAACGACCGGCAGGCACGCCTTCCAGTGGGGGCGGAGATCATCCACAATCCCGTGGGGACGGCGCCCTGCTTTGCGGTCGAGCAGAACGGCAAGATCATCATCAGCCTGCCAGGTGTACCACATGAGATGCGCTACCTGATGGAGCACGAGGTGCTCCCGATGCTGGGCCGCAGGCTTGGCCTGCAACAGGTGATCAAGAGCCGTGTGGTTCGTACCTGTGGCATCGGTGAAAGTGCAGCGGATGCTCTGATTCCCGACCTGATGGCGCTGTCTAACCCCACGGTGGGCACGCGCGCTCATCCCGGCCAGACGGATATTGTCATCACTGCCAAAGCCGGCACAGAGGCTGAGGCGGCAGCTCTGATCGCTCCGATCGAGGCACAGATCCGTGAGAGACTGGGTTTCCGCGTGTTCGGCACCGATCAAGATACGGTGGCCGGCGTCGTGATGCGGGATCTGGTTGGGGCAGGCAAGAGCCTGGCGGTGGTCGAGTTGACGACCCAGGGCGAGCTGTCGCTTCAGCTGGCGGAAGCTGCACGAAGCTTTCCAGACGGCTGGGCCGGGGGCCTGACCATCGCTGACGAGACAGGGCTACTGCGGATGCTGGGGCAGGTGGACGCTCAAGATCTAGGCGAGCCGTTTCCATCGCAGTCGTGGGCAGATTTCTCGGCAGAGGCAATTCGCGATCGCCTCGGCGCGGATCTGGGCCTGGCCATCATCGGTCCGCGTGTCCCTGGAGCAGAGGGTGCCGCCGATGCTTACCTTGCCCTGGTGACGCCCGAGGGAACGCTGCGGGACGAGCCTCGGCGCACGCGTGAGGGCGCCTTTGGCCGCTGGTCGCTGATCTATGCGGGCATGGACATGGTGAGACGCTACCTGACGCCGGGTGAATAGTCGAGGAAGGCACGTAAGAGATGCTCATAGGAATACTGAGCGACATACACGACAATATCTGGGCCCTCGATGAAGCCTTGTCCAGACTGGCTGAGTGTGACGTCCTGCTATGCCTGGGCGACATCTGCTCTCCTTTTACGATGATTGCCATCGCAGAGGGTTTTGCGGGTCTCGTGCATGTCGTTTGGGGAAACAATGACGGAGACCGTGAGCATGTCGTGCACAGCGTGTCGCGCCTGGGGCGCGTCACCTTTCACGGCGAGTTCGGCGAGCTCGAGTTTGACGGACGGCGCGTCGCCATCACGCATTGGCCTGACCTGGCACAGGCATTGGCCAAAGGTGGTCAGTACGCTCTCGTCTGTCATGGCCACAACCACCTCCGCCGGGTAATTCAGGTAGGGCCTACATTGCTCGTGAACCCAGGCGAGGTGATGGGCAGATTCGGCGAAAAGAGCGTTGCCATCTATGACACCGCTGCTGGCTCGGCAGAGCTCGTGCTGTTCTAGCTCTCTTGCTGAGGTGTTTCGGGGGATCCGTAGCTGGCTACGGGTCCCCTTTTTCACATCCGTGTGCGGCCGGTGCAACCGTGGCCTGCATTTCGCGTAGTGACATATGTACGTTGACGCCTCAGGATCCCGGGGAGGAATGATTGGGGTGGGAGGCACTGATCAAGAGCGCCTCTGGGTGCTTCGTGCCCAGCAGGGGGACGAGGAGGCTTTCTCACAGATTGTAGAAGCCTACCAGAGACCAGTCTATAACCTGGCTTATCGCATGCTGGGCAGTGCCGGCGATGCGCAAGATGCTGCGCAGGAGGTGTTCTTGCGCGCTTACTCGCACCTGGAGAGCTATGATCCGGCACGCAAGTTCTCGTCCTGGATCCTTTCCATCGCGTCTCACTATTGCATCGATCGCCTCAGGCGGGGACATCGCCGCCAGGTCTCGCTGGACGAGTTCGAGCCGGATCGCTGGTTGCCAGATACCGCGCCGCGACCTGAGGATGAGGCCATGGATCGCGATCAAGAGGTTCGGATACGCAGGCTGCTCGATGTGTTGCCCGAGCAGCACCGTCTGGTGATCGTGTTGCGCTACTGGTACGACATGTCCTATCAAGAGATCGCTCAGATAACTTCAAGCACAGAGAGCGCCGTCAAGTCCAGGTTGCATCGCGCTCGGGGAGCAATGGCCGTTGCTCTTCAAGCTGAAGCGAGCATCCAACTGGCGGGCTCTGAGGAGGCGATCGGTGAGCATGCCATATCCGAGGCCATCTGATATGCATACCGTTCGATCTAGGGAGACGAGACGGCTGCAGGGGAGTGCAACGGCTCTGACCTCGCAGGTTACCCGGCCTGTGGACGAGGATCCAGCCCTCCTCTCGTTGGACACGCTGTTGGCGTCTGTCAAACCGGCTGAGCCGCCGCCGACCTTTGCCGCTGAGGTGATGCTGGGTGTGGCCAGGCGCAAGCGTAGACAGCGCACCATGCTCAGACTACGGCGAATACTGACTGTCTTTGTGCTAGTCTCGGCCATGGTTACCGGCGCTGTGCTCCTCGTCTCGGTGACGCGAGCCAGTCACCCCGAGTTCTATGAGGTGGTGGGCCGTGCACTGACGCAGGTGGCTTCCGTCCTGCAATCGGTGCTGGTGGCCGTAAGAGTGGTGCTCCGAGCCATCCCTGGGGATGCTGAGAAGCTGCTTGTGGCGTGGTTTGTGGCTGCGGTGATTGTCAGCGTGTTGTGGTTCAAGGTGCTCGGCAAGGTGCAGCCACAGAGCATCCATGCATAGCTGGTGGTGGCCAAGCCTGGAAAACCGAGTGCTTACGGAGGTATAGATATCGATGAGAAGATGGGTTTGGATCTTGCTGATAGTCTCACTGGTGTTCGCAGCCGCATTCCCTGTTTTGGCCGACACCGGGGATGTCTCGCTGTTTGGCCAGGATCTGGAGATCCGGGCGGGGCAGCATTCCACAGGTAACGCTGCGGTTGTCGCTGGATCAGCGACCATTGCCGAACAGGGCACGCTCTCTGGCGACCTGGCGGTGATCATGGGTAACGCCAGAATCGCCGGGACCGTGGAGGGCTCCGTTGTAGTCATCGGGGGCACCCTTAATCTCGATGCTAGCGCCCGTATCCTGGGCGATGTGGTGGCAGCCGGGACGCTCAACCGGCACCCCGACGCCCAGGTGCTGGGAGATGTTGTGGCGGGGATTCAGGCCAGCGAACGTGTGGCCGAACTGGGCGGCGTCATCCGCGGCGATATCAACCGCTGGCCACAGGCTGCCGAAAACGGCAGATCGGATTTTTTGACGGCGGTGGGGAGGGTGGCGAGTTTTTTGGGGAGCCTGATGGCGGCATTGTTGCTTGGTGTGCTGGCCGTGTCGCTGATCCCCGAGCCAGTGGATCATATCACGGGGGTCATGAAGCAGTCTCCCATCCTTTCCATCGGCATGGGGCTGCTCACGCTGCTGGCGGCCGCAATCCTTGTTCCTCTGCTAACAATTCTGATTATCACCATTCCTGTCGCTCTGGCGCTGGCTGTGGTGCTCGTCCTGGCGGGCGTGGTCGGGTGGGCTGCATCTGGCATGCTGGTCGGTGGTTATCTGATCAAACCTGCCCGTTACGGCCGGCTGACTGTGGCTATCGTAGGTATCCTTATCTTGACTATGGCTGGCAAAGTCCCCTGCATCGGATGGATCATCAGGCTGCTGGCAATATCCTGGGGGTTGGGTGCGGTGGTACTGACGCGGTTTGGCACGAGCGGGCAGCGCATCTGGGAGCCCTTTACCTCGCTCGCGGGTTCGGGCGCATCCGATCCCGTCGAGAGTGCAAGTGCGCCATCTTCGTTTGGCGGACCCGCGGGCGGGGTGCCCTCGACACCAGCAGAGACAGATCTGCAACGGCAACCTGATCAGGGCGACAGTAGAGCTGAGCGGAAGGACGACACGCGCAGGCTCGAGGATCTCGATGATGATCTGGACGACGATCTCAGGTCATACACCCGGAGCTAGTCTCGCAGCAGAAGCGGTATGTCAACGTTGTCGTAGCGCGCGAAATCCATATAATACGGGCACGGTTGGTCCCGGCGGGTCGCGAGAACCGCCGGGACCAACGCGTATAGCGTATAATAGGGAGGACGCTGCACATGCCCTTTGCCAGTGGCCGTACCGTCTCCGCCTACCATTCCATCTCTGGCCTGGCCATGTTCAAGGCGCTTCGCAGCCGCGACTACCGTTGGTTTTGGCTCGGCCGGCTGGCAGCGTCAGCCACGATGCAGATGAGCAGTGTGGCGCAGGGCTGGCTGGTCTATCAGCTCACCGCGTCCGGCTTTGCTCTGGGCTGGGTGGGTTCCTTCGGTTCGGTCTCTACGCTGTTAGTGTCCCCTTTTTCTGGCGTTCTCTCTGATCGGCTCGAGCGGCGTCATATTCTGGCGGCCACGCGCTTGGGGATGATCCTGAACATCATGGTCATCACCCTGCTCATTGTGCTGGGGCGCATCCAGATCTGGCACCTGGCCGCCAGCGGCCTGTTCAGCGGTGCACTGATGGCCTTTATGATGCCCGCACAGAACGCGCTGATGGCGGACATCGTCGACCGCTCCACGCTGCTTAATGCTGTCTCGCTGGCGGCGGTCGGCATGGGTATCATGGGCATCTTTGGCGCGTCCGGCGCGGGGCTCATGATCGAGGGACTGGGCGTGTGGTCCGTGTACGGCCTGATCGCCGTCCTGTACATGATGGCACTCTATACCGTCCTCCAACTGCCGCTCACGGGCGCCTCCAATGCCCCCCGTCGCCCTATGATCCGGGATATCGCGACCGGGATTTCCTACATCAGGCACGAGCCCAAGCTGATGGGCGTCATCGGTCTTTCGCTGGCCCGGGTGCTGCTGGCGATGCCCTATGGCGTGCTTCTTCCAAAGTATGCCGACGAGATGATGGGGCTGGGAGCTACTGGCCTGGGGTTGCTGGCGTCGGCCTCGGGCATCGGCTCACTTATCGCCGCCCTTGGCGTGGCAGCGCTGGGTGACTTTAAGCAAAAGGGGAAGCTGTTGCTGGTTGCTGGCATCATTGTCGGCTCGGGTTTGCTCACATTGTCCTTTGTGCGCAGCCTGCCGGTCGCCTTTATGCTTCTGATTCTGATTGGCATGGGCAACAACGCCGCGATGGTGTGCAACCAGACGCTGGTGCAGGTGAATTGCGAGGATCAGTACCGCGGCAGGGTCATGAGTACCTACATGATGATGTGGGGATTGACGCCGCTTGGCACGCTTCCTGCAGGCGCCCTGGCAGACAAGTTCGGTGTGCCGGGAGTATTCGCGGGCCAGGGTGTTCTGCTGCTGGTCATATTCCTGCTTGTCTGGTGGCGGATGGCGTATCTCCGGACGCTAGAGTAGCGTCGTCTTTGGTATGGTCTGATCGTTCTGACGGGCGCACCTGCGAGATGTCGTGAGCGCGCCCGTCCGTGCTATGCTTAGCCAGTTCCCATACCCGCGACCGCACCGGGATATCGGATCGTGCTGGCTCTGGCTCGCGATCTGGCCGCGACAATCTGGATCAGCGCACGACTGCCCTCGTCTTGATACGCCTGGAAACGTACACGGCGACGCCGCCTGCCGCCAGAAGGACGAGAACCCAGCGCAGCCAGGGCAGTAGTGCGACGCTGGTTCCCAACAACACCGCATGTGCGGTCCCGAGCAACAGCGCCACATAGTTGAGCCAGTGGACATAACGCCACACGGTATTGATCCTCGTGCGCAGTGCGGCTGCAAGCGATGCAAGAACTAAGGCTGTCAAGGCGGGCGACCCTGCATTGCTTAGAAACTCACCCGAGGTGTAGGCCGCAGTGAGTATGGCGGTGGATCTGAGCACAATCACGAGCAGGAGTGGGTGCAGCACCAGCAGCGCCAGGCCTGTTATGGAGACCCAGTGGTGCAGCCGGATGAACGGTTTGCGGTAGGTTCGCACCAGGGGTCTCACAAAGGCAGAGCTGATCACTGCAAGGAAGACAAACTGGTACCCCACCAGGGCAGCGCCCCGCGCCGCGGCGTACAGTCCTGGTGTGCTGGCGAGCGTCAGCACGATGGCGGCGTTGATCACTGTGCATGCCAGAATCACGAGATAAGCTGCGAGCGGCGATCTCTTGAGCATGTGCTCTTCCTCCAATATCCTGCGGGTCGAACAGACTGGGCTTGTGCCGTTCCCGATGCGATTCCGGATCAAGCAGGGACGTGTGCAATCAGAAACTGCGATACGCGCTCAAAGACCACGTCTCTTTCGATGTCCAGCAACAGACCATGATCGGACCTGTGGAGCGTCAATAGCTCCTTGTCGGGGCTGCCCCACAGCGCCAGCGTCTTTTGGCCAGCATCGGCACTCAGTGCGTTGTCCTGGTGAGAATGGATAACGAGCGCCGGAACCTGGATGTCGGGCATCTCACGGCGCACGTGCCGCTGTAAACGCCAGGTCTCTCCGAGCGCATGCGTCGACCAGCGGTCATAGCACCAGATATGCTCGCGTGCATCCTTCGCCCGCAGTTGGTCAGGCTCCTTGGGGAAGGTTGGCATCATGCGGTGAACGATCGTCGCCAGTCGCACCAGCCGGTTCGCAAAGGAGACCGCCGGCGACAACAGTGCGACGGCAGCCAATTCAGAGTGCCTGGCCGCAAGATGCGATACGAGGAGGGTACCGAGACTGAACCCCACTGCGCACACGACCGTGTGCTTGGCCTGCAGTTCTTCCAGGGCGTATTCCGCGGCGTCCGTCCAGTCCTGCCAGACCACCGTATGCAGGTTCTCGAGGGTGGTGCCATGTCCCGGCAGGAGCGGCGCGAGACAGTGAAATCCCTGCGCAGCCAGATAGTCCCCGAGCAATCGCATCTCTGGCGGTGATCCAGTGAGCCCGTGGATCAGCAAACAGCCAGCGATGGCGTTGGTTGGCGCCAGCTCGAACGGCTCCGGTGCCGGCTGTTGCGCCCCGTTCATGCCGAGATCTCCGGATAGTTGCCGTGTTCACGCCATACATCGAGCATCAGGTCGTACCGTTCCAGCGGCATACCTGTGTAGACACAGTTGCTCGTGGAGAATATATAGCCGTACCCGGGCATCCCCTGGGCAAGCGCGCGGCGCACATCTGCGACGACCTCCTCATCGGTGCCTGAGGTCAGCAGGCCGCAGTTCACATTGCCGATCAGCGCGACGCGATCGCCGACCAGCCGTTTGACCTCGGCGAGATCTACGCCTGCCTGTGGGTCAATCGAGTGCAGGGCGTGCGGCCCGGCCGCCACCAGTTCATCGAGGATGGGCATGATGTTGCCATCCGTGTGTTTGATCACGTAAAAGCCCATCTCGCGCTGCGCCTGCACCAGTTGCTTGAGGAAGGGGCTCACGACACGGCGGAACATCCGCGGGCTCAGGAAGGGGCCCGTGTTCAGGCAGTAATCGGAGCACAGCGCAAAGCCATCCAGCCCGCCATGTCGCGCCAGCCGGGCGCTCTTTTCCAGCATGGCATCGACGCGCCTCTGTCCCTCATCCAGCGCCCGCTGGATGTCATCATAGAGCCAGGCGCACCATTCCAGCATCTCTTCCCCATTGGGAATGGCGAAGGTGGCATCGCCGTGCATCATGATAAAGTAGCGATCGCCGGTGAGGTCGCGAATGTCGTCGATCAGGCGGCAGGTCTCATCCAGCGTGTTGGGGTTGGGGTGGATAAAGATCGCGTCGTGCTCGTAGCGTTCGGCCGTCTGCACGTACAGCCTGGCCATCTCGTCTCGATGCAGGGCTTGCTCGGACTCGGACATCTGATCCCACTGTAGATAGGCGCGCTGGGAGGGATGCAGCTTGCCAAAGGCCTCCATCGTCAGGAAAAAAACGAGCTCAAAGTGAGGAACTCGACCGGTGAGCGGGCGGCGCTCCAGTGCGGCGATGAAGCGTTCTCTCGGTGTTGCGGGCATCACCTGCGCCTCCGTACCTGTCTGGTCTAGATCGCTCTCAGGATAAGGGCGCGCGCCAGCTATGTCAACAGCCAGTTGGGGCTGGTGGCGTGGCGTGTTCACTCATCAAAAACCTGACTTTCGCGTGGGGCTGGGCCGCTCATTTGGGGTTGACGATATGAGGGGCTGCTCTAGAATAGCGCCGTGATTGGGCAAGGACAGAACATGGCAAAACAAGGAGATCGGAATGGAACCGTTACGGGTAGGGATCATCGGTTGTGGACGGACGCGCACCAGCGGGCAGGCAACAGGGGCCGGCATCTCGCACCGGCATGCCGAGGGTTACAAGGCATCGCCAGATGTCCGCATCGTGGCGCTGGCGGACATTGTGCTGGAGAATGCTCAAGCTTTTCAGGAGATGCACGGCGGCGATCGTCTCTACACAGACTATCACGAGATGCTGGCCAAAGAATGCCTCGATATCGTCAGCATCTGCGTGTGGCCGCACCTTCACGCCCCCATGGCCATCGACTGCGCTCAGGCCAGGGTGCCGGCGATCCACTGTGAGAAGCCGATGGCCCCGACGCTTGGCGAGGCCAGGAGTATGGTAGCCGCAGCCCAGGAGTATGAGGTGCAGCTCACCATCAACCACCAGCGCCGTTTTGGCTCCCCCTTCCGCAAGGCGAAGGAATTGCTTGATTCGGGGGCGATCGGTGAACTGGTGCGGCTGGAGGCTTCGTGCAGCAATATGTACGACTGGGGAACGCACTGGTTCGATATGCTCTTTTACTACAATGATCAGACCCCGGTGGAGTGGGTCCTGGCACAGGTGGAGCCCCGCGGTGGACGAAAGCACTTTGGCGTCTTTATGGAAGGCCAGGGCATCAGTCAGTTTGGCTATGCAAACGGTGTTACGGGCTTGCTGGTGACCGGCCAGAACACGCGCTGGGGAGCCGAAAACCGGCTGATTGGCAGTAAGGGTGTCATTGAGGTTGGTGTCAGTCCAGAGGTTCCGCTGCGCATGCGGACCGATGAGAGTGGATGGCAGAAAATACCGGTGGAGGACGGCATTCACGACAATGTGCATTTCAGCCGGGCGATCCAGGATATCGTCGATGCGCTCAAGGAAAAGAGAGAGCCAGAGCTCGCTGCACGCAAGGCGCTCATGACGGCGGAGCTGATCTTTGCCACCTACGAATCGAGCAGGCGGCGGGGGCGGGTCGAGTGGCCGTTGGATTTTGAGGACAACCCGCTCTGGAGCATGGTTGAGGATCCAAACACCGGGGGTGTCTATACCGGGCTTGTGGTCGAGTGATCTGTGACGGCATAGCTTTTCACGGAGCGCAAGACGTGCGACGTCAAGGGCCGCGCCAGATACCTGGCGCGGCCCTGCGGCACTGGACGCGGCGGCCTAGAGCTCGCTCACCTGGAAGGTGATCGATGCCTTCAGGGACTCGCCGGGCTCCAGGATCGTGAGGTGGGCGGCCTCTTGAAGGCCCTGCGCATAGAGGTTATGAGCGTCTGTCGAGCAGGACTGATTCTCCAGGCAGAAAAACGGTCGCTCACTGGGCGTGTAGACGACGCTGTGCGTGAAAAAGTCGTCGGCAAAGAGCGTCAGCTTCTTGCCCAGGCTATGGTACCGGATGACCTGGGGTGCGTTGCGCTCGAGACCGTAGAACACGTCGTCGAGATTGAGCACCGATAGCGGCGTCGGAGTGCGGATGTCCGCAGGCCCATCCTCCATGTCGACCAGACGGCCAGAGGGCATCAACGCCTCGTGCTCCATCCACTTTTTCGCCGGCACTTCAATCGTCACGCTCTCGCGCGGCCTATGGACTGCAAAGAACGGGTGGATGGCTAGGCCAAAGGGCAAGCGATACACCGGATCGTCATTCGTCACGGTAAAGTCCATGTGCAGTGTCCTGGGTTCCAGGCGATAGACTAACTCGAGCGAGTTGCGGATCGGAAAGCGCTCAAAAAACGCTGTGCCCGGGACGCAATGGATGTGGGTGCGCACAGAGATGCCGGATTCGCTCTCAACGGGGGTGTCGACCTCCCAGGGCGCCCTCTGCACCAGTCCGTGCATAAAGTGGGTGCGCTCGTTTGCCTCAAAGGTAAAGACACGCCCATCAAAGGTAAAGGTCGAGTCCTTGACGCGGTTGGGCGTGGGATAGAGGATGGGGCATCCCAGGATTCGCGTGCTGTCCCCCATGGTGGCTACACCAAAGATGTACTCGATGCCGCCCACCACAAAGCTGTACAGGTTGCTTCCCGCCTCGGGAGCAAAGGCCATTGCCGAGTCCTTCGCGGGGTCCCCCGTCGTCACAGACATCTTGAGGGCTGGCTGTCCCGTGTTTGGATCGGTCGCGTAACTGTGCGTATACTGTGGCATGATACCTCCTGATTGACTGGCCGCATTCCTGGCGACCGCATCTCTCGAGATTATACACGCTTATTGCCAGCGTGAAACGCGGAACTGAGGATTGCAGGCGTGCGCATCACTCGTATAGAGCCCAAAAGAGTGCACGTGAATCATCGTGGGGACTGGGTCTTTGTCCAGGTATACACCGATGATGGTTTGACAGGCCTCGGTGAAGCGAGCCACAGCGGGAACGATGCCCTTCTCCTGGCCGTTTTGGCAGAGTTCGACGAGTGCATGCGGGGTGAGGACCCGAGGCGCATCAATGCTTTCCGTGCCAGCGCTGCGGTCGGCAACCTGGGGCGCATCCAGCGCACTGCCTGGAGCGGACTGGAACAGGCATTGTGGGATATCCTGGGACAATCGCTGGGGGTACCGATTCACGACCTGTTTGGTGGCGCACTGCAGGATCGAATCAGGCTCTATGCCAACATCAATCGCCACGTCACCACGAGGACTGCCGGGGGGTTTGCCCTGGCAGCCCGAGAGGCTGTCATGCAAGGTTTCAACGCAATCAAGCTCGCTCCTTTTGACGAGGTAACCGGTAGCGACCGGCTGCGAACGGGTCGCATGGCAGCGTGGCAAGCGGGCGTCCACCGTGTGCGCGCAGTGCGAGAGGCCATCGGGCCCGACATGGAGTTGATGGTGGATTGCCATGGCCGGTTTAGCGCTGCCGAGACGATTGAGGTGGCGGGCGCCCTGGCGGACGTGGGATTACTCTGGCTGGAGGAACCTGTCCCAGTTGATCAGGTTGAGGCGCTGGCGGAGATCACCGCTGCCTTGCCCGTTGCCACTGCCTCGGGCGAGACGCTGTTCGGCGTGCAGGGCTTTGCTCCGTTTCTCTGCCGGCGTGTCACAGATGTTCTCATGCCCGATGTAAAGCATGATGGTGGACTGCTCGATACCCGGGTTGTCGCTGAGGCCGCACAGATGAACGGACTACTTATTGCACCTCACAACCCGTCGGGCCCCGTGGCCATGGCCGCGACGGCCCAGGTGGGCAGCACAATGCCTAACCTGATGTTCGTAGAGTACGCGTGGGGTGAGGTCGACTGGCGGGCTGAGCTTCTCGATCCGTCCGAACGAATCGAACACGGCCACCTTGTCTTGCCCGCTGGCCCTGGAATCGGACACCGTCTCAATATGGACGTGGTAGAGGCGCACCGTTAGCCCGTTGCTTCCGGTGCGGGCTCAGCCCTCGTCAGATCGATGTGACGCGAACCCATAGCGATCAACATCTCGTCTGCAAAGGAGTGTCTTGACCAAGACCGAACGCACGAACCTGGTTCTAGGGGGCCTGGCGCTGCTGATCGTCGTCTTTGATCAGTGGACCAAGGCGCTGGTGCGCGAGGCTATCCCGCTGAACACGTCCGCCTCGCTGGTCTCGTGGCTGGACGATATTGTGGTGCTCACGCATATTCGCAATTCCGGGGCAGCATTCGGGCTGGGGCAGGGGCTGGGCAAGTTCCTGATCTACAGCGCCTCGGCCGCGATCCTCTTGATCGTGCTCTATTTCCGGCGCATCGCGGAGAACTCGGCCTTGTTGCGGATAGCGCTTGGACTGCAGCTGGGGGGCGCCATCGGTAACCTGATAGATCGCCTCACGCTCGGTGGCGTGACCGACTTTGTCGACCTGGGCTGGTTTCCGATCTTTAACGTGGCTGACAGCGCCATCACGATCGGCACCGTGCTGCTCTGTGTTTATGCGCTATTCTTCGATAGACCGCCAAAGCAAGATGAGAATGTGCAGCAGGAGTCAGCACCTTCGCTTTCGGACCACGGCGTGCCCGAGGACCCCAGATAGCGATGGGTTGCAGGGAGCTGATTACCCCCGAGGGGCTGGCAGGGCGACGCCTGGACAAGTACCTGGCGGAGGCGCTGGGAACACTCTCGCGCAGCGCAGTGCAAAGGCTCATCACTGCGGGTGAGGTCACTGTCAACGGCGAGGTGGAGCGGGCCAGCTACCTCGTGGCACAAGGCGACGTGGTGCGTGTAGTTCTGCCCGAGCCAGAGGTGGCCAGCAGCGGGCAGCCGCCGGTAATCAGTATTCTGTACGAGGACGATGCGCTTCTCGTTGTGGACAAGCCTGCCGGGCTCGTGGTCCACGAGGGATCCGGGCACAGAGGGGAGACGCTGGTCTCGGCGCTGCTGGCGATGCGACCAGAGCTTGGTACCGCGGGTATGGATCCCCGGCGTCCGGGGATTGTGCACCGGCTGGACCGGGACACCTCCGGCACGCTGGTCGTTGCCAAGACCCCGGCCTCTCTGGCGGCACTACAGCGGCAGTTCCGGCGGCGAGAGGTCAGCAAGCAGTATCTGGCACTGGTGCACGGCGCGCCGGCGCCAGCGAGGGCGGCCATAGAGGCTCCTATCGGGCGGGACGAGGCGAATCGCGTCAGGATGTCTGTGGTTCCAGGGGGAAGGTATGCTCGCACAGAGTACGAAACCCTGGAGCGATTCAAGGATGTCTCGCTGATCTCGGTCAATTTGATGACGGGGCGGACGCATCAGATCCGCGTGCATATGGCGGCGATAGGCCATCCGGTGGTGGGCGACCGGACGTATGGCGTGAGGCGCGACACGTTCGGTGCCCGACGTCAGATGCTGCATGCGCAACGAATCGTGATTACGCACCCCTCCACGCGAGAGCCGCTGAGCTGCGAGGCACCTGTGCCAGAGGATATGCAGCGGGTGCTGGATCGACTCAGATCCCGCTAGGGTCCTGGCCTGAACTTGGCTGTGACCCGTGCGATCTGGGGCGCCAGCCAGGCGCCCGGCAGCGATGCTGCGTGTTGCCTTGTGCAGGTTGGTCGCGAACCGCGTTTGGACTATTCTTTCCAGCGTTACACCCGGCACCCCAAGGAGGCTACCGTGCATAGTATCGATCTGCGCAGTGATACGGTTACACACCCCAGTGAGGCCATGCGCAAGGCCATGTACGAAGCAGAGCTCGGCGATGATGTGTATGGGGAGGACCCAACCGTCAATCGCCTCGAGGCACTTTCTGCGGAGATGCTTGGCAAAGAAGCGGCGCTTTTTGTGGTCAGTGGCACGATGGGCAACCTCGTGGCCCTGCTGGCGCATTGCGGGCGCGGTGACGAGGTCATCATGGGCGATCAGGCCCACACCTATATCTACGAGCAGGGCGGTGTGTCGGCGTTGGGGAGCGTGCACGTGCGTACTGTCCCCAATCAGCCGGACGGATCACTTGATCCCAGGCAGGTCGAGGATGCTATTCGGGCCGAGAATATCCACTTTCCCATCACGCGCCTGATTTGCCTCGAGAACACGCACAATCGCTGCGGTGGCGCCGTGGTTTCGCTCGAGCAGATGGATGCCGTGCGGGCTGTGGCGGTTCACCACGGACTGGCGATGCACCTGGATGGCGCGCGCGTCTTTAACGCTGCGGTGGCGCTGGGTGTGCCGGTTGCGGAGATCGCCAGCAGGGTGGACTCGATTCAGGTCTGCCTGTCCAAGGGGCTGGCCGCGCCAGTGGGCTCGGTGGTCGCCGGCTCTGCCGAGTTCATCGCGAGGGCTCGCCGTATGCGCAAGGTCGTTGGCGGTGGAATGCGCCAGGCGGGCGTGCTCGCCGCCGCTGGAATCGTCGCGCTGGAGCAGATGGTGGACCGGTTGGCAGAAGATCACGCCAATGCCCGCCGGCTTGTCGAGGGCCTGGCAGAGATTCCCGGGGTTGCTGTCAGCCCCGACGCCGTGCAGAGCAACATCGTCATGATCGGCTTTGACGATCCTGCTGTGGACCTGGCCGCAATCCAGGACGGTCTGGCGCGTCGTGGCGTACGTATCAACGCGATGGACCCGTACAGGTTACGAGCTGTCACGCATTACGGGATCACGCCCGCCGACATTGAAGCGTCGCTTGACGCGATGCGCGCGGTGATGCAGGAGCAGTGATCCTGGCGGGCAAGACAACCGCGAACGAACGGCAGGGAGCGCCTGGCCGCGTCGCACGGGCCGATGGGTTAGCTGTCAGGGTTGTGCATGAGCAGCAAAGGAGCAGTCCGATGGCGCAAGACATGCGAATTGGCATTATCGGCTATGACACCTCTCACGCGCCCGCCTTTGCGAGGTTGCTCAACGTGCCCGGCGAGAGGTACCACGTGCCGGGGGCCAGGGTGGTGTGTGGCTATCCATCGTACAGCTCGGACATCGAGTCCAGCCGATCCAGGGTGGATGGATACCGTGCAGAGCTGGCGGCACTGGGTGTGAGGGAGGTGAGCTCCGTCGAGGAACTGCTGGACGGTGTCGATGCCGTGCTGCTCGAGAGCGTCGATGGGCGCAGGCATCTGACAGAGGCGCTGCCGGTGTTGGCCGCAGCAAAGCCCGTATTCATCGACAAGCCTCTGGCGGCAGACTATGCGGATGCCGTAAAGATCGTGCAGTCAGCCCAGGCGACTGGCACGCCCCTATTTTCCGCATCGTCATTGCGATTTGATGCCAACGTATTGGCGCTGAAGGAAAAGATCGGCGGCGAGCCAGTGTACGGCTGCGATGCATACAGCCCGGCCACACTGGAGCCGACCAATCCGGGCCTCTTTTGGTACGGCGTCCACGCCGTGGAGCTGCTCTTTGCCTTTATGGGGGCCGGTTGCCGTGCCGTCCGGTGCATCTCCACCGCAGATGCCGATTGCGTCGTCGGCGAGTGGGACGATGGGCGCCTTGGGACTGTCAGAGGGACCCGCTCAGGGGATCACGACTATGGCGTGACGGTGTTCAGCTCGAGCACTTTACAGACGAGCTATAACCGGGACATTCCGATCTATGCGCAGCTCTTGGTGCAGATCGTGACTTTTTTCAGGGGTGGGTCGGCTCCGGTCGCACCAGCGGAGACGCTCGAGACCATGGCTTTTATGCAGGCGGCTCTGGACAGCGCGAGCAGGAGCGGGGCACAGATCCCTCTGCCGCGCCCGTACTAGGCACGTTGCCTGGTGCTGGCGACCACCATGGCGACGGCCTGACTGTCGCTGTGGGTCAGGCTTACAGCCCACTCGTCGAGCCCCAGAGAATCTGCGCGGGTCTGAGCGCGTCCGGAGAGTGAAACCATGGGCTTGCCTCGCCGGTCACCGAGGATTTCCATCTCGCGCCAGGAGATGCCCACGAGGCCGGTACCCAGGGCCTTGGAGACGGCCTCTTTGGCGGCAAACCGAGCCGCCAACTCGGGTACCCTTCCACGACAATAGACGATCTCTGCCGGTGTATAGACGCGCGCAAGAAAGCGATCACCAAAGCGGTCCAATGCTCTGGCAATGCGCGCAATCTCGATGATATCCACGCCCACACTCAGCACGCAGATGGCCTCCGGGCTGGTATTGTCGGCACCAACAAGGCTGCCGGCACGAATCGTTTCTTGTAGCTTTACACGTGAAGACAGCATTCTGCTGCCCTGGGAGGGCTCGCGCAGATGTCATGCCCCGGTGGCGGGGCAGGGGACGGTGGTCCTCGGTCCGGCGCCTAGACACCCTCCGCGTGGGGATGGCCGACCATCACCATGGGCGAGAGAAGCCGCTCCATGGCCATGGTGTGACTGCAGAGGCCCCGCTGCTGGAAGAAGGTACACTGGCAGTGCCACTCACCGTTCTGATACGTCACCTCGTAGGTGTCGTGTTCGCCCTTGAACCGTACGACAAGTTGCTCAACCTCAACGCGGTCGGGCTCCTCGGCGTACCGTTTGGCCTTTTGGATCTTGCTGATCATGCCTGAATCCATCGCTGCCCCTCCTACCAACCAAAAGACACCAGGCAAGATGCGCTGGTGTCAGCAATACACTAGATTCTCGTACCCTCGTGTGTCCAAAACGGATCACTCCTCCGGCCGTTGTGGCTGCATTATACGGGCACCGCAGGGCACTGTCAACAGCAATCACGCTGTAACCCGTGCCTCGCAATAGTCAAGTAGCGCGACGGGGTAGTGCCTCGTATTAGCAGTTCCGTTCGCGAGACGGGTTGTCTACCTGCTTGGCAGATGCTATAATCGCGATAATCGATCGGCAACCCGCGATACCCCCTGGCAGCGAGGCAGGTGACATCCAATGCTCGACAATCGTGAGGTAGAGTCTTCAGCTCACGTCAACGTGGCTGGCATGGTAGAAGACGGTATTCGGCTCGCGCGGCAAGGTGCTCGCGCCGAGGCGGAGAAGCTGTTCCGGCGTGCCATTCAGGTCGCTCCCGAGAACGATGACGGGTGGCTCTGGATGGCGTGGCTGGCGGACACGCGGGAGGAGAGCCTCCGCTATCTGCGGGAAGGGCTCTACTTTAAGCCTGACAGTCCCTCTCTTCATGAGGGCGTGGCCTGGGTGGAGGCACACAAGCCCTCGGCGAGTGCGTCCTCAGGGACGACAGATGTGACGGCGGCGTCTGGCGAGGCAGCGCAGGCTGCCAGTACAACAGGACGACCCGCGATGCGACGGCGCTATGCTGCCGCGTCGCCTGGTTCCGGCCAGACAAAATCACGGGCGGCAGACGCGGTCAAGGCTTCGGGCACCGCCGCGAGGCAGATCATGCAGAAGGTGGCTGCGAGCCGTCCTGCCAGGGTCAAACAGGCTCGCGCTGGCTTTTCGGATCGAATCAAATCCCAGGCGGTGACGCTGATCAGCCTCGTTGCTATCGCTGCTGTGATCGCCATCGCCATGCTCGTGGCGCGGCAAGCCACCAGCAGGACGCCGGCTGTCTCTGCCATGGTGTTGCCGACGCCCGTGTTGGATGCCACGGCGACCCCGGGCGTCGAGAATCTCGCGGCGCCTCTGTGGACCAAAGTCGAGATCGCCTTCTCGCAGGAGGATTGGACCGGTGCCGTAGTAGCACTGGACAAGATACGATCCATGGATCCGCAAAATGCGGAGGCGCGAGAACGACTCTCGGCGGCGTTGTACGAGCGGGCTCTGGATTCGATTGCGGCGAACGAGCTCGAGCTGGCCAAACGAGATCTTGACCGTGCCATCATCCTGGATGCGGACAGCCCGAACCTGCAATCCACGCGCAGGGACATTGAGTTGTATCGCGCGGCGGTGGAGGCCTATCTGGAGCAGGATTGGGCCAAGGCGGTGTCGCTGCTGAACGATGTCTACGTTCGCACACCAAACTTTCGCGACACGCGGTCTATGCTAGGGCAGGCGCACTGCTATCTTGCGGAGCAGCAGCTGAACAACGACTCTCTCGATGAGGCACTGGCACAGGCAACATTGTGCGAGGAGATTCTCGAGGGCGACGAGGAGGCGGCGGCGCTGGTCAAGCAGGTCATGGAGACGATCCGGCCCGCGCGACGCATCGAAGTGACGCTTTCCGACTTTAGAGTACGTATTTACGAGGACAATGAGGTCATCAAGAGTTTCCCCATCTGTTATGGTCGTCCCAGCCACCCGACCAAGACTGGCCGCTTTGAGATTCAGTCCAAGCTGGAGAACGCTTATGCCTCGACGTGGGATATGGACATGCCCTACTGGTTGGGGATCTATTGGGCGGGGGGTACCGAGAATGGTTTTCACGCTCTGCCGATCTTGAGCAGCGGCTCAACACTTTGGGCTGGCGCCCTTGGAACGCGCTGTTCCTTTGGATGTATCGTGCTGAACACGCCTGACGCGATTTGGTTGTACGAGTGGGCAACCCTTGGCACGGTCGTGTTCGTAAATCCTTAAGGTACGTCACGTGCAGCAGGGAGAGATTGACTAGATGACAGTGGCACAGAGCAGCGGCCTGAATGTAAGTTGGCTGGACGAGGAGCTGCGTCGCGAAAAGGCGATCGTCGAAGAGCTGCGAAACACGATCGACAAGCAGCAGGTCGTGCTGGTGGACCAGGCGCAGCGGATCCTCAGCCTGGAGGACAGGCTTACCAGGATACAGAATCAACTGCAGTCTCTTCCCGAGATCCGTCAGGCGAGCCAGAACGCGCGCGATGAAGTTGTGGCCATGATGGGCGATCTGCGTCAGGATGTCCAAAAGCGTGAGGTGGAGGCAATACGGACGCGGCAGGCGGAGCGCGAGAAGGATCTGCGCGCCCTCCAGGACCTTCGCACCGAGTTGGGTCGTCTTGCACCGTTGGAACAAGCGGCTGCCGTGAGTCAGGCGGAGGATCGCAGGCTGAACGAGACGGTGCAGCGTATTCAAACTCAGCTAGAGGCTCTCGCCAAGGCGATTGCGCAGGGAGACGAGGTCAGACGGCAGCTGCAGGATGCGCTGGCCAAGAGCAACGTCGAGCTTAGTCAGGTGGCGGAGCAGACGACGGAACTGCAAGCGTTACGTCCCGCATTGCTGCAACGCATGCTGCCGATCGAGAACGACCTCGCCAAGCTCGGCCAGACCGTATCGGAATTACAGGACATCCGTCAGGAGCTGACTGCCCAACAGCAAGAGCTTCTCGAGAGGCAGCGCCGTACGGATCGCGAGCGTGCCCAAACGCTGACCGAGTGGGGACGCCAACTGGACGCGACCAGCCATCAGATCGATGCATGGGCGGAACAGATGCGGTTCTATGGCGATCAGCACGAAAAGAACCGTACTGTGCTCCGGGATGTGCAGGCGTTAGCGCACGAGCAAAGCCAGCAGCAGGATCGTCTGCGCCAGTTGCAGCGCGTGGCGGAGGAACAGCTGCGACAGGAATTGCGCGAGTACCGTGTAGAGAACGATCAACGCTGGGCCCAGGACGCGGAGCGCCGTGAGCAACTGCGGGTTGAGAGACAGGCACACAACGATGCAGTTGAAGCTCGTCTCGTGGATGTGGAGACGGCAGCAGCCGATCTGGCCGCCGCGCTCAAGAGAGCCGGGGAAAGGCTTGATGTCCTGAACGAAGCCCTCGCAGGTCACGATGCGGCGTCCAGGGTAGCGGCTCGCCAGACGATTGAAGTGGCCCAGAAGAATCTTGCCGGCTTTATCGAGAGGATCACCGAGGTTCTGGGGCTGGAGGGCTAGGACGTGTTCGTCATTGGCACGGCCGGCCATGTCGATCACGGTAAGTCGAGTCTGGTGCGGGCGCTGACCGGCATCAATCCGGATCGCCTCCGCGAAGAGCAGCTTAGAGAGATGACCATCGACCTGGGCTTTGCCTGGGTCACGCTTCCCAGCGGCCGAGATGTCAGCATCGTAGATGTGCCCGGGCACGAGGACTTTATCAAGAACATGCTGGCTGGCGTCGGCGGGATTGACCTGGCGCTGTTGGTTGTCGCCGCCGACGAGGCAGTCATGCCCCAGACGCGTGAGCATCTTGCTATTCTGGACTTGATGCGTATTCCGCGCGGCGTGGTTGCCCTCACCAAAGCCGACTTGATCGAGGACTCGGACTGGCTCGACCTGGTCGTGGAGGAGGTACGCGAAGCGATTGTTCACTCCAGCCTCGCGAGCGCTCCGATCGTCCCGGTATCAGTGGTATCGGGCCAGGGGCTTGAGCATCTACTGACGACGATCGATCGCCTGTTGGATGAGGCCAAGCCGCGCCCCGATCTGGGGCTGCCCCGAATGCCCATCGACCGCGTGTTTTCAATCGCCGGGTTTGGCACGGTCGTTACTGGCACGTTGACCGGCGGGCATCTCGATGTCGGCGACACGGTTGCGATTGTCCCCGGTGACCGTATCGCGCGCATACGCGGCCTGCAGAGCCACAAGACGCAGGTGCAGCGCGCCACGCCGGGCATGCGGGTCGCTGCCAATCTCACTGGCGTCACCGTAGACGATCTGAGCCGAGGCCAGGTGATCACAGCTCCAGGCACGCTGGCTCCCACCACGTTGGTGGACGTGTACCTGCAGGTTGTCCGCGATGTCCCCTGGCCGGTAAGACACAGCATGCCGGTGGAGTTTTTCACGGGCGCAGCGAGTTCGGGCGGCCGTATTCGGCTGCTGGAGCGTGATGAACTGGAGGCCGGTGAGGAAGGCTGGGCGCAGGTGCAGCTTTTCGACCCCATCGCTGCAACTCGGAGGGACCGGTTTGTTGTGCGCATGCCCTCTCCAAGTGTTACCCTTGGCGGTGGAGAGATTGTAGACGCCCACCCTGTGCGGCGGCACCGCCGCAACGATGCCGCAGTCGTCCGTAGATTAAAGGCCCTGTATGAGGGGGATGCGGCCGGCACACTGCTGGCGTTGCTTAACCAGGGTACGCCTCTGAGCGCGGCCGAGGTCGTGAGACGCAGCCAGTTGGAGGAAGAGGCCGCCGAGAGTGCCTTCCGGGATCTGCTGGCCAGTGGCGAGGTGCTCGCTCTCTCGGACCGGCCGGAAGGTCAGCCCCTCGCCCGGTGGACGGGCCTGTTGATGACGAGACGGGATTGGGACAGCGTGCTGGAGCGCGCAAGTCTACTCCTTGAGCAGTTTCATGCGGCACAGCCGCTGAGAGCAGGCATGTCCCGGGAAGAGTTCCGGAGCCGGCTGGGTCTTGTTGGTGAGTGGGGGAACGGTCTGATTGAACGCGCGCAGGCTGAGGGCCGGTTGGTGCCGGTGGGCGATGTTATCGCACTTCCCAGCCATCGTGTACAGCTATCGACGGAGCAAGAGAAAAATATCGACAGGCTGATGGACCTTTTTCGCGCTGCGCCTTATACTCCACCAGGATGGAGCGAGGTGGAGGCTGCCGTCGGTACAGATCTGGCGCAATACCTTGTGGAAAGTGGGCGTCTGGTCCGCCTTGGCGATGCTGTGGTGTTTGAGGCAGATGTCATTGAGGACATGGTGGCACGCTTGCGTCAGACTGTGGGCACTGGCGGTACCTTTACAGTAGCGCAGGTGCGGGATATCTTTGGGACCAGTCGCAAGTATATTGTGGCGTTCCTGGAGGAGCTGGATCGCAGGAGGATCACGCGGCGACTCGGTGATGAACGCGTGCTTCGCTAAGGGGCCAGGGTGCCCTTTCACACTCGGGAGGTTCGGCTGAAGGATGCCTGATCGCAAAATCGAGATTACCGTCGATGAACAGGTCGCGCGCAGGCTCGCCGCAAGGGCTGCCTTTGTGAGAGAGTCTCTGGACGAACGGGGCCGCAAGGAACTGGTCGACTGGCTCGGCAAATGGGGCCTGGAGTTTGCGGTCCACGTCGTCAAGCCCAAAGAGTCCCTGGCATCCATTGCGCGCGACTATTACGGCGACGTGAACAAGTCGTCCGTCATCGCTGCATTCAACGACATTGAGAATCCTAGCCTGATCCATATTGGACAGGTACTGCGGCTCCCCGAGGCCAAAGCCAGGGAGCCCATCCGCAAGGGGGAGTCTCCCTACCTGTTCGGCATCCACGATCGCGGTGGCGAGTCCCTGATGGCTGCGGCGGGCCGCCGGGGCTGGGTGCTGTGCACCGAGGCCATTGGGGCCAACCGAAATGACTGGAGTTCCAAGTCGTACGCCGACCTTGCCGATGGTGGCTATGGCGTGATCGTCAGGCTGAACAATGGGTATGGACACGGCGGGACGCTTCCCAACTCGTCGCGCTATGCGGATTTCGCGCTGCGTTGCGGCAACTTTGTTGAGCGTTCGTCCGGGTGCCACATATGGGTGATCGCCAACGAGCCCAATGTGGCCGTGGAGCGCCCGGGTGGCCCGGAGAATGGTGAACATATCACGCCCGCCAAATACGCGCAGGCGTTTCTGGCATGCCGAAAGGCGATCCGGAGCCGGGCCGGGCATGAAAACGATCAGGTGGTGATGGCCGCCGTGGGGCCATGGAACATCCAGACGATCTACCCAGAGAACCCCGGCGGCGACTGGATCGTCTACTTTCGACAGGTCCTGGACAGGCTTCAGGGTCAGGTCGACGGCATTGCCATTCATACCTACGGTCGCGATGGAAATCCTGCCGCGATCTCGAGCGAGGCGCGCATGGCCCCGCCGTACCATCACCGGCGCAGTATGTTCCGCACCTATCAGGATTTCATGGAGGCGATCCCTGCGGGGGCCCGCCACCTGCCTGTCTATTTGACCGAGACGAATGAGAACATCGCCTGGCAGGACGTCAACCGTGGCTGGATTCGCGAGGCGTATGCAGAGATCAACCGCTGGAACAGCGACCCTGGAAACCAAAAGATCCGGGCGATGATTCTGTACCGCTGGGAGCGCCACGCGGGGGACATCTGGTACATCTCGGGCAAGAACCAGGTCATTGCTGATTTTCGCGCTGCGCTGCAGCACGATCACAGGTGGTACCGGTAGCGGGAGGTCGATCATGAGCAAGTGGGCAGATACCTGTGATGCGGTGATGCGCGCCTTTTCGCGAGCCGAATTCAAGGGGCGCACGGCAGACGATCAGGTTCGTGCCGACGCTGAGCGTGCGATCAAGTCGCCGCCCATGATCATCGATGGCCGCGTGATGTCAGAGGGTGAGTTTGTTTCGTACATCGAAGGGCTGGTGATGCCCGAGCCTCTCCCCACGCGCGTTTTTCTGCACCATACCTGGAAGCCCACCCGGGAATCCTGGAATGGGGCCTCAACGATCTATGCCATGAAGCGCTACTATGAGCAGCAACCGTGGCGGGATCTGAGCGGCAAGCTACGGGAGGGTTGGACGGCCGGTCCGCACCTCTTTGTCGCGGATGACGGCATCTGGCTGTTCAGCGACATTCGCTACGACGGTGTGGGCGTGCTCGGCCACAACACCGGGACGCGCCATCTGGAGATGGTTGGAAACTATGATGATGAGCTGCCGTCCGGGGCAACACTCCAGAATACGATCGCGGCGCTGGGTATACTGCACGTCAAGCTGGGACTGGACATCGCTAACCTCAACTTTCACCGCGACTTTTCCAGCAAGACCTGCCCCGGCAGAGCGGTGAACAAGGCGTGGATCATCCCGCAGGTGGCACAATGGATCGAGTCGTACCATCGCAGCAAGGCGCCCGCTCCGGCGCCTGAGCCGGACGCGACCTTTGACGTGTTGCGCGAGGCCCTTACAGCCATGATCAAACGTCAGTTCGTGCCTGCCAACGACAAGACGTTGATAGCTCAGGACGCGGTGCGCCGCCGCCTGTTGGGGCCGTTGACCTACCAACTCCCGATGGAGATCCGAGGCGAAGCGTATCTTGTACAGATCTATGCCGAGGGTTTGATGGTCAAGGCTGACAGATCCGGAGATGTGCTGTCGCTGGCGGAGATGGAGCGACTGCTCTCGGGTGGCTCCGGAGGCGTCGAGATCTAGCCCAGACGGCGCGGCTTATCACTGGTGTCGCAAGATTGCTGGCTCGGGAAACTTGAGAGCCGCCCTCCAAGGGGGCGCTAACGCAAACCTCGCCGAACGTGGCGAGCAGCGCCATTGCAGGCGTCTGTAGAGTACCCGGTGCGGGTCTCACTTGGAGCAGATCAGGCGCCACATCATCGCCCACTCACAGCAGATCGCAGGCTTAGCCCTTGTGTCTCCGTGTGAACAGGCTGGTCACAGAGGTTAAGCAGCCGGGCCTTGGGCTGGTGCCGTCGCCAGGTGAGCCATCGTTGGGATCCCCCGTATCAGGCGCCTCTCCCTGCTCGTCGTGAATCGCCCGCAAGGCGTCGATGCGCCCCTGTCCCTGCACGCAGGGATGCTCGCCCAGATCGATGGCCGTGGCCATCAGGCGTGCCTTGACCTGATCGGCCGTGAGCTGTGGTTCCTTCTGCATGAGCAGTGCGCAGATGCCGGCCACCAGGGGGGTGGCCATACTTGTACCCGAGCACTCGGTGTAGTAGGGATCTACGGGGCTGCCCAGCTCGGTTTCGCCAGCTCGGGCGGCTGTGATGCGAAGCCCGGGGGCAACCAGGTCTGGCTTGACGCGGTTATCTGCGGTTGGGCCGCGGGAAGAAAACGGGGCGACAGCGTCCTCATCGGTTGATGCACCCACGGTGAGCACCCGTCGCGCTGCGCCCGGAGAACCTACGGTAAAGCTGCCTGGGCCGTCGTTGCCCGCAGCAACCACCACAACCACGCCGCTCTCTACGGCCGCGTCGCAGATATCGCACAGGGCATCGTGTCCATCGCTGGGCCCCGGACCTCCCAGTGAAAGGCTGACGATGTGCACGCCCTGTTCTACAGCCCACTCGATGCCTGCCATGACATCGCTCATCATCCCCTGGCCGCTGCGGTGCAGCACCTTGGCCGAGTAGAGCAGCGCCCCGGGGGCGATGCCGCGATAGCGTCCCGCGCTGGCGGCGCCAGAGCCCAGCGCGACACCTGCACAGTGCGTGCCGTGTCCGTTCTCATCATCTGGACCTTCGCCCACCAGATCGGCCGTCCCTGCGACGCGCCCGCTAAAATCCGGGTGATCGACATCGATGCCGGTGTCGATGATCGCGATACGGATTCCAGATCCATCATAGCCCAGATCCACGACCTGAGGGGCGCGCACGATGGGGAGAGCCGTGTCCATCAGGGCCCGCACCGGGAGATCGCGATAGATTCTCACGATCTCGGGATCCTCCTCGAGGTTCCGCAGAGCCTCCGGTGTGGCGTGCATGTGCACGAGGGGTGCCATGCGGTAGTTATAGCTCTCGCTCACGCCGCGCATTGTGGGCCCCTTGGCGCGCATCACCACGCGGTCGGGGATGTATCGCACGATTACGGGTATCTGGCTATCGGCAGAGGTGCGGCCCAGGCTCACCAGGAGTTCATCGCTGAGCTTGCGCGGGTTTGGCATGGTTCGTCAGCCCCCAAAGGCTCGTACGTTGGAGTCGCGCTCGACACGCGTGATCCACGGTCGCCGTGTCAGGCTCAGCGCTGTGGCGCCTGAGCAACGAACGCTCACAGAGTTTGTCAAACGGTACGCACGCTTCACCTGGCAGCCCATATCCTCGAGTGTCTCGCGGCGGGCCTCGATATCACCGCTGACCTTGACGATAAGTGAGAACGTTCGTCTCTCCCCGTCTTTCCACTCTTGCCTCAGCTCCGGGTCTACCTTGGGCATCGTTTGCCTCCTTGCTCCTGGTCCAAGACCACGGCGATATTAGCGGACAGAGACGGCTCCGTCAAGCCACTTATTGCTCCACACGGCGCCATCCTAGAGGATAGGGCATGTCCTGGGATCGTAGCTCTCGCCCTCGCCCAGTACGGCTTGCACGATCGGCATCCACTCGCTGATGGGGATGTTCTGCGGGCACAGCGGCTCACAGGCACGGCACTGGATGCAGCTGGATGCCCGCTGAGCTTCAGGCATGTCCTGGTAGTTCCTGCGGGGCTGGTCCATGTTGTCATACATCACGCCCCGGTTAAAGATCGCAAACACGCCTGGGATGTCGACCCCGTTGGGACAGGGCATGCAGTAACGGCAACCGGTGCAGGGCACGGGGCAGAGCTCATTGTATGCGTCACGGGCTCTGGCGACGGTCGCCAGTTCGTCGCCAGACAACATGCCCACGGAAGAGCGTGAGGCATAAGCGACATTGTCCACCACTTGCTGCATGGTGCTCATCCCGGAGAGGACCAGCGATACTTCTGGCTTGTTCCACAGCCAGCTCAAGGCCCATTCCGGTGGCGTGCGCATGACCGGAGCAGTGTCCCAGACCGCCTGCACGGCCGGCGGCGCGCTGACGAGCTTGCCACCCAGGAGGGGCTCCATGATGACCACGGCAAGCCCCTTGCTCGCGGCATACTGCAGTCCCTCCGTCCCGGCCTGAAAGTCCTCATTCATATAGTTGTATTGAATCTGGCACATCGTCCAGTTGTCATAACTGTCAATGATCTCTGTGAAGGTCTCCAATGAGTCATGAAACGAGAAACCCATGTGCCTCACACGTCCGTCTGCCAGCGCCCGGTCTGCTCTGGCCAGCAGGTCATGCTCCAGCACTGTGTCCCACCGGGGTTTCCTCAGGCCGTGAAAGAGATAAAAGTCGACGTAGGAGGTGCCCAGCTTTTCCAGTTGCTCGTCCAGCAGGCGGTCAAAGTCATCGGCGCAGGTTACCCGCGGCACTGGCAACTTTGTGGCGACACGGACACGCTCGCGGTATCCATCGCGCAGGGCGCGGCCTACAACCAGCTCACTGTTGCCTCCGTGATAGGGGTAGGCTGTGTCGACATAATTGACGCCGTGATCAAACGCGTAGCGCAACATGCGGATGGCCTCGGGTTCGTCAATGGTATTGCGATCTCCCAGCGTGGGAAGACGCATGGCGCCGAATCCCAGCGCCGATGCTTGCCAATCGAGGGATCCAAACCTGCGGTACTGCATTTCACAAACTCCAATCAGTAGTGGGGCGCCTCGGATACGCCTTCTGCTGGATGCTCCGAGCCGCGCAGCAGGCTTGCCATTCGCTGGCAAGCCCGCCGGTGGCTAGACGTACAGATCCTGCAAGCGCTGAGCGGTCTTGACAAAGGTCGTGCCATCCCGCTGCTGGAAACCGGCACGCAGCAGGTGGCCGGTGTCCGCGCGGCCCGCAAGGACGATCTTTTGGACGAAGGGTGGGCCATCAAGAATAAAGGGGCTGACCTTGTCGATGTTGGCGGCAGCTTTTGCGGCCGTGTCGCGCACCACGTCGCGCGCGTCCGCGGGCGCCATGTGCAGCGCCAGTTGGTGTCCCAGGCCGATCTTGACCTGGGCGACAAAGATCTCCGGGATCAGGGCGCGTGCTTCCGCCGCCATGGTGTCGTCGCCGCTGACAAAGACTGTTGGCACCCCCAGGCTGCCCGCAAGTGCAGCTCGGCAGCCGAACTCGCCCAGTTCGATGTCGTTGATCCAGAATCTCGCTATCGTCTGAGACGAGTAGGTGTGGCAGAGGTTGCCGTTGCGGGTACCGGCCCGGGCGTGCTGTCCAAGGAAATAGACGGCATCGAAGGTGCGATCCAGATAGTACGGGGGTTCGATCGATCCGCGGTTGATCAGCCTGGCACCGCGCGGAAAGCGCTCGATATCGATGGCTCCCGGACCATGGGCGTCCCAGACCCAGATATCGGCGCTGGCGTCTGCGGACTGGATGCCGGCCACGCAAGCGCTCAGCTCCTCAGTCATCAAGCGCGTGGCCTGTGCATATCCGGGCTGGTCCGGGCCCGTTTGGTCCCAGCGGGCGACGCCCGCGATCCCCTCGAGATCTGTGATGATAAAGATCTTCATTTCTGGCCTTTCTGCTGCTCTATGGTGTGATCGTGAGCCCGTGCCGCGCGCCGGCCGACACGACCCGTTCCCATGCTGACTCTGGAATCTCGAGACCGTCGCGCAGACGCTGCGCGCGCGTGTGCCATTCCTTTTCTCCCGGTGCCAGCACCTCGGTGACGCCTTCCGCGGGGCGTGCAGCCTTGACCGCGGCGACCAGGCCGTCGATGCGGGAGCGAAACGTGTCGAGGGGCTGGAACGCCTCTACCCGTACGGCGCTCATCAAGAGCGCAAACTCGCCGGCATAGTCCGCGAGCGGGGCGCAACTGACGCCGGAGAGCGCGCCGGCCAACGCTTCGGTCAGGAACGCGAGACCCGATCCCTTGTGCCCGCCAAAGGTCAACAGTGTGCCGCCGCGCATCTGCAACGGATCGGTGGTGGGTTGCCCCTCGGCATCCAGCAGCCAGCCCTCTGGAATTGATTGACCACGATCGATCGCTGACTGGATTTTCCCCCAGGCCGCCACAGACGTGGCAAAGTCAAGGAAGACCGCCGGATAGCAGCTTGCGGGGAGTCCCCAGGACATCGGATTGGTGTTGAAAACAGGGCTGGTGGCGCCAAATGGTGCGACAAAGCCGCCCCGCCTGGGACCCGCGGCCATGATTGAACTCACATAGCCCTGGGTGGCAGCCTGCACAGCATATTCGCCCATGCGTCCGGTGTGGCCCGTGTTGCGCACCGCGACCATGCCGATGTCGTGAGCGTCGGCTTTGGCCATCGCCAGGGCCATCGCCTGGCGGCCAACGACGACCCCCAGCCCGCGGTGGCCGTCAATGACCGCGGTGGTGGCGCTGGAGCGCAGGATTTCCATGTCGGCGCAGGGATCTACCGAGCCGCGCTCGATAGCCTCTATATAGGACCCCACGCGTAGCACGCCGTGCGAATCATGGCCGACCAAATCGCTCTCAACGAGCGAGTTCGCGACAATGTTTGCGCGATCCTCCGGAACGCCTGTGGCGACAAACACGCCTTTAACATGGTCCTGGAGAGCCTGTGCCGAGATATGTACCATGTGGGTTGACCTCACTGCGATGATGATCGTCATTGTAACACAACCCTGGAGGCCTGTCAGGGCCAGCCTGACCGGGGCACGATGTCGACAAGGCGGGCGCACTGTGCTATGGTGCACCCCGCAGTGCAAAGTGAAAGGGGGACGGCTGATGGCTCTAGAGCAGTCTGTGATCGAATCTCGGGTGGATCTTTCGGACGTGCGCATGGTGCTGGTGCGCCAACTGTGGCAGCAACCAGACATTGCGGATGTGCCAGGCGAGGTGCTGGCCCAGTTGCAGCGCACCGGTGCGCTGGAGCGCATCTCCGCCGGTGATGAGATCGCGATTACTGCCGGAAGCCGCGGCATCGCGACAATGCCCACCGTGATCCGGACGGTGGTGGAGGCTGTCAACGCTTGCGGCGGGCGGCCCTTTATCTTTCCGGCGATGGGAAGCCATGGCGGCGGGACTGCCGAGGGCCAGCGCACACTGCTTGCCGAGCTCGGCATCACTGAGGAGACGATGGGCGCGCCTATTCGTAGCGACATGTCTGTCGTCCAGATCGGTACCTCGACCTCGGGACTGCCGGTCTACCTCGATGCGCAGGCCTCCCGCGCCAAAGGCATCATCATGATCAATCGCGTGAAAAAGCACACCAGCTTTGACGCTGATAGGGAAAGTGGCCTGTGCAAGATGGCCGTGATCGGAATGGGTAAGCATCGGCAGGCGGTCACAGTGCACCGGTATGGGAACGACGGCGTGGCGCGGCTGATCCCCGAAGTTGCGGCCTGTGTGTTCGCGAAGGCACCTGTGCTGGCCGGTCTCGCACTGGTGGAGAATGCCCAGGGAGGGCTGGCTTCGATCACGGGGCTCAAGCGCGAGGAGATTCTGGCTGCAGAGCCCGCACTGTTGCGCTACGCCAAGAGCCTCAGCGCCAAGATACCCTTCCACAAGATCGACATCGGCCTGGTGGAACAGCTGGGCAAAGACATCAGTGGAACAGGGATGGACTGCTATGTCATCGGCCGGAAGCGCGTGATCGGCGAATCCGAGTGGCCCGAGGCGCCTGATATCCATTCGCTGGTCGTCCTGCGGGTCACCGCCGCGAGTCACGGAAACGCTTTGGGCGTGGGGTTGGCGGATTTCACGACAGAGGAACTGGTGCGAGAGATCGATTGGCCCGCGGTGCGCGCCAACGTACTGGCATCTGGAAACATGGAGCGCGGCAAGATACCGTTCACCTATGCCACCGACCGGCAGGCTCTCGAGGCGGCCGGGTTCCGCGAGAGGCTGATCGCGCCAACGGATCTGCGCATCGTGGCGATCCGTGACACGTTGCATTTGGAGTATCTGCTCGTGTCGGAAGCCATGCTCCCGGAAGTCGCAGCCCATCCCGACCTGGCCGTTGTCTCAGACCCTATGCCGCTACCCCTGGACGAAAAGGGCAGGTGGCATAGCCCGATCCCCACGGCATGAGCGGAGAATCGTCGCTACGGGGGCGACACTCCCTGAGAGGGTACGCTAATACCGTTCAAAGGCATCCGCGTTGATGACAAACACGGTGGCCCTGTGGGGGGGATGGCCCTCGGGGGCGTTCTTGGCCTCCACTTCGGGACCTGCGTTGGCATCGATGATGCTCAAGGCCTGTTCGACCTGTGCATCCTCAACGCCGATCAGAAAAGTGACGTTGCCACGACGCCAAAAGCCACCCGTCGTGCTCACGCGTGTCGAACTAAAGCCTTCATTCGTTAGCGCATAGCTCACGTCAGCGGCATAGTCGTCGCGCACAATAGCCATCAGTAGCTTCATCGCTTCGCTCCTTCGTGTGCTGCCAAGGGTGAGTTATTGTCCGAGACACGCTATGAGTTGTGCGGTTACTGCCGGACCACCGGCACCCGCCACTGGCCAACATCGGATACGATGTCCAGATATACCTGGCTCGTCGGTGGCTCAGGATCCTCCCAGGCGATGCTGATGCGCACGCTCTTGTCCTGCTTGACCTCTACCTGATCGCGTGACACCGCCAGGCGTGCATCTGCCGATGAGATCTGGACGTGAGCCGTCGCCATACCATCGTTCCGGAGCACCAGCCGACCCTGCAGCCTGTCACTCCCTTTGAGTACGACTGGATCCGGTTCGCGCAGAGCAGGGCGACGCTCGATCTGGACTCGCGTGTCGACGTCGACGCTTCCACCGTTCGACTCTATCGTAATAACTCCGCGATCCTCGGTCAAGTCTTCCGGAAACTCGTCCATGTCTGTCTGGATCCCAAGTTCGATCGAGTGTCCGGTGTCGCACTCAAAGGAAGTGCGATCTGTGACTAGCCACAGTCTATCCGATATCGCCGTGCCGCGCAATAGACCGAGCCCCCGGTTAAAGATGCGCACGGAAGCAGAGACGTTCGAACGGTTGACGCTGATCCCCAGGTCGACGAAGGTGCGGTCGAGCGCGATACGCGGCGCGGCCAGGGCGACACGCAACGGCACCTTGATGCGTCCCGCGTCGCTGGTGATGGCCAGAGTCCCCGAGGCCTGCTGCCGGCCGGCCTCAAGGCCGAGGGCGTATGCTCTGAGGCGGATCGACGCCGTGGCCCCCTCCGCGCATCGCCCTGAGCTGGGCTCCAGCTCCAGCCACTCGGCATCCGACTGCGCGTGCCACGCCAGGTCCCCGGTGCCCTCGTTCCGCAGCATAATCTCTTGCTGGCCCGGTGTGAGCGGGTCGAGATAGCCGAAATCTACAAAGGCTGGTTCAGCGGCGAGCAGCGGCTGCAGGACAATGACGTTCAATCCCACCGACTGAATGTCCGATCCGCTGGCGACACGGACGGCCGCAGGGATCTCCAGGCGCCCACCCTCGCCAAGTCTGGCGGTATCCACGGTAATCGTTACACTCTGGGACTCGCCGGGCGCACACACTGCGATGTTGGACGACGGCTGGATCCAATCCAGCGCGGTAACGATCGCGGCTTTTAGCGGGGCCGAGCCGGTGTTTCGCACAGTGACGTCGCGTGCCGCGGTTTGGCCGAGTGTCACCTGTCCAAAGTCGAGCGTCCTCGGCTCGAGACCCAGTCGAGGTGCGCTGACCTGTAGCCTTGCGGAGAGCGTCGCAGCGCCGCCGTTAGTCTGTATCCGCAATGCCTGCGGAATCTGTACAGGGCCGTCAGCGAGCCCGGTCGTGTCAGCGGTGACATGCAGACGGCACTCGCTGCCTGCTGCGCACAGGATGCTCTCGGGGGTTACCTGGAGCCAGGGCACCAGCGTACGGACTGTACCGGTCAACGCGCCGTCACCGATATTGCGCACGACCAGCTCCCGGGCCTCTACCGAGCCGGCCGTGACCCCGTCAAAGTCCAGCGCGCCGGCCAACTCCAGCCGGGGATTGGGTTGCCAGGCGTGCGCAGCAATGGTGGCCTGGCCGCCGTTCGAGTCCACGATCAGTGCATCGGACACATCCTGAGGGCCGTCGGGCAGGCGATCAGAGAGCACGCGGACCGTGATCGTGCCGCTGGCAGCGGCAGGGAGACGGATCGCTGCCGGTTTTGCTTCCAGCCACGATACTCTGGGCACGATCTGACCCTCTAGCCGCTCTCTGCCGTCGTTACTCACTGTGATGGTGATGGCAGGCGCTTGCCCCATCTCCAGTTGCCCGAAATCCAGCACCGTCGGCTCGACGCGAAGGAGCGGGGCGGTCTTGATCTGGACCGTGGCGCCAAGCCATTGCCGCCCGACGTTGGACTCTACCAGGAGCGCCTGAGGCTCACTCACCCTGTCGCTGCGCATCGCGGCAGGATCGAGCGAGAGCACCACGCGCGCCTGCTTGTCTGCAGCGAGGGTCACCTGCTTGTTTGGCGCTTTGAGCCAGGGCACCTGGCTGGCGAGTCTAAATACGAGTTCGTCGCCGCCCGCATTCCTCACAGAGAGCACGATCCGCTTTACGCCGGTCGCAGGCAGATCGCGAACGCTAATGCGAGCCGGGTTCAGGGACAGGCGTGCCGTGGACGCAGGCACGAGTTCGTGCGGTGTTGCGGCCGCAGCCCCGGGGACCTGGCGCGGGCCGAAGCGCGGGTCTCTTGCATAGCCCATATCTTCCATGGAAGCTCGTGACGGCGAACCGCCCGCCTGGACCGTGCCAGATGGAACGGCTTCCAGGCCGGTACGCGACTGCTGGTACCAACCGGGCATCGGCTGCAGAATGCCCTTGCTCTCCGGCCAGAGAGCCTGCCGCAGCGCCGTCGCTGACGCATACCGCCGCTCGCGCCGGCTTGTGGCTGCCTGCGCGACGATCCGCACCAATTGCGTGGAGATGCCCGGAACAGCCTGTTGCAAGTTGAGACCGCGGGGCAGGCCTTTTTCCAGCGGCCGGTCGATCAGCAGCGCATACATTGTCCTGCCAAGGCTGAACACATCGGTTTGTGCATCGGGGCTCTGGCGAGCAAGCTCGGGGGCGGCGTAGCCAGGTAGCCCGCCATAGGGTCCGTAGGATGCCGGCCGGACATGGTACCCCAGACCATAGCCCACCAGTCGCACCTGTCCGTCCGGGGTGAGGATCACATGGGCGGGCGACACAAAGGGCACATAGAGAGGCTCGGAGAGGCCGTGCAGGTAGGACAACAGGTCGCAAACCTGGGAGCCCCAGTTGCGCACGAGTTCAGGCGCTGCACGCAGCCCGATGTCGCTGATGATCTGCTCGCCGCTCCATCCATAGACGTACTCTGACACGACGTAAAAGCGATCCTGATCTTGAAACACATCCAGGATCGGCGCGATGCCAGGGTGGCTGGTTGCCGACCAGCGCTCAATGGCGTGTGTCAGACTGGATGCGGCCTCGCGCCGCTCATCGGCCCGGAACAGCGATACCGTGGAAATCTCTTTGATCGCGTACGTCTGCTCCGGGCTGCGGACGTCGGTGGCACGATAGATGGTGCTCACGGGGCCAGCGGAGATCGGCTCAACCAGCGAGTATTTGCGACCGACCACTCCGGTGCGCGCTCGGCGGAAGAGGTCGGTAAACAGGCTTGTATCGTCGGCGCCGATCTGGCAATTCGGGCAGAGGGCGACATTCCACGGTCTGGGCGTGCCGCAATTGGGGCAGCGCCGCACAAGTTCTGCACCACAGTAGGCACAGGCGATCGCGCCGGGCTCGTTAGGTTCGTTGCACTTGGGGCAACGGCGGTAGTTGGTCATGGGACATCCAGTAGAAAAAGATCGGGAGTTCCTCAGCCATGTCAGGGGGTGAGTGATCTCCCGGGTGATGCTTACACGGTCCTGTGGTCTCATCGTCATTATACTGTCATCGGTCGCCCTGTCAACCTGTTACCGGTTCTTGAGGTCATTTGTCAATAACCAGAAAACCAATCGCCTTGCGGTGATGCCAGTTACAGAGGCGGAGATGGGAATGCCGGAGCGTTCTGAGACAAGAGCCTCAGCGCTCCGGCGTTTGGTGCTCGGGCTGTCTAGTACTCACCGGCGGCGTAGGCGCCGAGAATCTCACCAAAGTAGAGGCGGTGGTAGTCCTTGCCGCCGTAGAAACGTGCCTCAGAGGATGCGTCCAGGTTGGCGGGAATCAGGTCGTTGTGGTGCAGTGAGCGGCATTCGTATACCATCGGGCAGGCGTCGATGGTAACGGCACTCACATGCTGTCCGGGCGTAACCGTGAGGCCAAGCTCTGCAAACTTGTCCATGTCGCGACCACTGCGCGAGCCGCAGATGCCTACAGCGCGCCTGAGGTCCGGGGACGGGACGTTCACGGTGAACTCCCCGGTCTCTTCAATCAACCCATAGGTGAAACGGGAGGGGCGTACCAGCACGACAAACACCGGCAGGCCCCAGATAATCCCGACCGATCCCCAGCCGATGGTCATCGCATTGGAGCGTCCCTCCCGGTTGGTGGCGGCCAGCAGCAGCCCGGGATTGGCCAATGCCGCCAGGGTCTTGTTCAGCTGGTGGTCGTACGGGACTGACTCTCGATGCATGGTGAACTCCTCTCCATGGTGTGCTCGGTTCAGCGGTGCGGTCACTGGTCTCGATCATAGCGGGGCCGATGGAGGTGTCAACAGGACATCAGCTCGAGTACAATGGGTTGTGTGATTGAGCGGCATAGTGTACTGAGACGGTGTTACCGCAGGGAGACAGCATGCACGTACATATCTTTCCGACCACAAGCGCTATGGCAGCGGCCGCGGCGGAGCGCGCTGCCGCCCTGCTGGCGCAGGCGATAGCCGAGCGTGGCCAGGGGACGCTGATCCTGGCCACGGGCGCGAGCCAGTTTGAGATGCTCGACCGACTCGTTCGCGCTGATCTGCCCTGGAGCCAGGTGACGGTTTTCCATCTCGACGAGTACATCGGCTTGCCCGAATCCCATCCAGCCAGTTTCCGGCGCTACCTCCGCGAGCGCTTTGTGGACAGGGTCACCGACCTGGGCGCGTTCGTGCCCGTGAAGGGCGATGCGGTCGATCCACACGACGAGTGCCAGCGACTGGCGGGCCTCATCGCCGGCGTACAAGTCGACGTGGCATGTATCGGTATCGGCGAGAACGGGCATCTGGCGTTTAACGATCCCCCTGCGGATTTCGTCACCGAGGTGCCTTACCTGGTTGTGGATCTCGATGAGGCGTGCCGCAGACAGCAGTTGGGTGAGGGATGGTTCCCAACACTGGATGACGTCCCGGCCCAGGCGATCTCGATGAGCATTCGCCAGATACTCAAGAGCCGGGCGATCGTCTGTACCGTTCCCGATGCGCGCAAAGCACGCGCTGTCGCGTTGGCGCTGGAAGGCCCGGTCACCCCGCAAGTCCCAGCGTCAATCCTCCAGAGGCATGACGCCTGTGACGTATACCTCGATACTGCAGCGGCGGGCGCGCTAGAGACATATAGCGGCCCGGCACGGCTGTCATAGGAGTGCCATGAGTTCCCAGGGAACGGTCGACATTCCGGGGTTTGTGGATCTGCAGGTGAACGGTTTTGCCGGTGTGGACTTTTCCTCACCCAGCCTTACCAAAGATGCACTTGAGAGCGCCTGTCGCCGGCTGATCGCAGCCGGTACCGTTGCCTTTCTCCCCACACTGATCACCTGCCCGGTCGGTGTCTATGCCAGGAATCTACCGCTGATCGCTGGCCTGGCGGAAGAGCCCGAGTTCGCGGGACACATCCTGGGCATCCATCTTGAAGGCCCGTTTATCTCTGCGACTCCAGGGGCCGTTGGGGCGCATGACCCGGAGCTGGTTCAACCGGCCAATGTGGATCTGCTCAACCAACTCCTGGCGTGGGGACAGGGTCAGGTGCGGTTGTTGACGCTGGCTGCCGAGCTGCCAGGTGTCGAGGAACCGGCCAGGCTGGCCACCGGCTCCGGTGTGACCGTGTCGGTTGGGCATGCGCTGTTCACGGCGGAGGATCTGGACCGGTTGCACCGGGCGGGCGCACGGGCGCTGACCCACCTGGGTAACGGTTTGCCGAACCTGCTGCCGCGTCACCCGAACCCCGTCTGGGATGGACTGGCTGATGAACGCTATACCGCTCTGGTGATCGCCGATGGGCACCATCTCTCGGATGCTGTGCTCCGCGTCATGGTTCGGGCCAGACGCGGCGGGACGCTCGCGGTCGTCAGCGACGCGGCCCCTGTGGCGGGGTTGCCGCCTGGCGAATACGACGTGCTGGGGAATGCCGCCGTGCTGGAGCCGTCGGGGCGTCTGTACAGCCCTGAGAAAGACTGCCTGGTCGGCTCCAGCGCCACGATGCTGCAGTGTATGAATCATCTCGCTGCGCTGCACGTCTGCTCCGCCGAGGAGCTGCTAGACGCAGGATTCTACACGCCGCTCAGAGTGATCGGCGTCTCGCCATCTGCCGTACGCGGCATCCCGGGCCAGCGGGTCGTACACACGGACGGTCAGTTTCACCTGGTGACATCGTGAACGGAGACGGGCCCGGTGCGGTGATGAAGCAGACCGCCTCTACGAGCATGAACCCGTCGAGTTGGAGGCAGTCGATCGAGGAGATTCTCAAGCGCGCTGGCGTCCGGCAGGGCCAGCGTTGCCCTTTCTGCGGTACGCCTCTCGCACCGGACGCGCTGAACTGCCCGGGCTGCGGAGAGTCACTCGAAGGGCTACTCGGCCTGGCGTTGCACGAGTCTTACTTTCGGGAATCGCACGAGCAATTCGCCGAGGGTAATGGGGCTGAGGCCCTGGAGACAGTGGCGCTCTGCCTTGGTCTGCGCCCTGATTACGGCCCTGCGTTGCGACTCAAGGCGGGCCTCCTGGCGCTAAAAGGGCGCCTGGAAGAGGCAGAAGCTGTGATCGCGGGCGTGCAACTTATCACGCCCCATGACACGGACACGGCTGCCCTGGCAGGAGCCATCGCCCGGGGGGCGCAAGAGAGCCGCGAGCGAGATGCGGTACCACAGGCGAGGCGGCCCGCACGGCACCCGACTCATGCCGGGGAATACAGGGATCAGCATGTGGCCAGGCTCCAGGCTGCGCAGCCCTGGCGGGTCGTCGTCGCGTCGGTGTTCGCGGCGGCCGGCCTGGCAACCCTCACGCACTGGATATCGCGCTGCTTTGCGCGCGGAAAGAGCGATCGATAGTCGCGCAGGTTATTGACACGGGGAATCTCGCGCACTATAGTGTGAGTAACTTCACAGAGGCGTTGACGAAGACAAGTAACTCGCAGCGGGTTTTCAGAGAGCCGCCGGTGCTGCAAGGCGGCAACCCGCCGGGTGAAATCCACTTCCGAGCCGCACGCGAACGGCTTGACCTTGAGCGTGACCGGGTGGTTCCCGATATCAAACCAGGGCCGTTGGCCCATGAGGTCGTCCAGCGTGAGCTGGATGGCAAAGAGAGGTGGCACCACGCACAAGCACTTGCGTCCTTTCGGATGCGGTGCTTGTTTTTGTTTCAGAATCGGCGGCAACAGCGGGAGGAGCGGCAACATGATTGACTTGAACCTGATACGGGATCACACCGATGTGGTACGGGAGGCGATGGCAGCGTTGGGAGCCCACGACGCACCTGTGGATCAGATCCTGGCACTGGATGCGCGGCGGAGAGAGCTCCTGGTCAGTGTCGAGGCGCTGCGGGCCGAGCGCAACAGGGTGTCCAGGCAAATACCTGGGGTCAAGGATCGCGAGGAACGCAAGCGGCTGGTGACCGAGATGCGCGGCGTGGCTGCGTGCATTGACGCGCTGGACGCCGAGCTAGGCCCTCTGGAGGCCGAGCTTCAGGATGTGATGCTCCAGATGCCCAACATGCCGGATGCGAGCGTGCCCCTGGGTGCCGATGAGAGCGAGAATGTCGTTGTGCGGCAAGAGGGAACGGTCCCGACCTATGACTTCTCCCCGCAGGCCCATTGGGACCTGGGTCCGGCGCTGGACATCATCGATTTCGACCGGGGCGTCAAGATTTCCGGATCGCGCTTTTACCTGCTCAAGGGGATGGGCGCGAGATTGCAGCGTGCGCTGATCAGTTACATGCTGGACGTGCACACGATGCGGCAGGACTATGTGGAAATCTATCCGCCATACATGGTGCGCCGTGAGTGCATGGTGGGCACGGCCCAACTCCCCAAGTTCGCCGATAACATCTATGTGGACCAGGAGGACGATCTCTGGTTCATCTCCACGGCCGAGGTGCCGGTGACCAACATGTACCGCGATGAGATCCTCGATGCGAGTCAGTTGCCTTTGCAGCATGTGGCATATACGGCGTGTTTCCGCCGCGAGAAGATGTCCGCCGGCAGGGATACGCGCGGCATCAAGCGCGGACACCAGTTCGACAAGGTCGAGCTGGTCAAGTTCGTAGAGCCCTCCAGGTCGATGGAGGCACTTGACGGGCTGATTCAAGACGCGGAGGCGGTACTCCAGGGGCTGGAGTTGCCTTACCGTGTGGTGCAGATGTGCACCGGCGACCTGTCTTTCTCGGCTGCAGTCAAGTACGATCTGGAAGTATGGGCGGCAGGGTGCCAGGAGTGGCTGGAGGTGTCATCCTGCAGCAACTTTAAGGATTTCCAGGCGCGCCGCGCGAACATCCGGTACCGCCCTGACGGCGGGCGCCCCGAGTTTGTGCATACGCTCAACGGCTCCGGGGTGGCCTTGCCCCGGACTTTGATCGCGGTGATCGAGAACTACCAGACCGCCGACGGCCACGTGACCATCCCGGATGTGCTGAGGCCCTACATGGGCGGGATTACACAGATTTAGCCGGTCGGTGCTACGAGCAAAAGGGGGAGGCGCGCGCCTCCCCCTTTTCGTTCATCGCGAGAACGAACGCACCACGCCGACACCGAATCCGATGACCGCGGCCCCTGCAAGGCTCGCCAGCACAATCGCGGGCCACAGCGTCAGCAGGAGGAGCGGCGGAAGGATCACGGCCCGAACTAGAATCTGCTGCCACTGACCTCCCGTTTGGAGGGCGCCTCCGAGGAGCGGCATGAGCGGGGCCTCGACGGCGAACGTGTGGAGGGCTATTCCCACAGCGACGGACAGCAACCCCCAGAGCACCCACAGCAGCCAGCTGTGCCTCCGAAACGGCGTGCTCACGCGCCGGTAGAACCTGGCGTGAGAGCGCCAGACGGCACTGGCGAACCTGTGGCTCTGCGGCCCTGCTGCGGAGAGAGCGCGCCACACCAGGCGCCAGATCTCGCGCCAGAGCGAGACGCGCGCCTTGACCGGAATCGTGGCCAACTGCTGGCCAGCCTCGTCCGAGACGGTGATCGTGCCTTGCTGCTCAGAGCGAAAAGGCAGGTCCTCCGCGCGAACATGAACACGCATGTAGGAGGGGATGCCTGCCCATAGATGCATCTGGGGCGGGTGCACCTCCAGCCATGGCTCGGATGACAAGACGTGACCCTGGACATATCCCCTGCTCTTGTTGGTAAGAGATGCGCGCACGGTCAGTGCCGAGACGCGAGCCACACCGCCCAGGTCGATCTCCGGCGGATCGGCAACGATCTTGGGATCTGCGAGGCCAGGGTCTACCGCCTGCAGGAAACGCTCCAGGCCAGCGTCGCGATTGTCCTCGCGGGCCACGATCTCATCGGCGATCATCACCAGGTCGTGCCGGTTGATGTCCCTCAACCACCGCTGAAAATCCCCCTGGTACAGGAAGCTTCGCGCTGCATCCCAGTGTTCATCGGCCAGGGCGGGGAGCGCTCCTACTGTGCGGATCTGCGCATTTCCCGGAAAGGTAAAGACCTCGAGAGTGCGCTGCGGTGTGCTCATCGGCTCCAGGGCCTGGCGCAGCTCTATCGCGGTGCTGCGTTCCTCGGGGTTGTTGCGCAGGGCACGCTCCAGCGCCAGAGCCAGCTCGCGAGGGAGCGTGTCCAGTCTGGGCCACTGGAAGGGGTGATCCTGGGGATCGTCATCTGTCAGCACGTGATAGGTCGTCGCTGCCAGGGCAAAGACATCAGATCTTGGCACAGGCTGGCCGCGATACTGCTCCGGCGGGGCATAGCCGGCGGTGCCATAGATGCTGGAGCGGTCGTCGGTGCCCGGTTCACCCCCGGTGCCATGGTCGCGCCGGCGTGCAGTGCCAAAGTCCACCAGGCGGACTTCAGCCGTTTGAGGCTCCAGGATGATGTTGGCCGGCTTGATGTCCTGGTGAACCACCGGACGATCCGGTGAGTGTAGATACTCGAGAATCTGGCACACCTGGATCGTGTACCTGACCATCTCCTCTCTTGGGAGACGTCTCACTGGCGCGATCAGGCCTTGATCGCCCTCGCGCGTGGTGAACGCGGCCAGATTCTCGCCGCGAATGTACTCCATTACAATGTAAAAGCGACCGGCTTCCTGCAGAAAGGCATAGATCTGCGGGATGCCCGGGTGGCTGAGGCTGGCCAGCGTGCGCCCTTCCTCCTCAAACCGCTGCTGCGCCCGGTTGCGCTCCTGCGGATCGCCCGGGTCATAGTATTCGAGCATCTGCTTGACGACGCACAGCCGGTCAAAGGCGCCCGCATCCTGCGCCAGATAAACGGCCCCCATGCCGCCTTTGGAGATTGAGCGCACGATCCGGTAACGGCCACCACCCAGTGCCGAGCCGGCGTCGATTTGGTCCTTGAGCAGACGCCCACAGCGCGGACAGAAACGGGCCGCGCTGCGGACATCCTGGCCACACTGTGGGCAGACGATGGTCATGGACGCGTCTGAAAGACCAGCTTTAGGCGACCCGCCCTGATTTCATCTCCATTGCTGAGGCTGACAGGAACGTTGGGCTGGAGCCTCTGCTGGTTCACCCATGTATAGTTGGTGCTCCCCAGGTCCAGAATCACATATTGGCCCTCGGCCAATGTCAGTTTAAAGTGGCGCCGGGAGACACCTTTTTCCTCAGCACCGTAGGGTGTGAGATCGACGTCAGGGTAGACGTTGCTGTAGGGATCTTCGCGCCCCACCAGCACTTCGGTACCCTGCGTCAGAGGCAGGGCTTGCCCCGTCTCCACGACGACCAGGACAGGCATGGCGGCCGCGGCGGTTACCGGGCTGGCGGGTGTAGTCGCCTGCACGGGGGCGCTCACAGAGGCGACAGGTGTGCTGGCCGCCGGCACCACCAGGGCCGCACCGCAGAACTCGCAGAACGATGTTCCCGGCGTGACATGCGCTCCGCAGGCCGGGCATTCCGTGAGCACGGCCGGAGCCGCGGGCGCTGAGGGCTCTGTGGGGGCGGTACCTGCCGGCACCGTGGCAGCAGGAGCTGCGGGTGCCGTGGCAATCTGTTCCACGGGAGCACCACAGGCATGGCAAAAGCGGTCGTCTGGCTCCAGGTCGGCACCGCAGGATGCGCAGGTCAGCCTTTCCGGCCCTGCCGATACCTCGCCTGGTGCTGCTGTCGGTTCCTCGACCGCCGTTGGCTCGACAGCTGGCGTCGCGGACTCTGTTTCTGCCGGCGCCGCAGTGCTCTGCAGCGGTGCGGGTTCAGGCACCAGGGTCGCTGCCTGTGCCGGTGGCTCTACGGCCAGATCAGGCTCGGGAACCGGCGCCTGAAGCGGCGTGCCACAGTCTGAGCAGAACATTTCGCCGGGGAGATTCTCCGTCCCGCACGCGGGGCAGATGTTGGATGTTTCCGGCGCAGCGCCAGCAAAAGATGCCGCAGGGGAGGGTGTGCTCGCCGGCACAGGCACCGATGTCTCGCCGCCAGCAGCAGCCTCCAGCCTCGCGCCACACTGGTCACAGAAAACGGCGTCATCCTGTACGGTGCTTCCACAATTCTGACATCTCATGGTTTGCTCCTTTGCCTGCTCACCGGTCTTCAGGGAGGTCGGTTAGTCTCTGAGTCAGCTTGCGCGTCTGATAGCGCAGCTTTTTCGTACCTGCGGCTGTCATCTGGCCGGATTTCTCCAGGTTGTCCGCCTCAGCGGTCGCCGCCTGTGCGAGATCCGTCTCACCCAGCTCGAGGAGCCGCGTCGCGGCCGCGCGCAGCTTTTGCGTGGCCGCCGCCACGTTGCCCATGCGCGCCTCGTCCAGTGCCCGTGTCTGCAGTTTGTAGGCGGTGACCTTTTCGACTAGGTTCATCACGGCCGGGTCGTATTGGCGCGCCAGGTTGGCGTCGCCCGTGTACTGCAGGATGATGTCCTCACGTGCCTCAAGGCCTGCCTGATTGGTTTGCGGCAGGTCGTATGTCACCTGCGCTTGCGCGATGCGGTAGCTTCCTGCCTGGCGCGGTGGCAGCAGCAACTCGATGAGCACGGATTTGCCCTGCTCGGCATCGAGTTCGCCTAACTCGATCTGCACGTCATGCTCGCCGATGGGCATATAGCCCAGGTTGGCGAGGAGAGGCGTTACCTGCCAGACCTGTCGCGGGACGATGCCGGCGACCAGCCGCAGTACCAGTGACGCGTTACGTACGACCGCCTTTTGCGAGCGCTCTACGGTCTGTGCGAACAGCGGAACGATCTCGTCCGGAGACCCGACCAGATCCGAGATGCCGCCGCTCAGCTGAGCGACCTGATCCAACAGATCCTCGTTCCAGTCATCACCGAGTCCCAGGGCCTGGATGGCGATGTGGTGCTCGCCCGCTTCACGCGCCAGCTTGAGGCACTGGGCCTCGTCGCCGTAGGTCTGACCGTCCGTGAGCAGCAGCACCTGGTTGGAGCGGTGTTCATCAAAGTGCCGAAAGACCTCCCGAAGCCCAAGGCTGAGGCCTCTGGCCATCTGGGTTCCGCCGCCGGCGCGCAGATCCTTGACTCGCGAAATTAGGCTGCGCTGCTCGCCCAGCAGCCCGCTGGCGGCCAGTACCTGTGCACTGTCGTTAAAGACTGTGACAGAGACCCGGTCATCTGGATTCAGGCGAGACACGGCGATGCCCATCGCCTGTTTGAGGCGATCGATCTTGGCCCCGCGCATGGAACCGGAACGGTCCAGGACAAAGCCAAAGTTCAGACCCATCCGTGTCTGGGCAAGCACCTTGCTCGGCTGCGCCGAGACGAGAACATACACCAGTTGTTGTGTCCTCGTGACCGGTACGTACTGCTTGTTCGTTGTAATCTGGAGCTGCATCTCTGCTGCCATTGCCACCTCCTGATGGTCCCAGAGCGTCTAGCGCTCGATTTGCACCACAATTACGGCGATGTTATCCGCGCCCCCGGCGAGCAGGGCGTTCTGCGTGAGACGGTCGGCCGCCCGCTGTGCGTCTGGCTCTGCGAGGAGCACCTCTTCGATACCCTCCTCTCGGACCATCTCCCAGAGGCCATCGCTGCACAACAGTAGCCGGGCATCCGGTCCGATCTCGGCCGTGTATAGATCGGGCTCGGTATCCTCGCGCTCCCCGACTGATTGGTAGATGATATTCCGTCTCGGATGCGTGTAAACATCCTCGGGCGCAATCTGGCCGGTGTCGACCAGCCGCTGTACCAGCGAATGGTCTTTGGTGATCCGGTGCAGGCCCTGCGCATCCCACAGATAGGTGCGGCTGTCGCCGAGGTTCCCGATATAGACGCGCCGCCCGATCATCAGCGCGAGGGTGATCGTGGTGGTCATGTCGCTCTTGCGGGTCGCACGCTCGGCAAAAACTGCCCGGTTCGCTGCTGCTATGGCATCGACGACGGACGCTCGCGCTGCGTCTTGCTGGATCTCCTCACCACGGAACGCCATCTGCCACAGACCTTCGTAAAGCGACCGCCAGGCTGCGGCGATGGCGGACTGGCTGGCGATCTCGCCGCCCTGCTGGCCCCCGAC